>Ga0105044_10013827_pt1 | contig 10940 bp, 10 predicted proteins | sample MAT01_FD_78092 | JGI IMG/M metagenome (GOLD analysis project Ga0105044, IMG submission 78092) | Freshwater microbial communities from Lake Fryxell liftoff mats and glacier meltwater in Antarctica - MAT-01 | ecosystem: Environmental > Aquatic > Freshwater > Ice > Liftoff microbial mat | place... | reverse complement strand
CTGGTGATCCGCAGCCGGCTGCCGAATGGTTATGCCGTGTTGATTGTGGATGGACCGGTGCCTATGTGGGGCGACGAATTGCCGCTGCGCGAGGCGGCAGCCGGCCAATAGAGCCGTCCGGACAGCCAGACTGGCCGCGCCCGGGTGGCCCGCTAGCCTGACCGCATGGCCATACGCAATTACAAAGCCCCGATGCAATACCGCCCGTTTGGACGCAGCGGACCCGAGATCTCGGTGATCACACTCGGCGGCATGCGCTACCACCATGGCTGGGAGCAGCCACGCGACCAGGTCCCCACTGACATGCGCGAGCAGTGTGCGCGGATGACCCAACTCGCCCTGGACTCTGGCGTCAACCACATCGAGACCGCGCATGGCTATGGCAAATCTGAGCACTGCTACGGCCTGGTCCTGAATGACGACCTGAAGATTCCGCGCGATCGCTACTGGCTGATGACCAAGGGCGGGCCGCAGACTGCCGACGAGTGCAAGCGCGTGGTCGACGAGCAGCTCAAGGGGCTGAAGACCGACCACATCGACTTCTACGGCTGGCACGGCATCAACACCGCCGAGATCATGCGCACCGCGACCGCCAAGGGTGGTCCGGTCGAGCAACTGCACCGCTTCCGCGAGCAGGGCGTCATCGGCAAGGTCGGCTTCAGTACGCACGGGCCGCTCGACGTCGTCATGGATAGCGTGGCGACCGGCCTGTTCGAATTCGTCAATCTTCACTACTATTATTTCTTCCAGCGCCTGCGCGGCGTCGTTGATTATGCCGGGGCCAAAGGCCTGGGCGTGTTTATCATCTCGCCCAACGACAAGGGTGGCCAGTTGTTCAACTCGCCGCCGTTGCTGCACCAGCTGTGCGCGCCACTGACGCCGATCCAATTCAACGCCCGCTGGTGCCTGAAGCATCCCGAGATCAGCACACTCAGCTTTGGCATGACCGAGCCGTCACACGTTGCCGAGATGAACGGCATCTTCCCGGCCAGCGTCCCGCTGTCGGCGCGCGACCTGGCGATTCAGTTGAAACTCGATGCGCGCATCGCCCTGGATCCGCAGTCAGCGTGGGACGGCTACGAGTGCGCGGCCGATCCATCGGGCATCAACATCCCCGAAGTCCTGCGCTTCCGCCGCATGCAGAAGTGCTGGGACATGACGGATTTCGGCAAATACCGCTACAATATGCTGGAGGCGAAAGGCCACTGGTTCCCCGGCCACTACGCCAGTCCGGACCTGGTAGCCAAGGTTGATGACACCAAAGCGCCTCACGGCGTGCCGCTGAAGTCGATGCTGAACGAGGCCCACCAGGCCTTCTTCAAAGCCAAGGGGTGACGCCGGTCCGCGTCGTCCTGGTCCTTGGCCCGACGGCGTCAGGCAAGAGCGCCCTGGCTGCAGCGCTGGCCGAGCGGCTCGGCGGCGAGGTAGTCAGCGCCGACGCCTTCGCGGTCTACCGCGGCATGGACATCGGCACGGCCAAACCCGACGCGATGGTGCGGGCCCGCGTGCCGCATCACCTCATCGATGTGCTGGAGCCGGGCGATCGCTGCGACGCCAACCGCTGGCTCGGCCTCGCCGAAGCCGCGATCACCGAGATCGCCGCGCGCGGCCGCGTGCCGGTGATCGCCGGTGGCACGCCCCTGTACACCAAGCTGCTGGTAGAAGGCATCAGTGCCGGCCCGCCGCGCGACGAGCGCCTACGCGATGAGCTGGCCGCCAGCGAACCGACCCTGCTGTGGGCCGAGCTGCAGCGCGTCGATCCGGCCTACGCCGCCTTACGCCACCCCAACGATCTGCGCCGCATCGTCCGCGCCCTTGAAGTGCATCGCCTGACCGGCCAGCCCTACTCCAGTTTCCACACCACCGACGGAGGTCGGCGAGCCGATCTCAGCGCTCTTCAGCTCGGTCTGGCCTGGGACAAGTCGGTGCTGCATCAACGCATCGCAGCGCGGACTGCAGCGATTTTCGCCGCCGGCCTGGTCGACGAAGTCCGCGCGCTGCGCCCACGCCTATCACCCGAAGCCCTGCAAGCGGTCGGCTACAAGGAGGTCGTCGAGCTGCTCGACGGTCGCCTCGACCTCGCCGCCTGCATCGACGCCGTTGCCTTGGGCACCCGCCATCTCGCCAAGCACCAGCTGACCTGGTACCGCCGGTTCAGCGACATCCGCTGGCTGCCCGGCGACGCTGCGGATCTCGTCGATCAGGCCGAAGGTCAGGCGCGCGCATTCCTCGCCGGCTGATTCGACCCTGCTAAGCACCTACTCGGCGAGCACCTCCAGGTAACCGCGTGTGAGTCGCAAGCGTCGTTCGACCGGTTGATAGCAATCGGTCGCTCCAGACATGCCAATCGGCTGCGGCGTCCTCGGGATCTTGGGCCGGATCGAAGTCGGCATCCCAATGTTGCTCCACCGTAACGAAGTGATTGGCCGGATTGGCAGCAACGCCGCGACCACGCCGCCATGGATCGGGAACCGGGATGTCGTCGCCATCGGCCATCCCGTCCAGGTTGACCACGCAGCAGCCCGCGGCCAGCGCTCACTGCCCAGCACCCCACAGTGGATCTGCCCGCCGCCGCCCCACGCTCGTCCCACAGATGAAGCTCCTGATCGTCGAGTCGCCCAACAAGATCGCCAAGCTGCGCCCACTGGTCGGCCCTGGGTTCCGCATTGCGGCATCGTTCGGGCACATCCGCGATCTGCCGGCGAAGGGTGATCTGGCGATCGACTTCCGCGACGGGCGCGTCCTTCCGCACTACGAGCCGCTCGAGAAGGGCGGCCGAGCCATCGCCGAGCTGACCAGCCTGGCCAAGGTCTGCGACGAGGTCTGGCTGGCCACCGACCCCGACCGCGAGGGCGAGGCGATCGCCTGGCACATCACCCAGATCATCGGTGAGCACCGCTACCAGCGCGTCGCCTTCCAGGCGATCACTGCCGCGGCGGTCAAACAGGCTTTATCCAACCCGCGTAGCCTGGATCGGGGTCTAGTCGACGCCCAGCAGGCCCGTCGCGTGCTTGATCGCGTGGTCGGCTGGCTGGTCTCACCGACTTTGCGCAGCCTCGGCCGCGACGCCAAGAGCGCTGGCCGGGTACAGAGCGTCGCGCTGCGCTTGGTCGCTGAACGCGAAATGGAGATCCGCACGTTCAACGCTGTCGATCACTTCGTCTTGGCTGCCAAGCTGGAGCGCACCGGCTCGCCGCCACCGTTCACCGCCCGGCTGGTGACCTGGAAGGGCGAGCCACTCGGCACCCGTCTGACTGACGCCGCGGTGGCCGAACGTTCGGTCGCGTGGTGCCGCAAACAGCGCTGGCAGGTCCATGCCTGCGACCGCCGCGAGGTGGAACGCCGGGCCCCGCCGCCGTTCACCACCGCGACGGTACAGCAGGCCGCTTCGGTGCAGCTCGGCCTGCGCCCGGATGCAACGATGAAGCTGCTGCAGTCGCTGTTCGAAGACGGCCACATCACCTATCACCGCACCGACAGCGTCGCGTTGGCCCCTGAAGCGATTGCCGAAGCGCGCGCGATCATCGCCGCCGCCTACAAGCCGGCCTACCTGCCGAAAACGCCAATCGTGCACGCGACCAAGAGCGCCAATGCGCAAGAAGCGCACGAAGCGATCCGGCCGACCCACGCCGAGGGCGGTGCTGACGGGGTTGCCGGAGAGACCGGGGCGCTCTACCGACTGATCTGGAACCGCTTCATCGCTTGTCAGATGAGTAACGGCCGCGACCAACAGACCACCATCGATGTGGCAGTGGCTCCGGGGACCTGGAACGGCAGGCCGATGGGCATCTTCCAGGCGAAGGGCGTGGTCGTGCTGTTCGACGGCTGGCGCAAGCTGACCGCCGACGCCACCGAAGAGCAGAAGAAGCGGCGCAAGAAAGGTGAGGACAGCGAAGCCGACGAGTCGGTCGCGCTACCGCTGCTTGATCCGGGCCACGACCTCGTCCTGCTGGAGCTGGACGCGGCCAAACGCACCACCAGGCCGCCCGCGCGCTTTACCCAGGCCTCGTTGATCAAACGCCTGGAAAAGGAAGGCATCGGCCGTCCTAGTACCTACGCGGCGATCATGGGCACCTTGCTGACGCGCACCTATGTCGAAGACCTCAAGCGGATGCTGCACGCGACCGACCTCGGCCTGACCGTCAACGCCTTCCTGACCAAGCGCTACGCCGGCAACTTCATCGAGCTGGATTACACCAGGCGCATGGAGGAGGAACTCGACCGCATCGCCCGCGGCGAAGCAGCGTGGGAACCAGCGGTGACGACGGCGGCGAAAGGTGTGCTGACGCTGGCGCGCCAGGCCGGCCTCGGCGGACCTTCGCCGGGCGGACTGTAACGTGCTAGACCAGACGATGATATTTTCGTAGGCGCGCTACCAACGGAGCCGTCCCGGCTGGGAAAACCTGACTAATCAGGTCGGCCGGAGAAAACCAGGCCACCCCATCACTGGCCAGCGGTCGGACCGCCAGCGGTTCAAATAAGCGAACCCGATAGCAAGCCAGACGGACACATCGGTCGGGATACTGATGATGCCAGGTCAGCAGATGGCGGGCGGCCAGGACCTCGGCACCCAGTTCCTCGGCCACCTCACGGGCCAGGGCACGCCGTTCATCCTCGCCCGGCTCGACCTTGCCGCCGGGCAACTCCCACACGCCGCCGGCGTGCTTGTCGATGGGGCGGCGTTGCGCCAGATAGCGACCCTCGTGATGGATCAGGGCGAGCACCACCTTGAGCACCGGCGTTCCACGCGGCGGAGCTGGATCGCCATAAGCCTGCTTGGTCGTCGCGGCCTTGAGCGGAGCGGCGGTCGCCGCCAAGCGACCCGGGTCGCGGGCAGCCACACAGCGGGCCGCCCACGGACAGACCGCACAGGTCGGGGTACGGGCGGTGCACACCAGGGCACCGAGTTCCATCACGGCGTTGTTCCACGCCACCGGTTCGCGCACTGCCAGGGCGTCGTCAGCGGCCTGCTGCAACGCGTCACGGCCAATTGACGGATCCAGTCCATCGCGCCGGCACAGCACCCGCGCCACATTGGTGTCGAGAACGGCAACCGCTGCTGCGGAAGCAAATGCGGCAACCGCGCGGGCGGTGTACGGCCCGATGCCGGGCAGTTCCATCAGGCCGGCAATGTCACTTGGCCACACCCCTCCCCGCGCCAGCACGGCGGCACAGGCCGCCCGCAGGCGCTCGACCCGGCTAGGATAGCCCAGCCCCTTCCAGGCCCGATGAATCGCCTCGTCGGAGGCCGCTGCCAGAGCCTTCTCGTCGGGGAACAGTTCGAGAAATCGCAGGTAGAATGGCACCACCCGTGCCACCTGGGTCTGCTGCAGCATGGTCTCGCTGACCAGCACGCGATAGGTGTCCGTGGTCGCCCGCCAGGGCAGATCCCGGCGGTTCCGGGCAAACCAGTCGAGGAGTTCGCGCTGTTCGGGGTGCACCAGGGGCATGATGGAGCGAGTGACGCGCCACCAAGCCCTGGAGCGCCAACGCTTCCGCAGGCCGATCAGGGGGGTAGGCTCTACCCCCCATGCGGGTCCTCTTGTGCGCCATCCTGACGTTGCCCTGCACCGGCTGCCTAGTGCACGAGGCACGTGTTGAAGCCGACGGAGCCAACCTGACTGGTGGCCGCAGCGCGGTCGGCACCACGGTGCACGATGGCGCACCGTCCGTCGTACGTCGCGGCCCGCTGCCCTTCGAGATCCCGGCGAGTTGGACCTTGCGCAGTGCGGATGGCCACCTGCTGGCCGGCCATGCCGTTGCGGTCAGCCCGCTGCCATGGTGGCAGCGTTTCCCATGCGATCTCGCTGTCGATCTGTGGCCGGCCGACGTGGTAGTGACCACCACCGCGACGGTCGTTCCGCTGCCTGTCATCGCCCGCTCTGCTGACGACATCACCGCCGAGGCTCGAGCCCACGGCTACGCCCAGTGAACCACCCCATGCTGCACCGTGCCCGCATCCCCGCCCTGCTTCTTGCCGCCGCCCTGGCTGTCGCCGCCGATGCGCCGACCGATGCTGAATGGGCGCCTGTGGCCCAGGCCCTGGAGGCCGGCGGTGCCGAAGCGGTTAACAGCGTCGAAGCGATTACCAAATCGTTCCCGAAATGGCCCGATGGCTTCCGCGCCCTGGCCAGCGCAAAGCTGCGCATCAACGATACCCGCGGTGCCTGGTCGGCCGCCCGGGGTGCCCTCGCCCTGAACAAAAATGACGCCGATGCCGCCGCCCTGGGCATCCAGGCCCTGGCCGGACTGGGTCGCTATGATGATGCCTTCAAGGTCGCCGATCTGTTCACCGACGCCACTGACCCCAGCGGGACGGTGGCTTCCCAAGCGGCGATCTGCGCCCTGCAGGCCGGCAATGATGCACGGGTCGATGCCTATCTGAAGACGGCTAAGACTCGCTCGGGCCCCAGCGGGATCGCCATGCTCGAGTTCGTCGCTGCCAAGCGGGCCCAGCGGGCCAAGGACCTTCCTGGTGCCGTCGCTGCGCTCGAACGCGCGGTCGCCGGCAATGCGAACTACCGTGATGCGTTCTACGAGCTCGGCCGGGTGCGCATGGTGCAGGCTCTGCAGACCCCCGCAGAGGCTGCCGATCTGCTGGAGAAGGCCGAGGTGGCCTTCTTCAGCGCCTCGCGTCTCTATATCCGCGACGCTGACAGCCGTTTCGGCCTGGGTCATGCCCGGCTGGAGCGTGCCAAGTTGCTGCAGACCGCAGGCAAGTCCGACGAGGCCGGCACCATGCTGCGCCAAGCCCTGACCGCCCTCGACGACGGTCTGCAACTGCGCCCCGACAGCCGCGATGCCAAGCTGTGGAAGGGCGACGCCCTGCTGCGCCTTGAGCGCTTCGACGAAGCCGTCCCGTTCCTGCGCCAGGCCCTCGCCGGTGGCGCGATCGACCGCGCCTTGCCGTTTAACCTGTCGCTGGCGCTCAGCCGCAGCGGCAAGCCCGAGGAGGCGGCCAAGGTGCTTGATGGCATCGAAGCGCAGAATACCGACGAGCGGCTGACCCTGGCGATGAACACGTTCGGCCAGGGCAACTGGGCTGCGGCCAGTAAGCTGTTCCATGACAGCATCGATGGCCCCGAGGGTCTGCCTGCCGGAGCACAGCGCTGGTCGACCTACCGCTATCTCGGCCACTGCGCCCGCGAACAGGCCGCGCAGGCCGAGGCCAGCTCGACCAGCCGCGAGGAGTTCCTTGAGATGGCCGGGAACTACTACAAAGAGGCCGGCGACAACGGCGATTTCGCCTCGCGCCACTGGTACATGACGGTGCAGGTGCCACGCAGCCCGCTGCACGCCTTCGTCGCCGGCCGTCAGTCGATCAAGTGGGATGGGGCGTGGAATCCGCCGGCCTGGAAGCTGCTGGTGGCCAATTACGGCTACAAGGTCACGCGCGGTGAAGGCGTACCAGGCGCATTCAAGAACGGCCTGCCCCATGTCATGCTGTGGCTGCTGCTCGCGATCATCCCGGTCGGCCTGTTCCTCAAGGGATGGTTGATGCCGCAGGGACTCTATGGCACTGCAGGCGGCAAAACCGGCGGCAAGCCCGCCCCGCGCCCGGCCAATCGCCCAGCCGCCAAGCCGGCCGCTGCCGGGGCGCGCAAGCCCGGCGCCGCCACTGCGCAGCGCCGACCCCCTGGCGCCAAGCCACCCTCGCGGGCCCTGTCGCCCAAGACGCCTGGCCCAGGCGGACCGAAGACGCCGTTCTCGGAATGATTTCGCTGCTGCTGGCGGCTGGCGGCTCGGGGGTACGCTTTGGCGGCACCGTGCCCAAGCAGCTGTTGCCGCTGGCCGGAGTACCGGTGATCCGCCGGTCGATCGATGCCTTTGCCGGACTGGTCGACGAAGCAGTGGTCGCCGCCCCGGCGGACCGGCTTGACGAGGTCCGGGCAGCCTGCGCTGGCGCGGCAGTTCCCGTCGTGGTGGTCGCGGGCGGGCCTGACCGGCAATCCTCAGTCCATGCCGCGTTACGGGCCAGTCGGGGCCAGCTGTGCCTGGTCCACGATGCCGTGCGTCCGCTGATCCCACGCCGCTGCATCGCGGCCTGCATCGCGGCGCTGGCCGAACAGATCGCCGCGGTCGTCGCCCTGCCCTGTCCAGCGACGGTCAAACGCGCCGCTGGTGACGGCACCGTTGCCGCGACCGTGCCACGATCCGACTTGTGGCTGGCCCAAACCCCGCAAGGTTTCCGCCGGACCGAAGGTCTGGCGGCGTTCGACCGCGCCGCCGTCGAAGGCTGGATGTGCACCGACGACGCCGAGGTTCTGGAACGAGCCGGCCATCGCGTCGCGTTGGTCACCGGCGATCCGCTGAACCTGAAGATCACTGAACCCGGTGACTTCGTGCTGGCCGAGGCGCTGTTGCGGATGGCGGGCGGGGTCTAGCCTCCCCGCTCATGCCCATCAGCGAGCAGCACGTCCGGCACCTGGCGCATCTGGCGCGCCTCGATCTGTCCGACGCCGAGATCGCCAGCCATGCCCACGACCTCGACGCGATTGTCGGCTACATGGAGCAACTGACCACCGTCGACACCACCGGCATCGATCCGGTCGCCAACGTCGCCGGTCTGATCAACGTGGTGCGGGCCGACACGCCCACCGCGTTGCTGCCGACCGCCGTGGCGTTGGGCAACGCCACTAGCCACAGCGACCATGCCTTCCTCGTCCCGAAAGTAGTCGAGCGATGAGCCGTCCCACTGCCCTCGCCATTGCCGCCGCGGTCAACGCCGGCAGCTCGGCCCGCGTCGCGGTCGAGGCCTCGCTCGCCGCCTGCGAAGCGGATACGCTCAACGCTGTCATCCGGGTGCATCGCGATCGCGCTCTGGCCGCTGCCGACGCCGTCGATGCCCGTATCCGCGCCGGCGAACGCCTACCGCTGGCCGGCGTGCCCATCGCGGTGAAGGACAACATCTGCATCACCGGCCTGCCGGCGACCGCGTGCTCGCGCATCCTCAAGGGCTACATCGCGCCCTACACCGCGACAGCGGTGGCGCGGCTCGAAGCCGCCGGCTGCGTGGTGGTGGCCCAGACCAACATGGACGAGTTCGCCTTCGGCTCGTCGAACGAGACCAGTTGCTACGGACCGGCACGCAATCCCGTCGATCCAACGCGAGTCCCGGGCGGTTCATCCGGCGGCAGCGCCGCCGTGGTCGCGGCCGGATATGTCCCGGTCAGCCTGGGCAGCGACACCGGCGGCTCGATCCGTCAACCGGCCAGCCTGTGCGGCAGCGTTGGCCTGAAGCCGACCTATGGCCGCGTCTCGCGCTATGGCCTGATCGCCTACGGATCGTCGCTCGACCAGATCGGTCCGTTCGCCAACAATGCAGCCGATGCCGAGGCGGTGTTGCGCGCGATGGCCGGCGCCGATCCACTCGATTCGACCTCGGCAGCGCAGCAGATGGAGCCGACGCGAGCGGGCGATGCCCTGCGCGGGGCTCGCATTGGCTGGGTCGAGGCACATACCGAAGGCTTGCAGGCCGAAGTACGGGCTGCGCTGGATGCGACCAAAGCCAGACTGCAAGCGGCTGGCGCCACTTTGGTGCCGGTGACCCTGCCCCATGAGCGTTTCGCCGTCTCGGCCTACTACATCATCGGCACCGGTGAAGCCTCGTCGAACCTCTCGCGCATGGACGGTATCCGTTTCGGCCACCGCGCCGAGGCTGCTGACCTGCGTCAAATCTACGGCAAAAGCCGCGCCGAAGGCTTCGGTGCCGAGGCCAAGCGTCGGATCATGCTGGGCACCTACGTGCTCAGCACCGGCTACTACGACGCCTATTACAAGAAGGCCCAGCAGGTCCGCCGGCTGATCTGCCAGGACTACGAGCAGGCGTTCACCACCTGCGATGCCATCCTTGGCCCGGTCAGCCCGACCACCGCCTTCAAGCTTGGCGAGAAACTATCCGATCCGCTGCAAATGTACCTCAGCGACATCTTCACCATCGCCACCAATCTCGCCGGGGTGCCTGGAATCAGCATTCCCGTGGCGCAGGATGCCCAGGGTCTGCCAATCGGCATGCAGCTGCAGGGCCCGATGTTCAGCGATGTGCGTTTGCTGGCGATGGCCCGCGCCCTCACGCCGCAGTAAAACCGCCATCGACGGCGAGATCGACTCCGGTGATAAACGAGGCGGCCGGAGAACAAAGAAAGACCACGGCTGCCGCGACCTCGTCGACGCTGCCAAGCCGGCCCAGCGGATGCAGCGCCGCCAGCGCCAGCTTCTGCGGATTGACCGCCGTATCGCCAGCGCCGAACGAGCGGTCGAGCATGGCGGTCTGGATCACGCCCGGGCTAATCGCGTTGACCCGGATGCCGCTGGCCGTGTAATCCAACGCCGCCGCGCGAGTCAGGCCGATGACCGCATGTTTGCTGGCGGTGTAGATAGCCCCGTCGTGAAGTCCGATACGTCCGGCAATCGAAGCCACGTTGACGATCGCACCACCGCTGCGCTGCATTGCCGGGATGGCATGCTTCATGACCAGCAGCACACCCAGCACATTGGTATCCATGACGCGATGGAACGATGCGGCGGTGGCATCGGTAAGTGGCTCGACCAGTTCCGCCCCGGCATTATTGCACAGCGCGTCGAGCTGCCCGTAACTGGCCAGGGTCTGCGCCACCAGCGCGGCAACCTGGGTCTCGTCCGTAACATCGGTGCGGATGAAGCGTGCGATGCCGCCAGCTCCTAGGATTGCGGCAGCGACCGCATTGCCCTCAGCCTGCCTTCGCCCAGCAATGACCACCCGATAGCCGGCGCGGGCCGCATGCATGCACACGGCCTGGCCAATGCCGGAGGTACCACCGGTTACGATGATCACATGCCCCAACGTCGGCCTCACCACGTCATCACCTCGTCCATGTGGAAGCAGCCCCCGGTCGGACCGTCACCTGCCAGGGTCGCCAAGCGCACGATGGTGAGCGCGCCGTCGGCAACCGTCATCGGCG
>Ga0105044_10013821_pt1 | contig 10945 bp, 8 predicted proteins | sample MAT01_FD_78092 | JGI IMG/M metagenome (GOLD analysis project Ga0105044, IMG submission 78092) | Freshwater microbial communities from Lake Fryxell liftoff mats and glacier meltwater in Antarctica - MAT-01 | ecosystem: Environmental > Aquatic > Freshwater > Ice > Liftoff microbial mat | place... | reverse complement strand
CCACCGGCTGGCGCGCCAGCATCAGCGCGCAGCCACCGGCTGGCGCGCCAGCATCAGCGCGCGGCCACCGGCTGGCGCGCCGGCATCAGCGCGCGGCCACCGGCTGGCGCGCCAGCATCAGCGCGCAGCCACCGGCTTCCGCGCCGGCTTCAGCGCGATCTCGAGTGCTTGCGCGCAGTCGGCGATCAGGTCGTCCACGTGCTCGATGCCGACCGACAGCCGTACGAGCCCGTCGGCGAGACCCTGCGCGCGCCGCACTTCGGCCGGGATCGAGGCGTGCGTCATGGACGCCGGCACCTCGACGAGCGACTCCACGCCGCCCAGCGACTCGGCCAGCGTGAAGATCTTCGTCGAGGACGCAAACGCGTTCGCCGCGGCGACATCGCCCGCGAGCTCGAAGCACAGCATTCCGCCGAAGTCCTTCATCTGGCGCTTCGCCAGCTCGTGCTGCGGATGCGACGCGAGACCCGGGTAGACGACGCGCGCGACGCCCGGCTGCTTCTCGAGCCACAGCGCGAGCTTCAGGGCGTTCTCGCAGTGCCGATCCATGCGCACGGCGAGCGTCTTCGTGCCGCGCATGACGAGGAACATGTCGAACGGACCGGGCGTGCCGCCGACCGCGTTCTGGAAGAAGGCCAGTTCCGTGCGCAAATTCGCGTCGTTTCCGATCAGCGCACCCGCTACGACGTCGCTGTGTCCGCCGAGGTACTTCGTCAAGCTGTGCAGCACGACGTCCGCGCCCAGCTCGAGCGGCCGCTGCAGGTAGGGCGTCGCGAACGTGTTGTCGACGATCACCAACTTCTGTTTCGCGTGCGCGATCTTCGCGACCGCCGCGATGTCCGTGATGCGCAAGAGCGGGTTCGTCGGCGTCTCGAGGTAGACGTACTTCGTCTCGGCCCGGATCGCGCGTTCGACGGCGGAGGGAACGCTCGTGTCCACGTAGCTGAACTCGATCCCGTAGCGCTCGAAGACCTTCGAGAAAATGCGGTACGTGCCGCCGTAGAGGTCGTTGCCCGCGACGACGTGGTCGCCGGGCACGAGCCGGTCCATCAGCGCGTTCGTCGCCGCGAGACCGGACGCGAAGCCGAGCGCCCACGTGCCGCTCTCGAGGCTCGCGAGGTTCTCCTCGAGCGCCGTGCGCGTCGGATTGCTCGTGCGTGAGTACTCGTACCCGCCGCGCGGCTGAGCCGGCGCGTCCTGCTTGTACGTGCTGGTCAGGTACACCGGCGTCATGACCGCGCCGTTGCGCGGATCGGGTTCCTGCCCAGCGTGGATCGCGCGGGTTTCGAAGCGGGTCTTGCGCGGGTCGATGTCGCTCATGAGCGAGAGCGTACCGCACCGCGCGCTTTCGATCCCCGTGCGGCGGGCGTACGAAGTCAGGCTCCCCTCCGCCGTACTCCCGCCGCTTCGCGCCCTGCCGCGCTACGTCCCACCCCGGTGTGCCCCTGGCCGGGACGCAGCGCTTTACGCCGCATCCACTCGAGCAAGCGCTCGTGCGTCACCACGAGCAGGTCCTCGAGCGGATCGGGATTTCCCGCCGCCGCCTCGAAGTCCCGCTCCACGACGCCCGCGCGATGGCGAGAGCGTGTGCGGCAGCACGCGGCGTGGCGCGAGGGCTCTCACGGACCCGCCACGGATCGCGCGCCGTCTGCGCGCTCGACTCTCGGCCTCTCCAGCCACCGCTGCTCGCGCCAGGTTGCGCACGCACGAGCTGGGGAGAACACCGCGAACTCGCCTGGAGTCCGACCTTCTCATCCCAGCCGACTCCGCCACGCCAGGATGCGATCCGGCGCGTGCCAGGGCACGCGCTCGACGCCCGCAGAGGTCGAAGCCTCGTTCCCGGCGTACACCAAGATGCGTCGCAACGACCTGGGCGGAATCTCGGCCGCCAGCAGCACGCTGGCGACGTCGTCGAGTTGCCGAGCCGTCTCGGCCAACGCTGTGCGCGTCGCCTTGATCTCGATGAGCACCGGATCGAGTGGGTCGTCGACGAGCACATCGACTTCGCGTCCGGACTCGTCGCGTTAGAAGCACCGATCGCTGCGCTGTCCGCGGTGCAGCCTGGACTTCAAGAGTTCCAAGACGACGAGGTTCTCGAAGATCGAGCCGCGATCCACAGGCAGGGGAACGAGGACTTCGTGAGCCCTGAGGGTGTGCGAGTCGCGCCCGCATTGGAGTTCCTGAAGACGCTGGTCTGAAGGTGGCGACCCGGTCGGCGCTGCAGGTCAACCGGGTACGGAGTCAGAACTCGTGACATGGAGGGCGCGAACTGCCGATCGGCGCCGGCCTCTCCACTCACCAGGGCGCCGAGCTCGATCTGCTCGTCGTGCGCGGCCGACAGTGTCTGGGGTTCGAGATCAAGTGCACGAACGCGCCGAGCGTGACCAAGTCGACGAAGATCGCCATCGAGGACCTGAAGCTCGACAGCCTCGACATCGTGCACCTCGGTGCTGAAACCTATCCGCTGACTCACAAGGTGCGAGCGGTCTCGATCTCACGGTTGAGCCAGGACTTGCGGCGGCTGGACTGACCTCGCGGACCGGACTTGCGCGTTGCAGACCGGGCCCGACTCAGGCACGGCGCCCGGAAGCTCGCGCGTCGTCGGCCAGTGCAGCCTGACTTCGTACGGTCTGCCAGATTCCCTTCCACGCTTCGCTGAGCCGTGCATCATCAGGCGGTGGGTCGCGTGGGCCATCGAGGGCCCCGTCCTGAGCGTCGCCCCGCCGTGACCGCGATTTCATGCGCAGCAGGAGAACTCTCTCATGTCATTCCTTCCCCTGAACACACTCGGCCTGATCGTCCTCGGAGCCTTCGGCGGCCAAACGCCCGTCCACACCGGCACGCGCGTCGCGGTCGGTCCGCCGACTCCGTACGTCCCCTGTCCGTTCGTCGGTGCGAGTCACGCGATGTCCTTCGTGGCGGGCGCCCCGACGGTCAACACCTTCGTCACGACGGCCGATCCCGAGACACGGCGATTCATCGTGTACGTGCCGAGCACGTATTCGGTCGCGCTTGGTCCTTATCCGGTCGTGTACATGCTGCACGGGACCGGACAGACAGCGCAGATCGCCATGAACAACACCACCTGGAATCGGGCGGCCGAAATGCTCGGGTTCATCGCCGTGTACCCGCAGGCGCTGCCCTACCTGCTCCTGGACGGTACCGTTCAGACGAAGTGGCACACGGACGAAGTCGCGGCATCGGTCGTCGATCCCTCCGAGCTGCCCCTGGCGGACGACGTGCTGTACCTGCGCGAGCTCCACAACACACTCGGCGCGCACCTCGACATCGATTGCGATCGGATCTACGCGACGGGCTTTTCGAACGGCGGCGCGTTCGTCAAGACCAAGATCCACGTCGATCTCGCGGACATCTTCGCTGCGACGACCTCGTCGGGCGGAATCGGGCTCGGGGGCGGGACGGCGTCGCAGTACTTCCCCGCGAACGGCACCGACTTCCGACCCCATTTCGAGGTGGTCGGCACGCTCGACGACAAGAAGCGCGACAACTGCATCACCGCTGGCGATTTGCAGCCGGGCGACATCCTCCCGCGTCGCGTAGCGGATGTCCTGGCGACTCCGTGCATGTGGGACCCACTCCAGCTCTACACCGATGCGCTGGGGCTCGACGTCTCGGCTTATTCCACGCTCGAAACTCCGGCCCTCACGCAGTTCATCTGGAACACGACCGTGCTGGGAACCGGTCCCCGCGAGTTCCGCTTCCGCATCCTCCCGAACATGACCCACGAGTATCCGAGCGGCACGAACTACCCGACGGACTACGTGCCGATCTTCTACAGCTGGCTCAGCCAGTACTCGCGCTGATTCGGTACCGCGGCGAGAACGGCGGAGTAGAGCCTGACTCCGTGCGGTTCGGTAGTCTCCCGGTCTTGGCGCGCCTCGACCGAACTCTCGCCGTCCTCGCCTGCCTCGCGATCGGCATTTGGCTCGCGGCCACGATCCCGGGCTCGCCGGCCCCGGGGTGGGACGAGTCGATGCACGCGGAATTGCCGGCGGCGCGCGTCGTTTTCGCGTTGCGGGCGGGGGAAGTCCGGCTGGCGATCGACGCGTTGCTCGACTGCGCACAATACCCGCCCGCGTGGCCGGCCGTGCTCGCGCTCGTGCAACTCCCCGGCGGCGTGAGCGAGAGCGCGGCGCGCATCGCGACGAGCCTCGCCTGGGCGGCGGCGCTCGGGCTCGTCTTCGCCATCGCGAGCGCCGCGGCGCGTTCGAGCGCGCGCGTCGATCCGCGTGCGGCGGGCTGGGCGGCGCTGGCGGTCGGCGTCGTGTGTCCGCTCGCGGCTTCGTTCTCGGGCACGTTGTTCCTCGAGGTGCCGAGCGCGCTCGCGACCGCGTTCGCGCTGTGGGCCTGGATGCGGCGCGCGGAATCGCCGGGGCCGCGGCGCGAGCTCGTCGCGGGCCTCGCGATCGCGCTCGCGCTGTTCACGAAGTGGAACTACGGGCTGCTGCTCGGCGCGGCGCTCGCGGTCGACTGGGCGATCGAGTTCGGCCTCGCGGTACGCGCCGGTCGCGCGCGCGAACTGCTCCGGCGCTCGCGCTGGCTCGTCGCCGTGCCACTCTTCTCGATCGTGTGGTGGTTCCTCCTGCCGCTGCCCGGCGGGCTCGAACTCGCGCGCGAGCACCGCGCGGCTTTCGCGGGATTTCTCGCGGGCAACCTGGGCGCGACGCCAGCCTCGGCGGCGGAGCGTCTGCTCTACGCGACCACGGGCATCGGCACCACGGTGCGCATGGCCGTGTTGGTCGTGGTGCTCGCGTGCGCCGCGCTCCGGCTGGCCGCGACGCCGGTCGTCCGCGTGCTGGCGCTCGCGGCCGGATTCCTGCTCGGCGCGCCGCTCGTGCACCCCTTTTTCCTCGACCGGTTCCTGATCCCGGGCGTCGTGCCGCTCTGCGCGCTCTCCGGGATCGGGCTCGCGCTCGTGATCCCGCGCGAAGGCTTCGTGCGCACGGCGGTCGTCGGCGTGCTCGCGCTCGCGGCGCTCGTCGATCCGGGGCACGACGGGGTGTGGCTCGCCGACCGGCTCGGGCGTCTGCCGGCCGACGAGCCGGCGCGCGGTTACGTGACGCGCGTCCTCGAGGACCGAGCGCGGCTCGGGCCAGAGAGGCGTCTGCCGACGGGCGGGCTCGAGCGCGCGCAGCACGACGCGCTGCTCGATCTCGTCGCGGCCGAAGTGCGAGCGGGCGAGCGCGTCGGATGGATCGGCATGTCGTCCGAGATCTCGCCCGCGGCGCTGCACTTGGGCCTCGTAACGCGCGGTCACGGCCCGGCGTGGTTCCTCGAGCGCGAGCCCGCGGAGGTGGACCTCACGTACTTCGGCACCGATCCGGGCTTCGACGACGCGGATCTGCTGGCGTACGCCAACCGATTCGACGTGATCCTGTGGACGGATCCGCCCGACCTGCGCGAGCGGCGTGAGCGCGCGTTCACGGCCGCGCACCGCGATCGACTGCTCGCGATCCGCCCCGCGAACGTGCGCGAGCTCGGACGCGTGTCGATCTCGCGTCCGCTGCGCGCGCCGCTCGACGTTAGGCTCAGCGCATGTCGCCGGGTCCCCTGAAGTGCGCGTCGAGCGCGGGCAATGCGCCCGATCCGCTCGATCGCGAGGACCCGATCCGCCTGGCGCGGCTCGAGTCGTTCGCGGCGCGCGCGCTCGACTTCGAGGACGTGCTCGGGAACCTCGAACGGCACGCGTCCACGTCGCTGGGCCTGCGCGCGTTGCGCGCGCTCGCGCCGCTCGACGACGCCGGCGCTCGCGCGGCGCTTCAGCGCGCGTCGGAAGCGCTGCTGCTCGCGCGGCACGGCGGCGCACCTTCGCTCGCGGGCGTGACGGATCCGCTGCCACCGCTCGAAGCGGCGCGGCGCGCGGGGCGCGCGCTCGAGGACGTCGCGATCGTCCAGTTGCGCGATTTCCTCGAGGCTTGCGGCCGGCTCGCGGCCTGGTTGCGCGAGGACGCCGGCGCAGCGCCGGCTCTCGGCGCGCTCGCGAGCGGCATGCCCGACTTCGCGAAGCTCCTCGAGCGCATCGCGGTCACGGTGGACGAGCGCGGACGCGTGCGCGACAGCGCGTCGCCCTTGCTCGCCCGCCTGCGCCGCGAGCTGGCCGAGACCGCGCGGACGATCGACAGCGCGCTGAAGACGATCGTCGCCAAGCCGGAAGTGAAAGCGGTCTTGAGCGACCCGATGACGCACCGCCGCGGCGGCCGCGCAGTGCTCGCGGTGAAGTCGAAGAGCCAGGGCCGCGTGCCCGGTCTCGTCCACGATCGCTCGCAGAGCGACCAGACGGTCTTCGTCGAACCGCGCGAGATCGTGGCGGTCGGCAACCGTCATGCGGAACTCGAGGCCGACGAACGCCGCGAGCTCGAGCGCGTGCTGCTCGAGATCACACGCGCGCTGCTGCACGAGGAGGACTCGATCCGCGAAGGCGCCGAGCGGCTGGCGAAGCTCGAACTCGCGTTGCTCGCCGCGCGCTACGCCGGCGAATCGGGCGCGGTCGTGTTGCGCATCGCGGGCGAGCAGGCCACGGACCGCGGGCTCGTGCTGAAGGTCGCGCGACATCCGTTGCTCGTCGAGCAACGCCGGGTGGGCAAGCTCGCCGACGTCGTGCCGATCGACCTGCGCCTCGGCGCCGACTTCGACCTCTTGATCCTGACCGGGCCGAACACGGGCGGTAAAACGCTGGCGCTGAAGACGGCCGGGCTCGCGGCCGTGATGGCGCGCTGCGGGCTGCCTTTTCCGTGCGCGGAGGGCTCGTGCATTCCGCTGTACGACGGGATCGTGGCCGACATCGGCGACGAGCAGGAGATCCGCTCCAGCCTCTCGACGTTCAGCTCGCACCTCGCGCGCATCAAGAACGGGCTCGCGCGCTGCACGGATCGCACGCTGTTTCTCCTCGACGAGTTGGGCACCGGCACGGATCCGGACGAGGGCGCGGCGCTGTCCGAGGCGATCCTCGAGGAGCTGCTCACACGCAAGTGCGCGACGCTGGCCTCGACGCACATCGGCAAACTCAAGGAGTTCGCGTTCCGCAACCCGCGCGCGGAGAACGCCTGCGTCGAGTTCGATCCGAAGACGATGTCGCCGCGCTACAAGGTGCTCGTCGGCGTGCCGGGCGAGTCGAGCGCGCTGCTCATCGCGCGGCGGCTCGGGCTCCCGTACCGCGTGTGCGACCGCGCCGAGCAGCGTTTGAAGCGCCGCGACGCCGAGGTGCAGAAGCTGATGGCCGACGTGCGCACGGCGCGCACCGAGGTCGAGAAGGTGCGTGGCGAGACCGAGAAGCGGCTGCAGGACGCCGAGCGCGCCGCGCGCGACACCGAGGTCAAGCAGGCCGAGGTCACGCGCAAAGGGCTGATGCTCGAGGCCGAGGCGCAGCGTTCGATCGAGGACCGCGTCCGCGAGGCGCGTGCGCGCGTCGCGCGGATCCAGGCGCTGCTCGAGCAAGTGCCGGCTGTGCAGCGCAAGGCGCTCGAGACGGCGCTCGGTGAACTCGACCGCGAGCTCTCCGGCGCGGCCGTCACGGACCGTCGCGAGGCGTTCCTGGACGCCCTGGCGAAGGGCAGTTTCGTGTACTTGCCGCGCTACAAACAGCGGGTGCCGATCCAGAAGGTCGACCACGCCAAACGGGAGGTGAAGGTCCTCCTGGGCGGGATGGGGATGACGGTCAGTTTCGACGAAGTCACGTCGGTCGAGGCGCGCTAGGGGAGGTTCGACGCCCGGCGCGACCTCTCCTGCCGGTCCGGGTTCCACGGGCGGGCGGGGCCGTGCTACGAAGGATCCCGGTGAACACGATGAAGCACTCCGACTGCCTGCGCGGGCTCGCGCTCCTCGTTCCGATTCTCGTGTCGAACCCCGCGCTCGCGCAGGATTCGACGCCGGCCGGGCCGGCCCCGGCCGCGCAGGTGGGCGAAGCCGTGACCCCGGCCCAACCCCCCCAGGCCGCGCAGGGGAGCGCGCCCGCAGTTGCGCCGCCCCGGCAGTCGGGCGGCGCGGCGCCTTCGAAGGACGCGGTCCGCATGGGTTCGCCGATGCAGCTCGCGCCGGGCTTGACCGAGCCCGACATGTGGCCGGCGGCGACCGAGGAGGGCTGGCAGAAGCCGGTGCTGATCCAGTGGCAACGCACGTTCGACGATGCGCTGCGCGTCGCGCGCGCCACGGAGAAGCCGATCCTCGTCTGCGTCAACATGGACGGCGAGATCGCCAGCGAGCACTACGCCGGCGTGCGCTATCGCGACCCCGAAGCGGCGAAGTTCTTCGAGCCCTACGTGTGTGTCGCCGCGTCGGTCTATCGCCACACGCCGCGCGACCACGACGAGCAGGGACGGCGCGTTCCCTGTCCGCGCCTGGGCGGCGTGACGTGCGGCGAGCACATCGCGGCCGAGACCGAGCTCTACGAGAAGTACTTCGACGGCCTGCGCATCTCGCCGCGGCACATCGTGCTCGAGATCGACGGCACCGAGACGTCCGATGTCTACTTCTCGTGGGACACGGCGACCGTGTTCACTTCGTTGAAGAAGGGCGCCGAGAACCGGCCGCCGCCGAAGCCGCTCGTGCGCGATCTCCCGATCGCGGATCGCACGCGCAGCCCCGACGTCGAGGACCGCAACGCGATCGAGTCGGAGTACGAGAACGCGACGCCCGAAGTCCGGCGCGCGCTGCTCGCGGCGCTCGTGACGCGCCGCGAGGTCGACCAAAACGACCTGCTGCGGCTGGCGATCTTCGGACTCGATCGCGAGCTCGCGCGTCTGGCGCGGCAAGCTCTGGCGAAGTCCGAGACCGAGGCGGCTGTGGACCTCATCGCCGAAGCGCTCAAGGAAGCGCTCCCCGCCGACGAACGCGAGATGTTGATCGCGGCCGCGGCGCGCTTGGCGGAAAAGTTCCCGCGCGCGCGCACGTTGACCGCCGTGCAGCGCGGGCTCGCGCAGACTTCGAAGTGGGTCGACTCGCAGCGCTGGTCGGCGATCGAGTACGAGGCGCGCGCGCGCGCGGCCGCGGGCGACGTGCGGAGCAGCCTCGAAGCGCGTGCGGCGCGCGCGGACGCGCACCCGGCCGACACGGGCTCGCGGCTCGAGCTGGCCGAGGCGTTCCTGTCGCGCGCGCAGGATCCCGCGACCGAGCGGACGTTCGCGGGGTTGCTCGTCGAGGACGCGCGCACCTCGGCGCGCGACGCGCAGGAATCCGGCGCGCAGGGCTGGCGCCTCGAGGCCGTGCTCGCCGTGACCGCCGCGCTGACCGGCGACGAGGCCGCGGCCCGAACCCACGCGATCGCGGCGGTCGAGGGCGGGATGCTGCTCGGCGGTTCGGACGCGGAGGTCGTGCTCGACCGGACCGGTGTGCGCGTGATCGCGCTCTTCGCGCAAGCTCGCCAGCATGCGATCCGCCAGGCCTACCGCGCCGGAACGGGCTGGCCGCCCGAGTGGTTGTCGGACGTCAACGCGGCTTACGCGCTGCTCGCGAAGCACCCGCTCGCGAACGACGACAACCTGGTCTCGTTCTATGACTTCCTGCGCTGGCTCGGCGGAGCGCCGCGCGCCAACGCGATCCTCGACGAGGCGCTGACGCGTTTTCCCGGCTCGCCGCTGGTCCACGACCGTTTGCGCGCGCGCGTCCTGTGGGAGTCGGGCCCCGAGGGTCTCGAGGCGACGTACACCGCGCGGCTCGCCGAGGCCGATGCGCCCGCGGATCTCCAGTGGTTCGCGGGGTACGCGTCGCTCGTCGCCGCGGAACACCACCGACGGGTGGGCGATGTCCAGAAGGCGCTGGCGGCGTACGAACGCGGCATCGCGCACTACGAGAGCTTCGTGGTTCGCGTCCCGGATCGGCGCGAGACCACCGATCACTTCGTCGCGCTCGCCTTGGCGGGCCGCGCGCGGCTCGCGCTCGACCGCGGTGACTTCGAGGCCGCGACGCGCGACGTGCTCGCCTCGTTCACGCGCGGCCCGCAAGCTGGAGCGACGCCCGACGGCCTGAACATCACGCCCGTCGAAACGGCGAAGATGCTCAGCGCGCGGCTCGAATCGGCGCCGAATCCGACTCTCTTGGCGAGCTTGCAAGCCGGCATGGACGCCCTCGACCCGCAGCTGCTCGAGAAGCGCGCCTACGAGCTCGAAACGCCGACTCCGCGCGCTCGCCCGCGGCGCAACGATCCGCCGGCGGAACCGAAGTAGCCGCTCAGGTCGATTCGGGTTGACTCGGTGCGTGTGAGAGCTTCGCAGGCGACGCGCTGTGGAGCGTCGTCACATCGTCTCGAGCGCGTGTCGGTTCGAGTTGTCCACACGCTCTCGGCGCGGACGTATCACGAGTCTCTCGGGTGTGGCAATCCGTAGTGCAGTCCTTCGCACGATCTCTCGCCCCCACATCCATCAGGGCGTCGCGGTCGGGCGCGCCAGCGTCCACACGCCGATCACGATGAAGCCCACGCCCGCGATCCAGCGCAGCGTCGTGGGCGAAACGAAGCGGCCGACGTAGCTCCCGGCGAGCACGCCGATCGCCGCGGCGATGCACAAGGCCGCCATCGAGGCCAGGAGGATCGTCGACTTGCTGTGACGCGCGTCGCTCGCGTAGAGCATCGTCGCGAGCTGTGTCTTGTCCCCGATCTCGGCCAGGAATATGGTCGAGAACACGGTCGCGAAGAGCTTCCAATCCATGGTGCGTGCCGGCGTCGGAGACGGAAAGCGTGAACTGCGCCCGAGAATCGTTCACGGGCTCAGCAGGGCGGGCCGAGCATCGTAGAGGTCGCAGCGCGCGAGACCCACACGCGCCCGAATCCCGCGCGGGTCACGCACTACAGCGCGTACGCCGGCCGCGGATTGCGCAGCGCGAGCACCGGAATGCTCGCGGATCGGGCGACGCCGTGCGCGACCGAGCCCAAGAGCGCCGCCGAGAGCCCGCTGCGACCGTGCGTCCCCATGACGACGAGGTCGTGCGCATCCTG
>Ga0105044_10013819_pt1 | contig 10946 bp, 4 predicted proteins | sample MAT01_FD_78092 | JGI IMG/M metagenome (GOLD analysis project Ga0105044, IMG submission 78092) | Freshwater microbial communities from Lake Fryxell liftoff mats and glacier meltwater in Antarctica - MAT-01 | ecosystem: Environmental > Aquatic > Freshwater > Ice > Liftoff microbial mat | place... | reverse complement strand
GAAGTGGCGTAGCAGTCGAGTTCATCTCACGCCATGATAGTCCCAAGCGCGAGCCACAACCACTATAAGGTAAAACCCTACCGCCGCTGGCCGTGCGCGGTCGCTGGGACAAACGCGCATCACCGCGGAACTGGCGGCGGCCGCGATCTCCTGCACGTCGCGACGGCGTTGCTGTTGGACAGTGATCTGTTCTGGAGCGAGGACCTCAAAGCCAACAAATTCTCCGGACTGGCCGGGCTGAAGAGCATGGCAGTGCGCCCCGCATCGCCCCAGCTCCGTTCACAACCGCCTGCGGCTCTCCGAATGGACTCGGAGGGCGTCTCGCCGCTACCTCGCCGCTCGGCGATGGAAGGATGGCCGAATATGGTTTCCCGGGGTAAGCCGCGAGCAGGTCGTGGCGGTGCTCAGGTTTGCCGAGTCGTCCTTGGCCGAAGCGGTCGTCTGAACCAGCTCGCGGATGCGCATTCTCTCTGAATCAAGGCACACCGGTCCCGTGACGTCGCGCCTCACGTGTCCACCGCGTTTGAGATGGGCTGGTCGAATATTGCGCTAGCAACAGAATCTGGCTGGCCGCCGGCTCGCGATCTTGGTTTTGCCGACGACGAACTGGTTGGAAATCAGCAACCACCCGTCCGCGGTGGCGTTTGCAGTGGATGCCATGCGACCCGGTCCTCCCTCAGCTTCTTCGTGTCCCCCGCTGTTGGCGTTTCCTTGCGCTCCATTGGGGCCAACAATTTCGTGTAATCTGAGGTTAACCAACTTCCGGCCACGGTGGGCGCGTCGGGACGAAACGAGGAACCTTGCGTTCGACCGGGGCGCGGGACTCGACTTGTTCGGCTAATGTCTCGGCGCTGTCGGTGATGATGGCGCGGGCGATGGTTTGGAGGAGGACGCGGTCTTCTTCGGAGAGTTGTTCGCTGCGACGGATGAAGATGCCGCCGGGTTTGTCGAGCCGGTGGGCTTCGGTGCCGGTGGCGACCAGATTCAGAATGCGATCATTCAACACTTGGCGGTAGCCGGAGAAATCTTCGTTCAGGATCACCAAGTCCACTTCCAAGCCTTTCAAGCGCCAGTAGGCGTGGGCGTTCAGGACTTGTTTCACCAACTCAATCCGATGCACGTCCGCGATCCGCATCAACAGAATCGGGAGGTCACCGGAGATGCCGAATCCCCACAAGCCGGATTGGCCGAGCCGGTTGCGGGTGAGGACGCTGGCGCCGGCGCGGTGGAGCGGGTTGGCGTAGATCACCGATGCGGCCAATTGGGCGAACACCTGCGCCTCGGCCTCGGTTGCATGCAACTGGCGCAGCACGGCGTGGCTGTGCGACCACGCCATCTCGAACGCGCGCGCGGCGAAACTTGAGTCGCGATACTTGGCAATCAACGTCAGCGCCGCGGCGCGCGTCTCGGCCATGCCGGTGATGATGTGCCAGTTTGCCGACGTGTCCGGCGCAATCATCACGCCTTGCCGGATCGCCACAATCGGATCGAGCACGGCGCCGGCACTGTTGGACAGTGGCGCGTTCCCGTCCAACGCCACCGGGTCGGCGACTGACCGGCCGCGACCGATGAATTTGGCGCGGTCGGTTTCGTAGGAGGAAACACCGGCGCGCGTGCCTTGCGTGGTCAACAGATGAAACATCCACGGCGGCGTTTCGCCGGGTTCCCGGGCGCGGCGGGTGCAGAGAATGGCTTGGGAGTCCGGTAGAATCTCGGTATGCACGAACAGATTGCTGAAGGCCGGGTGGGCGAGGTCGGTGTTCGGCGGGGCGATGACCACTTCCGCGTAACTGGTCAGCTCAATCGTCCTGGTTTCAGGCGAGAGATTCCGCAACGTGACGCGCCGCACCTCGACGTCGTCTTCGGGCGACACGGCAATCTCGGTGTACGAATCCATCTCCTCGTCGCAGCGGCGAAACTCGGCGCGGCCCTGCACGAAGATCGCCTCATGATTCGCCCCCAGCCGGCGCATCGGTTGATAAGCGGTGGACCAGACCGTGCCGGTGTGGGCATCGCGCAGATAACCGAACAGGCCCCAGCCGTCGCACGTCGCATCCTCGCGCCAACGCGTGACCGCGAGATCGTTCCACCGGCTGTAGCCGCCGCCGGCGTTGGTGACCATCACGTGATACCGGCCATTGGACAACAGGTGAACTTCGGGGATCAGCGTGTTTGGCGTTGGGAACACGCGCATGCTGGGGGCGACGGTCGCGACCGGCTTGCGGGCGGCATGGACTTCCGCCGCGTGCGGTTGCAGCGGCGAATCCACCTTGGGAAGACGTTCCTGCAACAGCAACTCCGTCGCTTTGAAATACGGGTCGGAGAGGAAGCGGCGTTGCATCGGCCGGTCCAACAACAGATACGCCAGCGCCAACAGACTCATTCCTTGGTGATGCACCATGAATGTGTGCAACGTCACGCCGGTCTGGCCGGGCGGCACGCGCGCGGGGGTGAAATCAATGGACTCATAAAATCCATACGCGCCGCGGTAGCCGGTGGCCGCGAGTTTTTCCAGATTCTCACACGCTTCCCGCGGCGCGATCATCAACGCCAGTGCGGACGCGTACGGCGCGACCACGAGATCGTCGGCCAGCCCGCGTTTGAATCCCAACCCCGGCAAGCCGAACGCGCCATATTGATAAATGCCTTGGGCGTCGCTGGCGTTGTAGCAGGACTCGGAAATCCCCCACGGCACGCCGCGTTGCCGGCCGTATTCGATCTGCCGGGCGACGACGGTCCGGTAGGTTTGATCGAGCAGCGTGTTTTCGTAGGTCGGCATGATCAGCAACGGCATCAGGTACTCAAACATCGAACCGCTCCACGACAACAACGCCAGTTTGCCGTCGTGCAGGGTCAACTGCCGGCCGAGCGCAAACCAATGATCCTGCGGCAACTGGTTTTGGGCGACGAGAATGAAACTGGCCAGCCTCGCCTCCGAGGCGAGCAGGTCGTAGAACGCGGGATCGAGCCGGCGGTCGGTGACGTTGTAGCCAATCGCCAGCAAATCGCGCTCGGTATCGTACAGGAACGCAAAGTTCATCGCCGCCAACTCCGTGCAGCGTTGCGCCAATTGATCAATCAGCCGGAGGCGCTCGCCGGCGCCCGCGTTGTCGGCCGCCGCCAATTCTTGGAGCGTGGGCGCGCTCTCGAAGCTCGGGGACTCGCTGACGAGCGACTGCAAATCTTTCCGCGCATCGTCGCATTGCCGGACGAAAGCGGCGGTCCACCATTGCTGTTCGGGGTCGTCACTCACGGGTCGCACGGCGGCTTCCCGGCGGAGTTCTTGGAGCAATGTCAGCACCGCCGGCGGATTGTCCGGCACGGGCAATGGATTCGCCAGGAACCCGAGCGTATCGCGCAGACCTGCCAGCAGGCGCGGTGAAATGATCGGCTGGGTTTTCAGTTCCAGCAGCCCGGCCCGCAAGGTCCAGAGCGCCCCGGCCAGATTGCCGCTGTCCACGCTCGACACGTAGTACGGGCGCAACGGTTGCCGGGTGCGGGTGTCGTACCAGTTGTAGAAATGGCCCCGGTACCGTTCGAGGTGTTCCATCGTGGCCAGAGTGTGCTCCGTGCGTTCGAGAAACTGGCCGGTCGAGATGTAACCGAAATCACACGCGGTGAGATTCGCCAGCAACGCCATGCCGATATTCGTCGGCGATGTGCGCGGGGCGACGACGGGTTGCGGCATTTCCTGAAAATTATCGGGCGGCAGCCAGTTCTCGGTGGCGTTGACGAACACTTCAAAATAGCGCCACGTCTGCCGGGCGACGCTGCGCAGGAATGTCCACTGGTCCGCCGCCAAGACCGGGGGCGGCTCGGCCAGTGGCCGGCTGATCCACCAGCCCACGACCGGCGCGAGCATCCACGCCAGCAAGACCGGGGCGCTGACGGTGAGTTCGGTGGGATGCACGACGGCCAGCCACGCGAAGCCGGCCAGGCCGAACAGCGGCGCGACCCACATTTCCACGAAGTAGTTGGCAAGCGTCTTGCAATTGTTTCGTTTGGCATATCGGGGCGTGTGCCACAGCAAGAGTCCGCGCCGCGTGAACAGCATCCGCAAGCCGGAATCCACAATCGCATCCAGATTGACGACGGCCCGATGCGGCAGGGTGCAGAGCGTGAGACCGGCTTGCACGAGTTGCCGGCGCAGCGAGGCGAGAATGGTGCCGAAATGAAATGACCACACTCGTTCGCGCGGTTTGCGAACCACATCCACCAACGTCGTGAACACCACCGGCAACAGCAGCAACAGGAACACGCCGATCGTCCAGAAGCCGGTCGGGGCCGGCGTCACCACCCAACCGCCGAGCAGGAGCAGCAACAACGCGGGCGAGACGAGGCTGCGGCGGAGGTTGTCGAGAATCTTCCAGCGCGCGAGGGCGCTCAGGGGATTCGGAGCGCCATTGACGCGCGGCCAGAGCCAGCCGGCAATCTGCCAGTCGCCGCGAATCCAGCGATGGCGCCGGCTGGTTTCGACGGCGTAACTTGCGGGATGATCCTCGTGCAATTCCACATCGGTCACCAACGCCGACCGGGCGTAGCCGCTCTCGATGAGGTCGTGGCTCAGGATGAGGTTTTCCGGGAAGCGGCCGGTGGTGGCTTGTTGGAAGGCGTCCACGTCGTAGATGCCTTTGCCGACGTACGAGCCTTCGGCGAATAAATCCTGATACACGTCGGACACCGCGCCGGTGTAGGGATCAACGCCGACCTCACCGGCGCTGAGTTTGGCGAAGCGCGAGCGGTTGGCGGAGAGCAGGCTGATGGGGGTGCGCGGTTGGAGAATCGCGTAGCCGGCCACCACGCGGCCGGTCGGCGAATCATACTGCGGCCGGTTGAGCGGGTGCGCCATTGTGCCAGCGAGTTTGCGGGCGGCATCGCGCGGCAGAGCGGTGTCGGTATCCAGTGTGAGGACGTAATGAATCCGCGCGAGAATCGCCAGATCACCGACGATCTCAGAGAAGGGTTCGCGCGGACCGCCGCGCAGCAGGGCGTTGAATTGTTCGAGCTTGCCGCGTTTGCGTTCGTAACCCATCCAACACCGCTCGTGCGGATTCCAGACCCGGGGGCGATGGAAGAGGTAGAAGATCGGCCGGCCATATTTCACATTCAACGCCGCGATGCCGTCGCGCGCCAGTCCCACCAACTCCGCGTCATCGGGTTGCGTCGCCGCGGCCGCATCGCTGAAATCGGTGAGCAGCGCGAATAGCAAGTGCGGGTCGCGATTGCCGAGGTAGCGGACTTCCAGACCTTCCAACAAATCGGTGACGCCCTGCGGCCGGGTCAGCAGCGTGGGGATGACCACCATCGTGCGCGCCGCAGCCGGGATCCCTTTCGAGTAATCGAGCCGCGGCAATGTGCGTGGGCCAATCAGCATCGTCGTCAGCAGGTTGATCAGCGCAATCGCCAACTGCGAGGCACCGGCAAAGCCCAGTGCCAGCAGCAGCCACCATCGCCAATCGCCCGCCCCGGCCACCCACACCAGACTCGCGGTCGCCGTCGTGACGGCGAGAATCGGGCCGACATACCAACCCAATGGGAAACGTTCCACCACCCGGGCGAGCAACCGGCGGAGCGACCAGCGGACGTGAACCGCGCGCTCCAGTTGCGACCGGCCTTCCGCAATCAGATAATAACCGACGTGGGCGGTGCGCGACTTGATTCCATCCTGCGTCGCCGCCGCCGTGGCGAGTTGAATCGCCGCGTCGGCCACGGCTGTTTCTGCGGTGCCGGATTGGCGCGCGAGTGATTCGACGACGTGGCGGTAATGATCGCGAGTGGCGAATGCCATGCCGGCATAGACCTGCGCGGGGTCGGTGCGCAAGGTTTGGTCGAGCACGCTCAGGGACTCGACGAAGTCGCGCCAATCCATCGCGCCCAGAAACCGCAGGCTGCCGATGCTGTGGCTGATGGAAACCTGATCGGCGGCTTGGGCCTGACTGTTGGTGCGCTGCAACTGTTCGCGGGATAGCCCCTGCTCGGCGAGCTGGTGATCCACCCAACTTTGGACAGTGGCGACCGCCACACCCACGCCCTGCAACCGGCTGCAAAGTTCCTCGACGAACTGGCTGTTGAACGGCGGCTCGGATTCGGCCAGTTCCGCCAACACATGGAGCAGCCGTTTGGGTTCCTTCTCCACCGCCGTCGTCAGGTGATCGGCCCAGTGGTTGGCGAGATTCCGGTCTTCCCGGCGGCGGGCGATGTGGGCGGCCACGCGCCGCAGATTTTCGATCAACGCCAGCCGCAGCATGATCGGCACCGCCCACAATTCGCCGACGGTGAGGGAGGTGCCGGTTTGGTAGGCGGTGACGAAACAGGTGAGGTTGTCCGCATCCACGCGCCCGTCCACGTGGGCGATCAACTCCAGTACGATGTCGTACACGCGCGGCAGCCCGGCGGATGGCCCGGCCAGCAAGCGCGGCAACTCCCGGCTGTAGTTGCGCGGGAGATGCCGGCGCGTCAGGCGGATCTGTTGTTCGATGAGATAATAATTATCGAGCAACCATTCGCTGGCGGGCGCGATTGCCCGGTCGCCGGCCTCGGCGGCGGTCACCAAATCGTAGGCGAGGACGAGGACCTGCTCGTTTTCCGCCAACCGCAACAGGAGCCGGTTCGGCCCGCGACGAGGGTCGAGTTGGTGGTGGCTGGCGAGCGAGTGGGCGTGGCGCTGCAACTGTTCGCGGTTGAACAACTCCGCCCGCAACGGCGACTCGCTGACATGGGAATCCGCCGGCGAGGATCGCGCCGGGCCGGGTTTCCACCGCGCGAACGCGGTTAACAGCGGCCGGGGACGCACGGTCCACCTTCGCTCTCGCTGGCCACTAGGTTCTGAGAAAATGTTTTCATAAAATCGCGCAGTGGATTGTGCAGGAGGAGGCGATGTTTCCCAATGGGGTAAAACCCTACCGGCGCGAGGAGGGGTAGGGTTTTACCGTATGGCGTGCCGGCGGGCGGTGCCGATACGGTGCACTGCAATTGTGGTTGCGACTGAAGGGCGTCGGCTGTCTTCGCGCATACCACCGGCTTGCGAGCAAAATCATGATACGAAAACCTTCACCGAAACGTAAACGAAAGCCGACGGCCACCGCCGTTCGCAAGGAAAAACTGTGCCCGCCAGCGAACAGGCCATACCCCGTCATCGCCATGGCGGCCTCGGCCGGCGGCTTGAAAGCTTTATCCGTCATTCTGAGTGGCTTGCCGGCGGACTTCCCAGCAGCCATTGCCATCGTGATGCACCTCTCTCCCGACCATGAAAGTATTCTGGCCGAGATCTTGAACAGTCGCACCGAGTTGGAAGTCCGGCAGGCGCAGACGGGCGACCTGCTTTGCCAATCGTGTGTTTTTGTCGCACCGCCCAATCACCATCTGTTTGTGGCCAATGACGGCCGCCTCAAACTTTCCTCTCCCACTGCGGAGAAAGTTCATTACGCGCGCCCGTCCGCCGAGCCGCTGTTTGTTTCGGTGGCCGATGTGTACAAAAGGAACGCCATTGCCGTCGTCCTTACCGGTGGTGATGGGGATGGCTCATTCGGGGTTCAGATCATCAAGGATCAGGGCGGCAAGGTCATCGCGCAAGACCGGCCCACGTCGCAAGATTTCAGCATGCCGGAAACTTCGATCAAGACCGGGGATGTGGATTTCATCCTGCCCCTGGACCAGATCGCTCCCAAGCTGATCGAACTGGTTGGTGCCGACCGGAACTAAAAATGCCATACTTGAGCGCATGAAAAAGAAATCTTCGACTGCCCGCCGGCAGACCAAGCCGTCCAAAGCTGCTCCCCCGAAAAAAACCGTCCCGGCGGCAGGCGTTTCGTTTCCCATCGTCGGCATCGGCTCTTCCGCCGGGGGACTCGAAGCGTTGGAACAATTTCTCGGGCACGTGCCGGCGGACAGCGGCATGGCGTTTGTCATCGTCCAGCACCTCGACCCGACGCGGAAAGGCATCATGCCCGAACTGCTCCAGCGCGCCACCGGGATGAAAGTGCTCCAGGTCAAGGAGCGCACCACGGTGCGGCCGGACTGCGTGTATGTGATTCCGCCGAACAAGAACATGTCCCTCTTGCACGGCGTCCTGCATCTGCTCAAGCCGGTGGCGGCCCGCGGGCTGCGCCTGCCGATTGATTTCTTCTTCCGTTCCCTGGCGCAAGACCGGCAGGAGCACAGCATCGGCGTCATACTTTCCGGCATGGGTTCCGACGGCACTTTGGGCTTGCGCGCCATCAAAGAGAAAGCCGGCCTCGTGCTGGTGCAGGAGCCGGCGACGGCCAAATTCGACGGCATGCCCAGTAGCGCGGTGGAAGCCGGACTGGCGGATATCGTGGCCCCGGTGGACGAACTACCGGGAAAGATCATTGCCTTTTTGCAGCGCACTCCCCTGACCGCCCGGCCGGAAGTGGCGCTGGAAGACAAGACGCGGAGTGCCTTGGAAAAAGTGATTGTCCTGTTGCGCGCCCACACCGGCAGCGACTTTTCCTTTTACAAGCGGAACACCCTCCACCGCCGGATCGAGCGCCGCATGGGCATTCACCAGATCGACAAGATGGCGGGTTATGTCCGCTACTTGCAGGAGAACTCGCAGGAGTTGGAGCTGCTCTTCAAGGAGTTGCTGATCGGGGTGACGAACTTCTTCCGCGATCCCGCCGCGTGGGAGCACTTGCGCACCCTAGCCATACCGGCGCTGCTCGCGAGCCGCGCGCCCGGCCAGGCCCTGCGCGCGTGGGTGCCCGGCTGTTCCACTGGGGAGGAGGCCTATTCCATGGCCATCGCGCTCAAGGAGGCGGTCGAGGAGCTCAAGCCCAAAGGGCAATTTACGATTCAAGTCTTTGCCACCGACCTGGACCGGGACGGGATTGACAAGGCCCGCCACGGCGTTTTTCCGGCCAGCATCGCCGCCGACGTTTCGCCGGAGCGGCTCCGGCGATTCTTTGCCAAAGGCGAACGGGGCTACCGGCTGAATAAAGAGATTCGCGAAATGGTGATTTTTGCGCCGCAGAATCTCATCATGGATCCACCCTTTACCAAGCTGGACATCTTGAGTTGCCGCAACTTGCTGATCTATCTGACCCCGGAGATCCAGAAGAAACTGCTGCCGATGTTTCACTACAGCCTCGCTCCCGACGGCATTTTGTTCCTCGGCAGTGCGGAGACGATTGGCGATTACACCGACCTTTTCGCTCCGCTCCACGGCAAATCGCGGATCTTCCGGCGGAAGGAATCCGTCCTGCGACCCGAGCAAATCGTTTTTCCCTCGTCCTCTAGCGCGGGTTCACCCACTGCGCCCGAGGCACGGCTGGCAACCAAACCGACGGACAGTCTCCAATCCGTGGCGGATCAGTTGGTGCTGCTGCGTTACGCGCCGCCGGCCGTGCTCGCCAACGACAAAGGGAACATCCTTTACGTCAGCGGACGGACGGGCAAATATCTGGAACCGGCCGCCGGCAAAGCCAATTGGAACATTTTCGCCATGGCCCGGGAAGGGTTGCGCTACGAACTGACCCATACTTTCCAGAAAGCGCTCCGGAAAAAAGGAAGCGTGGTGCTGCGCGGACTGAAGGTCGGGACCAACGGTGGCGAGCAGTTCGTGGATGTGACTGTCCAGAAACTCGATGAACCCGGGCCGCTCCAGGGATTGGTGATGATTGTATTCACCGACGTGGCGGCGCCCGTGGCCGCCAAAGCGACGGAGCGAGCGTCCAAAGCTCCCGCCCGGAGCGCACAGCCGGCGGAATCGGAGCAGGAACTTCTACAGGTCCGTGCCGAGGCGCGGGCCGCCCACGAAGAGATGCAGACCACGCAGGAGGAACTCCGATCCGCCAACGAAGAAATGCAGTCCACCAATGAAGAACTTCAGTCCACCAACGAGGAACTCCGGACCTCGAAGGAAGAGATGCAGTCGCTGAACGAGGAACTCCAGACAGTCAACACCGAGTTGCAAGCCAAGGTGGACGAGCTTTCCCGGGCCAGCAACGACATGAAGAATCTGCTCGACAGCACGGACATCGCCACGCTGTTTCTGGACCGGGAACTTAACGTGCGGCGGTTCACCCCGCAGGCGACGAAAATCATCAAACTCATTCCCGGTGATGTGGGCCGGCCCATCACCGACCTGGCCTCGGAACTGAGCTACCCGGAACTGGCGGACGATGGGCGCTCGGTGTTGCAAACACTCGTCGCGGCGGAGAAGCCGATTGGCTGCAAAGACGGTCGCTGGTTCACCGTGCGCATCATGCCCTATCGCACGCTGGACGACCGGATTGACGGCGTGGTGATCACCTTCGCGGACATCTCCGCGTCCCGGTCGAAGGCAGCGAAATTGGGGGTCCAGCACGCCAGCCTCGAGAAGCGCTTTGCCGACCAGACCGCGAGCATGAAGGAGTCCCGGCCACCCATCAAAAAACGTGCCGATAAATCGTCATGAAACCGAAGCCATCTGCCGTAACCACTCCCGCCGTATTGCGCCAGCGTGCCGAAGGCCAACTGCGAAAACAGCAGTCAGAGCGCATCGGCCAGCAGCCAGCCGCCGACATTCAGCGGACGCTCCACGAATTGCAGGTCCACCAGATCGAGTTGGAGATGCAGAACGCGGAACTGCAGGACGCGCGCAACCGGATGGAAATCCTGCTGGAGAAATATACCGACCTCTATGATTTCGCGCCCGTCGGCTATTTTTCCCTCGATGCAGTAGGCCAGATTCTGGAGGCCAACCTGGCGGGCGCTGCGATGTTCGGCGTGGAGCGAGCCAAGCTTGTCCACCGGTGCTTGACGCGGTTTGTGGCGCCGGCGAGCCAGCCCAGCTTTCTGGCGTTCCTGAAACAAATTTTTACGGAGAATGGGAACCAGGTCTGCGAGGTGGGCTTCGTCAAGGAGGATGCCACCACTTTCTGGGGCCGCATGCACGCCACCGCCGCCATCTCCGTCAGCGGTCCGCGGACGTGGGGCCGGGTGACGGT
>Ga0105044_10013815_pt1 | contig 10947 bp, 6 predicted proteins | sample MAT01_FD_78092 | JGI IMG/M metagenome (GOLD analysis project Ga0105044, IMG submission 78092) | Freshwater microbial communities from Lake Fryxell liftoff mats and glacier meltwater in Antarctica - MAT-01 | ecosystem: Environmental > Aquatic > Freshwater > Ice > Liftoff microbial mat | place... | reverse complement strand
CCGGCGCGTTCGATGAGCTGGGGCGTCCAGTGGCCGGCGACGAAGAGGGGGTCGGTCCACTCGATGAAGGCGACGCTGATGCGCGGGGCGAAGGCGCCGACATAGTCCTCGGCGGCGTGGGCCCGGCCGCGGAGCGAGACAAGCAGGTCGGTGGCAGGCCGTTCCATCCCGATAAACTCGCCGATGCGGAGCACGTCGTCGAGCACGGCCTCGAAGGTGTGCGGGTTGAGGCTGAGGATCTTGGGCGGGCGACTCAGGCGGGCGGCGGCCCGGCGGACGGCGGCGAGATCAATCGAGCAGACGCGGCAGAGATCCTGGGTGATGATGAGATCGGGCTTGAGGGCTTCGAGCAGGGTTTCGTCGAGCTCGTACAGCGACGTGCCGGTGGCGAGCTGGGCCCGGACGTCGGCGTCGACCTGAGCGCTTGAGACAAACGCGGTGCGGGCCCGGGTGACGACGGGGATCTCGGCGTCGAGTATGGGGGGGGGGAAGTCGCACTCGTGGCTGCGGCCGACGAGCTGAACGGGGGCACCGGGGCGGAGGGCGCCTGAACCGGTGATGGCCAGCAGGGTTTCGGTGGCCGAGGGGAGGAGGCTGACGATCCGCATGGGGGATGCTACTCGGGGCCTTGATGGGGGCAGGAACTTGAAATTTGTTGCGGGACTGCGGGGGAGGTGGCGGGCGGGAGATGGACTGGCGGCGACGGATGGGGCGGGGGGTCTCGGGCAGAAGAAATGCACGAGCCCGTGCCCGGGGCGGCCCGATAGGGGACAATGCCGGATAATCCAGAGGCTCGGGCTGCATCTTGGCGCGGGCCGAGGCGGTAGGCCTAGCTGTGCACCGATCGGGCGGCTCTTGGCGCGTGGAGCGCGAGGGGCGACGGGGCCGGGGTGCGGCAGAGGCGAATCCGGCGCTGGAGCGCGTGCGGGCCGCGGGGCGCGTGCGTGACGGCGCGGTGGCGGTGGTCGAGTGCAGGCGATGGGCCCGAAGACGGAGGATGAGGCACAAGTGCTTTCTACGAACAACAACGGGTTTTTCTCTCGTCTATGCGTCGTCGGGACGCGGCGTGTGCTGGTGTGCGTCGGGCTCGCGGCGTCGCTGCTGAGCGCGCCGGCGGGGCTCGGGTATTACGGGCAGGACGGGGCGAAGCCCGAGTCGCCCGAGGAGATCATGCGGCGGCTGCGCGAGGAAGCGCGGAAGGCCGGGATCGATGTCGACAAGGTGGCGGATCAAACCGCGCAGCCAGCACCCGCGCCTGCAATGCCTGCGTCCGCACAGCCTGCGCCGGTACAGCCCGCGCAGCCTGCCCCGGCTCAGCCACCCAAGGCTCAGCCTGCGCCGACTCCGGCGGCGGTGCCGACGGGGAAGAGCAACGGGGGGAATGCGGGCGCCGGCAAGCCGGGCGCGATGGCACCGGCGGCCGGGGGGGTAGGGATGCCCGGGGCGATGGGGGCGGGAGGGATGCCGGCGGACGGAGAGCCGCGGCGTGTTGCGGGGCCGTTCGCGCTGCCGCCGGGCTACCAGGGGAATCCGGACGAGGCGTTCACGTTCAACTTCGTGGACTCGGTGGAACTGCTGAGCCTGGTGGAGTTTGTGCGGGATGCGCTGGGCCTGCAGATCATCGCGACCGACGGCGGGCTCAAGGGGCAGACGGTGACCCTGACAGCGCCGGTGACGGTGCGTCAGGACCAGGTGCTGCCGTTCATCGTGACGCTGCTTGAGGAGAAGGAGTACACGCTTACGCAGGACTTCCCGGGCGTGTATGTCGTGAAGCCCAAGAACGCGCTGACGCCGGCGTTCGGCAGCACGACGCGGGTGTTCCAGACGCCCAACATCCGGCCCACCAGCTTGCAGCAGGCGATCCAGACGATCGTGAACACCAACCGCGGGCAGACGCCCCCGAGCCAGCCGGTGTTCATGGACGACCTGGGCGTGTTCATCATCACCGACACGCCGAGGATGCTCTCGCTGGTGCAGCAGCTCATCGACACGCTGGTGGCCGAGCGGGCCCAGGTGAAGTTCTTCAAGTTCGACCTGGTGAACATCGCGGCGGTGAACGCGAAGGACCGCGTGCTGGAGCTCCTGGGCCAGCAGGGCCAGCGGCTTGGAGGCGCGGCGCCGGGGCAGCCCGGGCAGCCGATCCAGGCGGCGCCGGTGCCGGGCGGGGGCACGCAGATCACCAACATCGGCGAGCGGATGACGGTCGATCCCACGGCCAACGCGCTTTTCTTTCGCGGGCGGCAGGACGAGCGGGACCTGCTTGGCGAGCTGCTCACGCTGGTGGACACGCCCAACACGATGATCGCCAGGTGGTACCCGGTGGGACTTTCGACCGCCGAGGCGGTGGCCAACGCTGGCGTGGGGCAGCAGCTGGGCAATGTGTCGTCGTTCGAGACTTCGTCAGGGCGGGGCGGCGGCGGACGCGGGGGACTGGTGGGGCAGCCGGGCATCGGCGGGGCGGGGGGGCAGGGGCAGAGCCAGTTCTCGGGAACGGGCTTTACGATCTTCCCGGAGAACGGCGGGTTCATCTATCGCGGGACCGAGCCGCAGCATGCGCGGGTGGCGGCGCTTGTGGACCAGCTCAAGGATCTTTCCGAGCGGGACGCGGTGGTGCTGGAGTTTTACAAGCTCAAGCACGGGAAGGCGACGGACATCGCGGAGGTGATTCAGAACCTGATTACCAACTCGAGCCCGGTTGGCAACCGCGGGGGCGGGCTCTTGGCGCGGGAATCGAGCGCGGGGCGGAGCCGGGACCCGCGGCGGCCGAACCAGCCGGCCAGCCCGAATCAGCAGGCGCAGCAGGCGGCGGCGGGGGCGGATGGGGCGCTCGGGGACCTCGGGGGCGAGGACGTGTTCGTCATCGCCGACGAGCCGAACAATCAGGTAGTGGTGAAGGCCCCGCGGAAGCTGCAGCCGCAGTTCAGGCAGCTCATCAACCGGATCGATCTGCGCCGGCCGCAGGTGTACATCGATGCGAAGATCGTGGCGGTGAGCTCGAGCGATGATTTCCGGCTGGCGGTGGAGGCGCAGCAGATCATCGGGCAGTTTGCTCTGAACACGAACTTCGGGCTCGGGAGCCTGCCGGCGAACCCGACGACGGTGACGGGGGACACGCCGCAGGGCATCCAGTCGCGGAAGAGCGTGGCGACGGGGCTGGGGGGTCTGACGTCGGCGCTGATCCGCAGCAAGGATGTGCCGCTGATCATCAACGCGCTGGCGCGGGACATTGATACGCGGATTGTGGCGACGCCGCAGCTCCTGGTGGACGACAACGAGGAGGCGAGCGTCTCGAGCGTGGACCAGCAGCCCACGAGCACGACGAGCCAGTCGGGGCAGGCGGGCTCGACGATCACGAGCTTCGGCGGGTTCGAGGAGGCGGGGCCGAAGCTGACCGTCAAGCCGCAGATCTCCGAGGGCGGGTACTTGCGGCTTGAGTACACGATCGAGCTGAGCTCGTTCCAGGGCTCGGCGAGCGGGAATCTGCCGCCGCCGAAGCAGGAGAACAAGATCGAGAGCAAGTCGGTGACGGTGCCGTCGGACGCGACGATCGTGATCGGCGGGCTGACCTTCGAGCAGAACGGTCGGACGGTGGTGAAGGTGCCGCTGCTGGGCGATATCCCGCTGATCGGGCAGCTCTTCCGGGACGAGAGCACGTCGAAGCGTTCGACGACGCTGTATGTGTTCATCACGCCCAAGATCATGCGTGATCCGAGCTTCGCGGATCTGCGGCTCATCACGCGTGCGCCGCTGGCGCAGGTGAGGCTCGACGGGGAATATCCGCCGCCCGAGGCCGAGGCGATCCCGCTGGTGAAGGGCTTTGAGTGGCAGAAGCGGGACCGGGAGCGGGAGGAGGCGGACCGGACGCGGCCGAATGAGCCGTCGTCGCCGGCGGGCAAGGAGCCGGAGGCGACCACGCCGGTGCGGCGGCGTGCGTGGGACCGGCGCGGGGACCCGGGGTGAGACGCACCGGGGCGGTCGCGCGGGCGTAGCAGAGGCATGGATGTGGTGGACGGGACGGGGGGGAGGGGCCGGGCCGGAGAGCAGGGGACTATGGCGAAGAAGGACCTACCGCGGATCGTCGAGCAGGCCGGGGCCGGGGTCCTGAAGCGCAACGGGGGCGGCGCGGGGTCCGACGGCGACTGGACGCTGGTGGCGGAGCAGTTTGCGCTGTCGATCGAGGGGGGGCCGTCGGTGCCGGGCGGGGGGAGCGGGGGGCTTGAGCTCAAGCCGGAGCAGCTGCGGAGCTTTCCGAAGCTGCCCGGGAGCGACGACGAGCCTTGGGACGTGCTGCTGTCGATGCTGGCGATGGACGAGCACACGGCGCTCGAGAAGCTCAGCGCGCGGACGGGGCTCGGGCTCGAGGTCGAGCCGCGGTTCAACGAGTCGGCGAGCCGGTTCTACGAGCTTGTGCCGGCGAGCATGGCGCGTGAGCGGCTGGTGGCGGGGCTCTCGAGCGACGGGCACGTGATGACGTGCGCGACGGCGCAGCCGATGCAGCCGGCGGTGTTCAATATTCTGGAAGAGAAGCTGGGGATGCCGGTTCGGCTGGTGCTCACGCCGCGCGGGGCGGTGGTGAACCTGATCAACCGGGGATACGAGCAGAAGACGGACCTGGTGACGGAGATCGTGGAGGAGCTGCCGCTTGATCAGGCGGCGATCGAGTCGGCGGCGGGGAGTTTGCGGAACGCGACGGATCTTCTGCAGCTTGCGCGGCAGACGCCGGTGATCCGGCTGGTGAACATGATCCTGTTCGAGGCGCTTCGTCGGCGTGCGTCGGACATCCATGTGCACCCGATGGAGACGCGGCTGAACATCCGGTTCCGGATCGACGGGATGCTGGTGGACGCGTTCAACCCGCCGCTGAGCCTGGCGCCGGCGATCTCGTCGCGGTTGAAGGTGATGACGGAGCTGGATATCGCCAACCGGCACGCGCCGCAGGACGGGCACACGACGGTTCGGATCGGCAACCGGAAGATCGATATCCGCTTGAGCGTGATCCCGACGGTTTTCGGCGAGCGTGTGGTGCTGCGACTTCTGGACCAGAGCCAGACGCGGCTGAGCCTCGACGAGGTCGGGATGACGCGGGAGATGCAGGGGCGGTTTGTCGAGCTGGTGAGCCGAAACACGGGGATGATCCTGGTGACGGGCCCGACGGGATCGGGCAAGACCACGACGCTCTACGGCGGCCTTGGGCAGATCGACCGGACGAGCCGGAACGTGATGACCGTCGAGGACCCGGTCGAGTATCACCTCGAGGGCATCAGCCAGACGCAGGTGAACGTGAAGCGCGGGGTGACGTTCTCGGCGGGTCTGCGGGCGCTCCTGCGGCAGGACCCGGACGTGATCCTGGTGGGCGAGATCCGCGACAAGGAGACGGCGCAGCTGGCGGTGCAGGCCTCTTTGACGGGGCACCTGGTGCTCGCGACGCTGCACACCAACGACGCGCCGACGGCGATCCCGCGGCTGATCGACATCGGGATCGAGCCCTATCTGGTGACCTCGACATTGCTGGCGGCGCTGGCCCAGCGGCTGCTGAGGCGGACGTGCCAGGCGTGCAAGGGCTCGGGCCTTGGGAACGCGACGGGGTTTTACGCGGGCAAGTGCGAGAAGTGCTACGGCGCGAAGTACTACGGACGTATCGCGGTCTACGAGATCATGAAGATGAACGACGACCTGCGGAAGCTCACGGTGACTGGGGCCGACGGGGTGAGCATCGGTGAGCTGGCCCGGCAGACGGGCATGCGGACGCTGGTGGACGACGCGCGGGACAAGATCGCGCTTGGCCTGACGACCGAGGACGAGATTCGGCGCGTGCTTTACTAGGGAAGAGCGGGCGAGGGCGGACGGGGGCCCGAAGCGGATGAATCCGGCGGTTGTTGCCCCCCGCGGAGATGAAACCCGGGTGAGCGGCGTGTGGGTGGCTTGAGCGTCTGGCGGTTTGGGTCGATGCGCATCCGGTTGTTTCCTAGGAAACACAAGGAGGCGTATGGACGTTGTCGGTCTCATATCCGGTTGGTTGATGCGACGTGTGGGCCGGCGGCGGTCCGGGCGGCGGGATCAGGCCGCGCGGGCCCGGCGGGCGGCGCGGATACGGGACCTGCGGAGGCGCGCGGCGCGGGCGGAGGTTGTGGAGCGTGCGCGGACGCTATTTCTCCAGACGGTGAGCCACGAGGTGCGGACGCCGCTGGCGGCGGTGGTCGGGTACGCGGATCTGTTGCTGGACCCGTCGATGTCGGCCCAAGAGCGAGCGGAGCATGTGCAGGCGATCCGGCGGGCGGCGTCGCGGCTGGAGGCGGTGGTGGGAGGGCTCCTGGATCTTGCGGACTTGGAGGCGGGGGGCGTGAGGCTTTCGCCGCGGCCGACTCGGGTGGTGGCGGTGGTGGAAGTCGTGATGTCGCGGCTGTTGCCGCTTGGGGTGGGCAAGGGGCTGAGCGTGCGGGTGGAGTATCTGGGGATGGTGCCGGAGGCGGTGGTGGTGGACCACGATCGACTGGTGCAGGTGGTGGGGCACCTGGTCGAGAACGCGATCCGGCACACGGAGAGCGGGGGCGTGCACGTCGGGGTGCGGTACGTGGCGGACGGGGGTAGCGGGTGCGGGGAGCTGCTGTTCGAGGTCTCGGACACGGGCCCGGGGATCGCGATGGGGTCACGGGAGGCGCTGTTCTGTGCGTTCGAGCCGGGGGTGAGGAGTCGGCGGAGCGGGGTGGGGCTCGGGCTGGCGATCGCGCGGGGGCTTGCGCGGCAGATGGGTGGGGATGTCGAGATGAGCGAATCGCGGACGGGGGAGGATCACGGCGCGCGGTTCATGGCGCGGGTGCGGGTGGAGGTGGGGGCGAGCGCAGCAATGATCAATCCGGCAAGGGACGACGGGCTCGCGGTTTCGCGGCGGAGCGAGGCGTCTGTGCTGCTTCGCGGAAGGGTGCTGGTGGCCGAGGACAGCCCGGATAACCAGCGGCTGGTGTGTCATCACCTCAAGAGCCTGGGGCTCAAGCACGAGGTGGTCGAGGACGGGCGGGCGGCGGTGGACCGGGCGCTCTCGGCGGCGTTCCGCAAGGAGGCGTTCGACGTGATCCTCATGGACATGGCGATGCCGGTGCTCGACGGGTATGCAGCGACGAGCTTATTACGGCAGAGCGGGTATGAAGGGCCGATCCTGGCGCTGACGGCGCACGCGAGCGTGGGGGATACCGAGCGGTGCTTGTGCGCAGGCTGCGACGAGCACCTGACAAAGCCGATCGACCGCTTCGAGCTCGCACGGGCGCTCGGGCGATACTTGAGCGCGGACACGGCGCGGGCTTCGGCGAACGGCCAGGGGCGCGGGCGGAGCTTAGGGGATTAGAGCTCGACGACTTCCTGCGGCTCGGGCGTGCGGGTGTCGACGTTCAAGGTGGTGCGGAAGCGTTCGGCCAGGGGCTGGCGCTGGGTGGGCTCGCCGTGGTTGAGGAGGATGAGCTTTGGTGGCGTGGGGATGCCGGAGGCGAAGGCGATGAGGCCTTCGCGGTCGGCGTGACCCGAGAAGCCGGGGAGGCTGTGGATCCGGGCGTTGACCTCGACGAGCTGGCCGGAGAGGGAGACCTCCGGGAAGCCGGCGGCGATCTCGTGGGCGGTGGTTCCCGAGGGCTGATGGCCGATGAGCAGGACGTGGCACTCGGGGCGCCAGAGGGCGTGGGCGAGGTGGTGGACGACGGGCCCGCCGTGGCAGAACCCGGAGCCGGCGATGATGATTCCGGGGCCGCGGAGGTGGTTGAGGCGTTTGGAATCGGGGCGGGACTGGATATAGACGAGCTCGGGAAAGTGGAGGGGCCAGTCGCCGGCGCGGGTGGCGCGTTCGGAGGCCTCGTCGAGGAGGCCGGGGTGGTGGGCGTAGATCTCGCTGGCCAGGAGGGCCATTTTGGAGTCGAGGTAGACCGGGACGCCCAGGCGCTGCTGGCGGCTGAGCTGGCCCAGGCGGTAGAGCAGCTGCTGGGCACGGCCGAGCGTGAAGGTGGGGATGATGAGGCGAGAGCGATCGCGGCGTGCGGCGGCGACGACGGCGGCGAGGCCGTCGAGGGTGTTTTTGGCTTCGGGGTGGGAGCGGTCGCCGTAGGTGGACTCGAGGACGAGCACGTCGGCGCGTGGGGGGCTCTCGGGGGCGCGGAGAAGGGGCGCGGAGCGGGGTCCGAGGTCGCCGGAGAAGACGAGCGTGCGCGGGGAGGAGGACGAGGAGGGGTCGTCAACGGTGAGCTCGATGCTGGCCGAGCCGATGACGTGGCCGGCGTCGAGGAAGCGGAGTGTGACGCCCTTGGCGATCTGCGTGGGCTCGAGGTAGTTGATCGCCTGGATGCGTTTGAGCAGGGCGTCGACTTCGAGCGAGGAGTAGAGCTCGACGGGTGCGTCGGTGGGCGAGGCGGCGAGGGGGGCGGGGATCGCGGGTTGAGCCCGGCGTCCGGCACCGCGTCCGGGTCGGTCGGCATCGGCCCGAATGCGCTCGAAGGCGAGCATGGACTGGAGGCGGGCCGAGCCGTGGAGGACGGGACCCAGGAGTTCGGCGGTGGGGAGGGTGCAGTAGACGCGGCCCGAGAAGCCCAGTGGTTCGAGCATGGGCAGGCGGCCGCAGTGATCGACGTGGGCGTGCGTGAGGACGACGGCATCGAGGTATGGGGCGTCGAGCGGGGGGAGCTCGGCGTTGCGGCGTTCGATCTCGGCGGCGCCCTGGATCATGCCGAAGTCGACAAGGATGCGGGCGCGGGGCGTCTCGACGAGGGTGGCCGAGCCGGTGACCTCGCCGGCCGCTCCGAGGAAGGTGATGCGGATGTCGCTCACGGGGGGATCATTCGGGGGGTGGCGGGTCGCGGGCGCGTCTGCGGGCGTGATCTTGGACACTTTGCTTGAGTGGTTTGGGCGGCGGTTGGCGCGGGGGAGGATTTGCTACGCTGGAGCGATGAGGATTGCTCCGGCATCGGCGTATGCCCGGGCGGGGGTGTATGACCTGCTGCACGCGCCGACGGCGAAGGCGGCGGCGCGGCAGGTGGTGGCGGTGGCAAAGAAAATTCGCGCGCCGCTGGGGGGCATGTGGTACGAGCCGGCGTGTGGGAGCGCGCGGGTGCTCAGGGCGCTTGCGGGGATGAAGGGGATGGAGCGGGCCGAGCTGCGGGGCGTCGACCTCGAGCCGGCGATGGTCCGGCTGGCCCGGCGGACGGTGCGGGACGAAGGCTTTGCCGGGCGGGTGCGGGTGGGGCTTCAAGACATGAGCACCCATGCGCCCGCGGGGATGCGGGGGCGGGTGGGTGTGGCGTTCTGTCTCGACAACTCGGTGCGGCACCTGAGGTCGGACGCGGCGCTGGTGCGGCATCTTCGGTGCGTGCGGGGGATGCTGGCGCCGGGGGGTGTGTATCTGGTCGGCGTGGGGCTGATGGCGGAGGGCGGCGAGTTTGCGAGCGAGGATGTGGTGCGGCTGCGGGTGGGGCGGGAGGTTTGGAGCCAGGTGTTCGGATTCGTGCCGCCGGAGGGGGGAGAGGGTGGGGGGAGGGACGAACGGGTGTATGTGCACCTGAGCGCGGGGCGGATTCAGGAGGCCAGCACGTATGTGCTGCGGACGTACACGCTGGGGCAGTGGGAGGATGTAGTGCGGCGGGCGGGGCTGCGGGAGGTCAGCGTGCGGGACGAGCGTGGGCGGGAGCTCGGGCTCGGGCGGGTGGGCTATGGAATCCGGGTGCTGATGGCGGGGTGAGGGAAGGGCGAAGAGGGTGGGGACGGGGGGGTCATGTCGATGACATGGTTGTCGCCGACGACGAGGACGCGGTCGCCGATACGTGGGCGGATGGCGAGGGTGCCGGTGAATGAGCCGAAGGCGGGGAGGACGGCGCGGCGTGGGCCGAACCAGAAGCATGGGGCCTTGATGGAGCGGGCTGGGGAGTCGAGGATGGCGGCGGGGTGGAGGTGGCCGCAGAGGATGTGGCGGGGGTCGGCGGCGGGGACATGCTCGGGCTCGTGGGCGAAGCCGATGTGTGCGTCGAGCGGGTCGGCATGGACCTGATCGGCAATACGGAGGTTCCAGTCGGGTGGCGGATCGCCGGCGGAGCGGTCGTGGTTGCCTCGTATGAGGAGGATGTCGAGGCTCGGGAGGGAAGCGCGCCAGTGGGCGACGGCGGACATGACGGCGGGCTCGCGGCCGCGGCGGGAGTGGAGCAGGTCGCCGAGGATGACCAGGCGGGTGGCGCCGAGCGTGGAGATGAGCGCGGAGAGGCGGGAGAGGTCGGCGTGGGTGGAGCCCTCGGGGATGGGGATGCCGACGGAGCGGAAGGTGGCCGGTTTGCCCAAGTGAGTGTCGGCGATGATGAGCGTGTGACGGCGGGGCCAGAAGAGGGCGCGCTGCGGGAGGCAGAGGAAGTCTTCATCGGCCCAGCGGAGGGTCGGAGGCGGGGGGAGTGAAGGGGCCGGGAGCACGGGGGAGTCCTTTCCGGGTGCGCGTTGGGCGTGGGGTGCGGAGGGGGCGGGGGGGGCGGGGGGTTCGTGGAGCGCCGAGCGCGGCCGCGTCGGCATCGGCGCGGGCTTCGAGGCGGAGGGCCATCTTCTGCACCATGTCGGCCCATTTCTCGCTCGAGAGCGTGGTTGCGCGGAGGTGCTCGGCCCAGAGCGGGAAGGCCAGGGGTGTAAAGGTGTGGGGGCGGAGCATCACGATGGTTTGCGTGCGGGCGGCGTCGAGGGCCTGGCGGAGGCGACCGAGTTCGAGCTGGCCATCGAGGATGTCGCGGCGGGCCTGGTCGAGCAGGAGGTTGGACGGGTCGAACTCGGCGAAGACGTCGAAGAACATCTCGCTAGAGGCCTGGACGTGGCGCATGGGCTTATTCTGGCCGCGGAACGCGGGCTGGATGAGGCCGGCGATGCGGGAGATGTCGCGGAAGGCGCGGCGGGCGAGGTTGGCGGAGTTGAGGCATTCGAGCAGCTCGGCGGCGATGTCGCCGGGCT
>Ga0105044_10013814_pt1 | contig 10948 bp, 10 predicted proteins | sample MAT01_FD_78092 | JGI IMG/M metagenome (GOLD analysis project Ga0105044, IMG submission 78092) | Freshwater microbial communities from Lake Fryxell liftoff mats and glacier meltwater in Antarctica - MAT-01 | ecosystem: Environmental > Aquatic > Freshwater > Ice > Liftoff microbial mat | place... | reverse complement strand
CGGGTTGCGCAGCGGCGGGTCTTCCTGCTTGCAGATGTCGGTCACCCAGCTGCAACGCGTGTGGAACCGACAGCCGCTGGGCGGGTTCATCGGGCTCGGCACATCGCCGCCAGGAACGTGCCGGACCGTTTTGCGGTGCGGGTCCGGCCGCGGAATCGCCGCCAGCAGGGTGCGCGTATAGGGATGCAGCGGATGGGCGAACAACTCGTCCTTCGGTGACAGCTCGACGATCTTGCCCAGGTACATCACCGCCACCCGGTCGGCCATGTGCTTCACCACTGCCAGATCATGGGCGATGAACAGATACGACAGGCCAAGCCGCGCCTGCAAATCCTTCAGCAGGTTCACCACCTGCGCCTGGATCGAAACGTCCAGCGCCGAGACCGGCTCATCGCACACCACCAGCGCCGGTTCCACCGCCAGTGCGCGGGCAATGCCGATGCGCTGGCGTTGCCCGCCCGAGAACTCGTGCGGATAGCGCTGCGCGTGGTACGCCGCCAACCCCACCAGGCCGAGCAACTCGTTCACCCGGGCCTTGCGCTCGGCCGCATTGCCGATCTGATGCACCAGCAGCGGCTCCTCCAGGATGTCGCCCACCGTCATGCGCGGGTTGAGCGAGGCGAACGGGTCCTGGAACACAATCTGCATCCGCCGGCGCAGCGCGCGCAGCGGGGCACCGTCCATCGCGGTGATATCGCGGCCCTCGAACCACACCGTGCCAGTGGAAGGCTCGATCAGCCGCAGCACCAGCCGTGCGGTGGTCGACTTGCCGCAGCCCGATTCGCCCACCAGCGCCAGCGTCTCCCCGCGGTGCAGCGCGAACGACACGCCATCGACGGCGCGAACCGTGCCCACGGTCCGGGCCATCACCACGCCCTTCTTGACCGGATAGTGCTTGGCGAGGTCCTTAACCTCCAGCAATGGGACGCTCATGCCACCACCTCGTCGCCGACAATGGTTTCCACCGGCGCGCGCAAACACGCCACATCGTGATCGGGCGCCACCTCGCGCAACACCGGCTGGCGCTGGATGCACGCTTCGGCCCGGAACACGCAGCGCGGGTTGAAGCGGCAGCCTCGCGGCAGGGCGAACGGCGGCGGCACCGACCCCTCAATCGCCAGCAGCCGATCGTGGGTTTCCTCCAGCTTCGGAATGCTGCCCAGCAATCCCAACGTATAGGGATGCTGCGGGTCGTCGAAAATCGCCGGGCCGGCAGCGCGCTCCACCACCTTGCCCGCATACATCACCGCCACCTCGTCGGCCATCTCCGCCACCACGCCCAGATCATGCGTGATCAGGATGATCGCCATGCCGGTCTGCGCCTGAAGATCGCGCAACAGGTCGAGGATCTGCGCCTGCACGGTCACATCCAGCGCCGTCGTCGGCTCATCGGCAATCAGCAGGTCGGGCTCGCACGCCAGCGCCATCGCAATCATCACGCGCTGGCGCATGCCGCCAGACATCTGGTGCGGATACTCGTCAAAACGCCGCTCGGGGGCCGGAATGCGCACCCGCTCCAGCGCCGCGATCGCCTTGGCCCGCAGCGCGCCACCGCTGGCCGTCCGGTCATGCGCGCGCATCGCCTCGGTGATCTGGTTGCCCACGGTGAACACCGGATTCAGGCTGGTCATCGGCTCCTGGAAGATCATCGCGATGCGGTTGCCGCGAATGTCGCGCATCGCCGCCGGCGACAAATCCAGCAGGTTCTGCCCGTCGAACATCACCCGCCCGCCGGCATTGCGCCCCGGCGGCGGCACCAGGCGCATCACCGACAACGACAGCACCGACTTGCCACAGCCACTTTCGCCCACGATGCCCAAGGTCCGCCCGCGCGCCACACCCAGCGACACCCCGTCCACCGCCGCCACCTCGCCCATCGGCGTGCGGAAAATCGTGCGCAGGTCCTCGATCTGAAGAAGGTTTTTCATACTGACCTGAAGGTCGGGGGAGAGACCTCGTCGACATGGCGATGCCCCCAATCGAGGCTGGGCACCTTGGCCATCACCTCTTTCTGGGCCTCATGCAAATGCTCCGCGGCCGCCGCATAGTCCATGGTGAGCAACTTGCCGTCCTGCACCACCACCTGGCCATCGACGATCACCGTGTGCACGGCGCGGTCGCCCGCCGAGTAGATCAGGCTGCGCAGCGGGTCGCGCGCCGGGCGCATGCGCGGGTGGGTGATGTCCACCAGCACGATATCGGCCCGGCACAGCGGCGCCAGCCGCCCGATGTCGTCGCGCCCGAGTGCGCGGGCCCCGTTCACCGTCGCCGCCTCGAACAAATCGCTGCCCGACAGCGTGCGCACATCGTTGGCCTGGGTGCGCGCGAGGTAGGCCGCCAGCCGCATCTCGTCGAGCATGTTGTGCGGAAACGTGTCGGTGCCGATGCCCACGTTCACCCCGGCGCGCCGGTAGCGGCCGATATCCTTCAGCGTCACGCCACGCCGGGCGAACACCGTCGGGCAATGCGCCACCGTCGTGCCGGTCTCGGCCAGCCGGCCCAGATCGGTCTTGGTGTGCCACGGCGTGGAGGGATGGTCGTCGAGAAAAATGCCATGCCCGATGATGGTGCGCTCGCCCAGCAGCCCCAGCGCGTCCAACCGCCCGATCGGCGTCTGGCCATGCCGGCGGGTGATCTCGTGGAACTCAACCACCGACTGCGCGGCATGGATCTGCCACGACAGCCCGCGCTTCTTCGCCTCCTGCCCGCTTTCCCGCAGCAGCGTCTCGGTGCAGGTGTCGATCTGTGCCGGCACCACCATGCCGAACAGCCGGCCCGAGGGATGCTGCTCGGCCCGCTCAATCAGCGTCAGCGCCTCGCCCATCGCCTTTTCGCCAGCCGCCTCGTTCCACTCGTATTCCACCACGTGGCCATTCTTGGTGAACCACCTGCCAGAGCGGAACATCGGCGCAATGCACACCCGCAGCCCGCTTTCGGCCAGCAGGTCGAGCCAGCCGGGATGCGCCATCGACAGGTCCGCCACAGTCGTCACCCCCGACAGCAGCAGTTCCGACAGCGCCACGCGCACGCAATCCGCCACCGCCGACGAATCGGGCCGGAAAATCGGCAGGTATTCGTACAGCGACGAATTATACAGCCGCGGCGACCCAACCTCGTCGGTCAGCCCCTTGTTCATCGGCTCCGACGACGGGTGGGTATGGATGTTCACCAACCCCGGCATCACCATGAAGCCGCGCCCGTCAACCACGGTGTCGGCGGGGCCAACATAGCCACGCCCGACAAACCGGATGACGCCGTCTTCATAGGCAACGTCACCATCCTGCAAGTAGGTATGGCTCTTGCTGCCGGCATCCCATGCGACGACATAGGATGCATTGCGGATCACTGTGGTCGCCATGGTTTCCCTCGCGGCATTCAATTGGTCAGCCGCCATACTTCCCCAGGCGCGCGCGGGGGTCCAGTGCTGGTTTGCAGTGCAGCAAACCGCCGGCGCGGCCCGTCATGGCGAGGTGTCTCAGCGGTGCCGGTCGTCGCCACCGCATCACCCAGTATCGTCACGGTTTCGGTCCGTGGTCATATCCGACCCCGTTCAATCCCGCCCAGCAGCAAACAGCAGAACTCTCCGCGACGAGCTGCCAGGACCGCTGTCGCACCCCATCGGAGCCAGGCGCGGTCGCAGAAATGCGCAGCTTCGCCGTCAACATCCGCATGACAAACCCTTCCCAAACCCTGCACCAGAACCCACACCGCGCGCCCTCGCAGAACCCCAAACCATCGTCAAATTGCGCGCAATCCCGGGGCGTTCAACAGCCGCGTCCCGTTGCATCCCCGAACCTGCAAAGCAGCCCGTGAGGCGCGCGATATTAGGTAGAATCCGTAGCTGGCGACTTCGAGAAAGAACGTTCATCAATTCCGGACAGAACGCCGCCGTGATCCCTTCCCGGTTGAACGGAGCGTTGAAACGCCGGCGCGACTGGAGGCCGCGTGCCTCGATATGCCGGCACACCCAGAAGGAGATACCCAATGTCCTACATGAAGCTGACGGTCATGGCGCTCGCGGCCGCGTGCGCCCTTTCCACCCCCGCTCTGGCCCAAGGCGAAGGCAATGCCCTGCGCGAGCGGCAAGCCAGGATGATGATGTCCGACGGGCGCTGGATGGACCGCAATATTGCGGACCAGGTCATGCTCGACGCCATGGTCCAGAAGGGCCGGCCGATCACCGCCGGGCACGTGGTCGTGATGAGCGGCGGCAAACACTACCTCGTCGACGATTATAAGATGAGCGACGGCAAGATGTTGTCGGAGCACCTGACAGCGATCAAGTAACACTCTGCCCGAGGTCCGGGCCGAAAGCCTGGACCTCGGGGAACAGTGTCCTCGGTTCAACAGACGCGTGCACGGTCGAACACATTCGCAAGCGGCTTGCCTTGCTCACATCCCAAAATGACCTTCGCCACGCAATGCTTCGCCGGCCCTTGGTGCCAAAGGCCGCGACGAGCGGCCGCAGGCATGTGAAACCCGAATGAACCCTGCTGCTCCACGCGCCAGCCGATCACCCCGCTGCGGGGCGTCGGTCAGGGCGCGAAAACGCTGAAGATGTAGGTCGCGAACAGCACCAGATGCACGATGCCGGCCAGCAGCGTGGTACTCCCGGTGCCATAGGTGATCATCGCCACCGCGAAGCCAAGCATCAGCAACACGCTACTGCCGTCGGAAATGCCAAGCTGCAGCGGCACGCCGGTCATGTACGACACCACCGCCAGCACCGGAACCGACAGGCCGATACAGGCGACGACGCTGCCAAGCGCCAGGTTGAGGCTGGATTGCAGCCTGTTCCGCGCCGCCGCGCGCATCGCCGCCGCGGTTTCGGGCAGCAGCACGATGGCGGCAATGATCACGCCGATGATCGCCACCGGCGCACCAACCACCGCCACGCCGCCGGCGATCGAAGGCGCCAGTGCCTTGGCCAGCAGTACCACCGCCAATAGGGCAACCACCAGAAGCGCGAAGGATATGAGTGCGATGCGCGCGCTGGGGCGGGGGAGGCTACCTGTTTGCGGCGCGTCGGCGGCGAGCAGGAAATAGTCCTTGTGCCAGTGGGTCTGGATGAACAGGAAGGCAGCATATAAACCCAGGCAGGCGAGCGAGACGAAGCCGAGCTGCAACAGCGTATAATACGGACCCGGCGCGGAGATGACGTGGTTGGGCACCACCAGCACCAAAACAGCCATCGGAAGCAGCACGGCAAGGAACGCGCTGGTGCCCTCCACACGAAATTCGACGGTGCGGTGCTTGAGGGCGGCGATCACGATGCATATCCCGGCCAAGCCATGCAGCACCAGCATAACCACGGCATGCACGGTATCGCGCAGCAGTGCCGGCTTGGGCTCTCCACTGAGCATGATCGAGACGATCAACCCGACCTCGATCACCGTGACCGACAACGCCAGTATCAGGCTGCCGTAAGGCTCGCCGACTCGTATCGCGACCACCTCGGCATGGTGCACGGCGGCGACGACATTGGCGATCAGGGCGGCGGCAAGCACCAGGGACATCATGCCGAGCTCAGGACTGCCGAGCGCTACAGCGACCACAAGCCCCACAAAGGGAAGTACCGCAGTGTGCTTCGGAATGCGGTCGGTCGGGGCGCTAGCCATCGGACCTATATGGGGGGCGCGGCGCCTCGATCAACCGTTCATACCAACCACGATTTAGAGTGCCGAATGACGAAGCAAGGCCACGGCTTTGCCGTCGCGGCGCGAAGCCGCGCCACGGCGACCCACCTGGTCCCGAGCGCGCCTTCGCGCGACGGGCCGAGCCCCTGGACCTCATGCTATTGAAATAAATCAGGTTTCCAAAGGCCGCCGGCTTTTGGCGCGAGCTGGGTTACGCCCTGGCCTTGCCGGGCGATGAAACTCTCCAAACAGCCGCTGGTATCAGACCAAGGTTTTACCCTCGGCGCGACGCGCCTGATGCACAAGTCACGGTTTTCCCGCCCGCCCCGCAAATTTCAGTTGCATCGGTCCATCAGTTATGTATAATAGCGGAAATGTTAATTCAACCCGCCCGGCAGCGCCAGAAACCCGCTGCCATCGCACCCACCCGCCACGGCCCCCTTGCCCGGCGCATGGCGGAGCTTGCCCACATGGCGCTCCTGCTCCTGCGCATCCACCGCCACATCCGCGCACTGCTCGCCGAGCTTCAGCACCTCCTGCACTGCTGGCAGACCGGCGCCTTCGCGCCACAACCGCGCCACCACAAGCCGCCCCACCTCCAGCCGAAGCACGGCGCCACCCCCCTCGCCCCGCCCGCGCCGCTTCCCCTGGCCAAGGCCCCGGCACACCCGCCCGCCCCCCTCCACACCGGCATCCGCCGTACCACAGCCGCGCCCGCCCAGGTTCGCCGCCCCGCGCTGCGCCACGTCGCATGCCATGCGGTCATCAGCCCGCCGCGCACTGCGTCGCCGCCACTTTCGGCCGGCCCGCATTTTCGTCTAGCCCCCACTTTGGTCTGGCCCCCACTTTCGTCTGGACCCGGCGCACCACCGCAACCCTGGCTTTCAAATCCCTCCCGGGCACCGACGCACATGCATGCCCTAATTGTTCCGATATCGTAATTACTACCGCCTCCCGACGCCCGATTTGGAATGCAGCACCCAAACAGGCATCCTCCCCCCCTGATCCCAAACGCCCCCGGAGCCGACGATGACCCGAACCCTGCGCATCGCCGGCGCCCAGATGGCCGGCACCCAAAAAGCCGACACCCGCCGCCACACGCTCGACCGCCTGATCGCCCTGCTGGAACAGGCCGCCGCCGACCGGGCAACCCTCGTCGTCTTCCCCGAACTGGCGTTCACCACTTTCTTCCCGCGCTGGCTCATCCCCACCACCCAGGAACGCGACACGTATTTCGAGCGCGAAATGCCCAACCCCCGCGTCCAACCCCTGTTCACCCGCGCCCGCGAACTGAACATCGGCTTCCACATCGGCTACGCGGAACGCACCCCCGAGGGAAAACGCTTCAACACCAGCATCATCGTCAATCCCGACGGCACCCTGCTGGGCAAATACCGCAAGATTCACCTCCCCGGCAGCGTCGAGCCGCGCGAAGGCGCCCGCTTCCAGCAACTCGAAAAGCGCTACTTCGACTATGGCGACCTCGGCTTCCCCACCTTCCGCGCCCCCCAATTCGCCGGCGGCATCCTCGGCATGCTCATCTGCAACGACCGCCGCTGGCCCGAGGCCTGGCGCGTGCTCGCCCTGCGCGGCGCCGAACTCGTCGTCATCGGCTACAACTCGGCGTCCTACGACCCCAACGGCGGCGAAACCGAAACCCCAGCCAGCCGCACCGAGCACTCCCAACTCGCCGCCCGCGCCAACGCCTACATGAACGCCACCTGGGCCGTCACCATCGCCAAGGCCGGCAACGAAGACGGCTCCGGCCTCATCGGCGGCTCCTGCATCACCGACCCCAACGGCCACATCGTCGCCGAGGCAAAAACCCTCGGCGACGAGATCATCATCGCCGACTGCGACCTAAACGCCTGCCAACAGGGCCGCGAAAAGATGTTCAACTTCGCCCAACACCGCCGCCCGCAGTGGTACGGCCCCATCACCACCCAGACCGGAGCCGAACCCCCAGCATGACCCGCACCCTCACCGTCGCCGCCGCCCAGCTCGGCCCCATCCAGCGCGCCGAGGGCCGCGAGGTCGCCGTCGCCCGCATGGTCCGCCTGATGGAACGCGCCCACGCCCGCGGCGTCGAACTCGTCGTCTTCCCCGAACTGGCGCTCACCACGTTCTTCCCGCGCCACTACCTCGAAGACACCGCCGAGGCCGACCACTGGTTCGAATCCGCCATGCCAAGCCACGAAACCGCGCCCCTCTTCGCCGCGGCAAAAAAATTCGGCATCGGCTTCCACCTCGGCTACGCCGAACGCACGCCCCAGGGCCGGCACTTCAACACCGCCATCCTCGTCTCAGCCGAGGGCGACATCCTGCTGAAGTATCGAAAAATCCACCTGCCCGGCCACGCCGAATTCGACCCCAAGCGCCAAGTCCAACATTTGGAAAAACGCTACTTCGAGGTCGGCGACCTCGGCTTCCCGGTGATCCGCGCCCCGATGGGCAACGTGGAAAACCTCAACATGGGCATGTTGATCTGCAACGACCGCCGCTGGCCCGAAGCCTGGCGCGTGCTCGGCCTGCAACGGGTCGAACTGGTGATGTGCGGCTACAACACCCCCAGCCTCAACATGGCGGCGGCAGGCTTCGAGGCGCACCATTTGCGCGTCTTCCACAGCCACCTGTCGGTCCAATCCGGCGCCTACCAGAACGCCAGCTTCGCCATCGCCACCGCCAAGGCCGGCACCGAGGATGGCTGCGAACTGTTCGGCCACTCCATCATCGTCAACCCGCAAGGCGAGATCGTCGCCATGGCCACCAGCTGGGACGACGAACTGGTCACCGCCGACCTCGACCTGCGCCAGTGCGAACTTGGCCGCAGCACCATCTTCGCCTTCGACAAACACCGCCGCCCCGAAGCCTACGCCCGCATCACCGACCAGGTCGGCGCCGTCGATCCGCCGGTGTGGCACAAGGGATAAACGCGGCAGCAACAGGCAAGACAGGAAGCGGCCACAAAGGCACAGAGACACGGAGAAGAATAGAAGGGAGAAGAAAACCTAAAACCTTCTCCCTTGCCTCGCTCCTCCGTGTCTCCGTGCATCCGTGGCCGCTTTCTTGTTTACACAACCCAACGCCGCCAACCCAGCATCACGCGACGCCTACTTCCGTGCCACCGCCACCTTCGGCAGGTCGTCCTCCAGAATACTGATCGTCAAGGTGAAGCTCACCTCGCCATCGTCGTCGTCGCGGTGCAGCGTGCCGATGAACTCCTCGCCCACACTCACCTCCACGCTGCCGCCCTTGCGCTTCGGCACTTCGATATGAACGCGGCTGTTGCCCAGCGTGGCCCGCAGATAGGCTTGCACGCGGGCGATGTCGGTTTCCGTCACGGCGTAAGCTCCTGATCCCATTTCGGCGACGGTCTAGCCCCGCCAGCCGCTCCTGTCACCCGTGCGGATGCGGGCCCTGCGGGTCGAGCAGGCCGTTCGCCTGGATCACATCGCGCAATGGCACCGGCCAGTCCACCCGCGCCGGCCCGATTTTGCGCGTGATCCCCGCACAGGCCGTGAACCCCGCCATGTGCTCAGGGTCGGCCGGCGTCTCGCGAAACCCCCGGTGCACCAGCAGCCGATCATCGCCGGCCGCCCCGCGCCAACAGATGCAATTCCTGCACGCCCCCGTCGAGTCGAACCGGCCATTCACTCTTTATTAAGTATCGTCACGCTATCAAGGGCTCGTCGATGGTGGGCATCAAAGCGGCAAAACGTCGCGCCCCGGCCTCCGTCCCCCAGCGGGGCGCCAAGCCATCGCCGTAGCGATCAGCCAGCCGCGTGGTCCCCCCGCGCGGTTGGCAGCGCCGCCACCGCCACGATCCCCAACGCCTGGGTCACCGCCGCCTGGCATGGCTCGATCACCGGCACGCCAAGCAAGGCTTCCAGCGCGTCGCGATGGCCAGCCATGCCGGTGCAGCCCAGGATCACCGCCCCGGCCCCGCCTGCCACCAGCGCCTGCCCGGCCACCACCAGTGCCGCCCGCGTCGCCATCGGGTCCAGCAGTGCTGCGATCGTGGTGTTCATGGCGATCTCCCCGGCCAGCCGTCCCTCGACCCCCATCGCCCGCAGCGCCAGCGCATGGCGGCCGATCGAGGCATCGACCAGGGCGATCACCCCGAACCGCTCGGCGCGCAACAGTGCCGCCGCCACCGCGCAGCGAAACACCCCCAGCACCGGCCGGCCGGTCACCTCGCGCACCGCCTCGATCCCCGGATCGGACGCACATGCGATCACGTAGACATCGGCGACCTCGTCGGCCACGTGCCGGCACAGCGGCCCCACGGCGGCGTGCCAGTCGCGCCACGAATAGATGCCCGGCGGCCCGTCGGCCACCGTCGCCACCGCGATCGCCGGCCCGCCGGCCTGTCGGAACCCGGCCACCGCCGCATCGATCCCGGCACTGCACGCCACACTCGAATTGGGGTTCACCAACAGGATGCGTGCGCCCGCGATGCCGGTCATGCAAAACTCCGCTTCGCCATTTGTCCGTCGAAGCCCTATATATTGCACCGCACCATGGGGCCACGCCGCAGCACCCTGCCGCAGGCATAGCCCCTGGTCGCACCGGAGGGTAGACCCTTGCCCGACACCGCAATGCCCGTGCTGCCCATCGAGCCCCCATCTCCCATGCCCCCATCTCCCATGCCCGCGTCTCCCGTGCCCGAGATGAAGACGGCGCTACGACGGGGCGTGCGCGGGGTTTGCCCGGTCTGTGGCGCTGCACCGCTGTTCGCCGGCTGGCTGAAGGTGGTCGACACCTGCGCCAACTGTGGCACCCACCTGGGCGAAATCCGGGCCGACGACGCACCGCCCTATTTCACCATCTTCGCCGTCGGCCACATCATTATCCCCGGCATGCTGTGGCTGGAACGCGCCCACGCGCCGGAGCTATGGGTGCACATGATCATCTGGGTGCCACTGACCCTTGCCCTGTCGCTGGCGTTGATGCGCCCGGTCAAGGGCGCCACCATCGGCCTGATGCTCAAGCTCGGCTTCGGCCGCCCGGCCGAGGAAGCCTGAGCCGGCCATGCCTGGCAGAACCCAGCACGACTCCGCCGCGCTGGCGGCGGCGGCACCCGCCGGCCGCCTGAGCCAGCTGGTGCTGGAAGGCGAGGCGCTGACTCGGCTGTCCCCGCTGCTGGAGGCCGATCGCGCCCAGGCGGTGCACGACCTGCTGCACGACAACCGCTTTGCGCCGGCACGCGCGGATGACGCCGGCCCCTTTGTGCTGCGCCTGTCGATCGCCGAGGGGCGGCTGGCCTTCGACATCCGCGACGCCAGCGAGGCACCGCTGCACCTGGTTGCCCT
>Ga0105044_10013813_pt1 | contig 10948 bp, 12 predicted proteins | sample MAT01_FD_78092 | JGI IMG/M metagenome (GOLD analysis project Ga0105044, IMG submission 78092) | Freshwater microbial communities from Lake Fryxell liftoff mats and glacier meltwater in Antarctica - MAT-01 | ecosystem: Environmental > Aquatic > Freshwater > Ice > Liftoff microbial mat | place... | reverse complement strand
GTCTGGGTGCGCTGCCGCTATCCCGAACCCTTAACCGTTGCGGCGATAGAAAATTATGTCCGCGTGCAGGACATAGAGGGGCAGATGCGCAAGCTTCTGACGCGGTTCTGCCCTCCGACAGCCGATTGCCTGCTGGCGCGGCTGGACGGGGTTCCCGCAGGGATCGTGATGACCAAAGGCCATTCCGAGGGGCTGTGCGAGAGGAACCGGATGTATGTACGTGATGCGGCTCGCGGGCATGGTTTGGGGCGGGCGCTGGTGGCCGAAATCGCGGCGACAGCCAATGCGCTGGGCTACCGGCGAATGATGCTGGCGAATGATGCTGGCGAATGATGCTCGCGGCAGGCCCCCGCCATACGGAGGCGTTGACCCTTTATCGCAGTTTCGGCTTTGTCGAGGACAAGACCCTTGGTGACACGGGCGCAGGTGACTTCGAAGTCCGCATGGTCCGCGAGCTCTGAGGCGGGGGGGCTGACCAACCCGGCCCTGCGGTCCTGACCGCTCTTGAGCAGAGATTTGGCATGTAGAGGAAAGCCGCCCGGCTGGCCCCGCTATGGCTGTACATCCGCTGCGGGCGTGAGGCGCGAGCCTAGCAAATCCTCCATGAACAGCGCCACGAACTGCGACCGGTTCGACACGCCCGCCTTGGCATAGACATGCGTCAGTTGTGCCCGCACCGTTCCCGGCGCCGAGCCGCGCATGGCGGCAATCTCGGCCACGTCGAGACCCTTTAGCGCAAAGAAACCGACGTCCTGCTCTGCCGCAGTCAGTCCCCACAGGGTGAACTCCGTCCGGATCACTTCGGCCAGCGCGCCGGACGCCACGGCGAGCGCGGTCTGCTGCGCGCGCATCAGATCGAGGGTGCGGCGCAACTCCCACCCGCCGAAGACGACGCCCAGCACCAGCGCAACGGCAACCAGGGACTCAAAGATTGAATGCGGGGTCTCGGGAACCGTCAGCAAATCCCCCAGAGCATCGCCAAGAAAGAAGACGGCCGCCACAGTCTGCAAGATGACAAAGCCTGCGACGGCGGTAGGTCGCCGCCGTTGCAGCCCGCGCCGGGACGGCGAATAGGTCACGCCCGCCGCCCGCGCTTTCGGCGCCCCGCGACCATCGGTGCCACAAGATTGCGTCGCATTGCACGGGACTCGATGGCAACCCCCGCCACATGCAGAACCGCCAGAACAAGGATCAGATTGGCCGCCACTCCATGCACCTCTTTCGTAGTCGAGCCGTTGCCGCCCTTTTCGGAGGCTTCGGCCCCGTCCGCATCAGGACCCGTGTGTGTGACCAGCACCGACCAGTCGCCCGCCTGAACGGCTGCCTTCTCGCGGGCTACCTGCATGGGCGTGCGCCCGCCGGTCATCAAAAGGCCGGTGCCGATGACCACGATCAGCGCGGCCCAAAGCGCATAGGCCATGACCGCTCCGGCCGGGTTATGTGAGGGATAGTGCCGGACGCGCCCCGCCACAAGGCTGCGCAGATGCGCAAGCGCGCGAAGCGGGTTCGGTGGAAACGCGGAGAACCGCGCCTCCTTCGGGCCAAGCACCCCCCAGACCAGGCGCAGGACCAATAGTGCCATGCCGATCCAGCCAAGCCAGACATGCGTGACGCTGCCACCCTCGCTGAAGACTGCGTTCACCAGAACGACGATCGCAAGACCCCAGTGGGTGATGCGCACCAGCGGATCCCACAGGTCAGGCGGGCTGGTCAACGGTTGGGGGGGGGCCAGACATGTCAATCTTCCGACTTGATCCCGGCCACGGCGCCGGTTTTCGGGTCGATATAGATCTCCATCTCGGCATTGGTCACGATGTCGGTGCACTTGGCCTCGATATTGCCCGCTTCGGCCTCGAACTCGGTTACCTTGCAGCCGGTCTTTTCAAGCGCGGCGGTCGCATCGGTCGGGTTCGTGCCGACAATGTCGCCCAAGGCGGGCATGGCAAGGGCGCCCATCGGCGCGAGGAGGACGGCAAAGCAGAACGACAGAGCCGCGGGGAACCTTGATTTCATTAGATGTGCCTCTCAAGCAGTTCGGGTTGTTGAAGTCGGGATAGTGACCCCGACAGCAGCCGATCTGACAGCCCGGCTAGGGCCCGTCGATCCGCGCAGCGCTGAGATCCGGGCGCATCAGCACGCGCTGACGGCTGGTTTCCGCCTGAATAATGTGCGTGTGCAGCATCACGCGAAATCACCGCAGCGTCAGAGGTCTGTCACAACTGAACCAGCCCCGCTGCCCGCCACGTATCCGTAGCACATGCGGGTGATGCATGCTTACCAACGGGGATATCATATGAAACTGCACCTTGCTCTGGCCGCTCTGGCCATTTCCACCGCCACTGCCGCGCATTCGGCCAACATCGTCGAGATCGCCGCAGGGGATGAGCGGTTTACCACGCTCGTCGCCGCCGTGACCGCCGCAGGCCTGGCCGAGACACTGGCAGGCCCAGGTCCCTTCACCGTCTTTGCGCCAGTGAATGATGCCTTTTCCGCCCTGCCCTCAGGCACGGTAGAGACGCTGCTGAAGCCGGAGAACAAGGGGCAGCTCACCGATGTGCTGCTTTACCACGTCGATGACCGCAAGCTGACGGCGGCGGGGATCCCCGAAGGGTCGAACTACTTCAAACCGCTGCTGACGTCGCAGCGGCTTTGCATCACCAAGGGCGCCGCCGGTGTGACCATCGCGGATGGCACGGGTGCCATGGCCAATGTGATCGTGGCCGACATCATGGCCGACAACGGCGTCATCCATGTGATCGACAAGGTCCTGCTGCCCGGGACCCGCCCCGCCTGCCACTAAGAGGCTGGATTTCCCATGAAAATCGCCCTGCCCCCTTGCATGGGGGCGGGCCGCGGGCAATATCTCGACCCAACCCGGGACGTCGTTCCATCAGAGGCGACACGAAATGGCATTGCCGATCCGAGATCAGGCGAAATACTGGACCGCGGCGGCACTGGTGCTGTTTGTTGTGCTGTGGTTTCTGGGCGATGTGCTGTTGCCATTTGTCGTGGGCGGGGCGATTGCCTATTTTCTCGATCCCGTCGCCGACCGGCTGGAACGTCTGGGCCTGAGCCGGACAGCCGCCACCTCGGTCATCGCTGTTTTTGCAGTGCTGATCATGGTGCTTTTGGTGCTGGCCGTCATCCCCACACTGGTTAATCAGTTGACCGCGCTGGTGAACGCGGCCCCCGACATCACAAGGCGGCTGCAGGCCTTTTTGACCGAACGTTTCCCCGAGTTGAACGACAGCACCTCGACCATGCGCACGACGCTGGGAAACATCGGGACGTTGATCCAGTCGCAGGGCGCGCAGCTGGCAAACGGGCTGATCACATCCGCGCTGTCGGTCGTCTCGGCGGTTGTGTTCATCGTGGTCGTGCCAGTGGTTGCGTTCTATCTGCTGCTCGATTGGGACCGGATGGTCGCTCAGATCGATAGGCTTTTGCCGCTGGACCACGTCCAGACCTTGCGCATCATCGCATTGGATATCGACGCGGTTCTAGCAGGCTTCGTGCGGGGTCAATTGTCGGTCTGTCTGATGCTGGGAACATTCTATTCGGCAGCGCTGATGATTGCCGGGCTGCAGTTCGGGCTGATCGTCGGCGCCATTGCGGGGGCCATCACCTTCATCCCCTATGTGGGTTCGCTGGTGGGGGGCGCGCTCGCTATCGGACTGGCGCTGTTCCAGTTCTGGGGCGACTGGACGTCGATTGCCATTGTCGCGGGTATCTTTGCCGTTGGCCAATTTATCGAAGGCAACATTCTGACGCCGCGGCTGGTGGGCAAATCCGTGGGGCTGCATCCGGTGTGGCTCTTGCTGGCACTGTCCGCTTTCGGGGCAGTCTTTGGCTTCATCGGGTTGCTGGTGGCGGTTCCGGTGGCGGCGTCCATCGGGGTGCTGATGCGCTTTGGCATTTCGCAATACGAAGACAGCCTGCTTTACCGCGGTCTCGCGGGGCGTATCCCGGAGGATGAGGATCAGGCGTGAGCCGCCAGCTGACCTTTGAACTGAGCGGCCTCGACACCCAGACCCGCACGGATTTCTTCGTCTCGTCAAGTAATGCAAGGGCCTTGGCAGCGGTGGAGGGTTGGGCAGACTGGCCGCAGGGCAAGATGGTGCTGGTGGGCCCGCCCGGCGCGGGGAAAAGCCACCTTGCCCGCATCTGGGCTGCTGAATCCGGGGCGGTCTGGGTTGATGGGGGCGCGCTTGCGGAGGTCGATCTGCCTGCACTGGCCGAGAGGGGTCGGGTAGTGCTGGACGATGCTGACCGCGTGGCACGCCACCCAGAGGCCGAGCACGCGTTGTTCCATCTGCACAACCTTCTGGCCGGGCTTCCGGCCGGGTCGGGGCGCCTGTTGCTGACTGCACAGGCCGCACCCGCCGACTGGGGCATCGGCCTGCCTGATCTTGCCAGCCGGCTCGAGGCCGCGGGCGTGGCGCTGATCGAGCCTGCGGATGACGCGCTTTTGTCAGCCGTTCTGGTGAAGCTGTTTGCGGATCGCCAGATCGTGGTCAGCCCGGCGCTGATCACCTATCTTACATCGCGCATCGACCGCTCGGTCGAAGCGGCACGCGGTCTGGTAGCGCGGCTGGACCGGGCCGCCCTGGCCGCCGGGCGTCCTGTCACCCGTGCGCTTGCGGCCGAGATTCTGGACAGGGACAAGCGTGAATGACACTGTCACCGCTCCGTCACAAATGCACAGCATAAGGCGCATATGACCCAGGCAGATTTCCTCAAAGCTCCGTTCCCAGCCCCGGTCGAGTTGCCTTCGGCTGACACTTCCGGTCCCCGGAGGTTCTTCAACCGCGAGCTGAGCTGGCTTGCCTTCAACTGGCGTGTTCTGGACGAAGCCGCGAACCCTGCCGTGCCACTGCTGGAGCGGTTGCGGTTTTTGTCGATTTCGGCCGCGAACCTCGATGAGTTCTATACCGTGCGCGTGGCGGGTCTGCGGGCGCTGGCGCGCAGCGGGAATGCGAGCCTGTCAGAGGATGGCCGCGCCCCGGCGGAGCAATTGTCGCTGATCCATGCGGATGCGCGTCGCCTGATGCAGGTGCAGCAGGCGACGCTGAACCGGCTGAAGAAAGAGATGGAGGCGGCGGATATCTCGATCCTCACGCGCTCCAAGTTGACGGCGCGGGATCAAAAGCATCTGGCCGAGCACTTTCTGACCAAGGTGTTTCCAGTGCTGTCGCCATTGGCAATTGACCCGGCGCACCCCTTTCCGTTCATCCCCAACACCGGCTTTTCCTTGGCGCTGCAGCTGGAACGGCCGACCGACCACCGCACACTGAAGGCGCTGTTGCCGATTCCGCAGCAGATATCGCGCTTTGTGCCGCTGCCCGGCAAACCGGGGGAGCATCGCTTCCTGCCACTGGAAGACGTCCTGATCTTGCACCTTGACATGCTGTTCCCCGGCTACACCGATATGGGTCACTGCATGTTCCGCGTACTGCGCGACAGCGACCTCGAGGTTGAGGATGAGGCCGAAGACCTGGTGCGTGAGTTCGAGACCGCGTTGAAGCGGCGGCGGCGGGGCGAGGTGATCCGGCTGAAGCTGTCGGCCGGGGCGCCCGAAGAGTTGCGCGCACTGATCATGCAGGAACTGGGTGTCACCGCAGACGAGGTGGTGGAAATTCGCGGGCTGCTAGGCCTTGCGGACCTGAAAGAGCTGGTGCTGTCGGGCCGACCTGACCTGCTTTGGCCGTCCTTCCAGCCGCGGGTACCGGAACGGGTGGAAGACCACGACGGCGACATGTTCGCGGCGATCCGGCAAAAGGATATGTTGCTGCATCACCCTTACGAAACCTTCGATATGGTCATCCGCTTTCTGGAACAGGCGGCAAACGACCCCGATGTGCTGGCGATCAAGCAGACGCTGTATCGTACCTCGTGGGACAGCCCCATCGTATCGGCGCTGTGCGAGGCGGCGGAGGCGGGGAAGTCGGTGACAGCGCTGGTCGAGCTGAAGGCGCGTTTCGACGAAGCGGCCAACATCCGCCAGTCGCGCAGGCTGGAGCGGGCGGGCGCGCATGTCGTGTATGGCTTCATTCACTACAAGACGCATGCCAAGATCAGCACTGTGGTGCGGCGTGAGGGCGATGCCCTCGTGACCTATACCCATTACGGCACCGGCAATTACCACCCGATCACGGCCCGGATCTACACCGACCTGTCGTTCTTTACCTGCGATGCAGCCCTTGGTCGGGATGCCACCAAGGTGTTCAACTACCTGTCGGGATATGTGCAACCCGAAGGGCTGGAAAACCTGGCAATCTCGCCGATCTCGCTCAAGCCCCGGCTTTTATCGCTTATTGCGGCAGAGGCGGATCACGCCCGTGCGGGTCGGCCGGCCGAGATCTGGGGCAAGGTGAACAGCCTGATCGAGCCCGACATCATCGACGCGTTTTATGCGGCCAGCAACGCGGGGGTGAAGATCAACCTCGTCATCCGCGGCATCTGCGGCCTGCGGCCCGGGGTAAAGGGGCTGAGCGAGAATATCCGCGTCAAATCCATCGTCGGGCGATTTCTTGAACATTCTCGGATCGTCTGTTTCGGCAACGGGCAGGGCTTGCCGTCCAAGGACGCGCGGGTGTTTCTGTCCTCGGCCGACTGGATGGGGCGGAACCTGACGCGGCGGGTCGAAACTTTGGTCGAGGCGCTGAACCCCACAGTCAAGAACCAGATCATGGGACAGATTCTGGCGGCAAACCTTGCGGATGAGGCGCAGAGCTGGGTTCTGAGCCCGGATGGCAGCTACCACCGTGACCTTGCGTCGGCGGACGGACGGCTGTTCAACTGCCACCGCTTCTTCATGGAGAACCCTTCGCTGTCAGGCCGTGGCACTGCAGGGGCCAAGGACGTGCCGCGCCTGGCCGCCCTTCGCGACGGCTCGCCCTCCCCTGCCTGAGCGGTTGACCCGCCCCCCGCCGGCCTGCAACTGTGCCGCGATAGGAATGGGGATTCTTTATGTTGGGCGAAAGTGGTGGCAGTGAAACAAACGTCTGCGAAGAGGACTGGGGTCCGTTCGGGCGCCCGTTGTTTGATGACCCCTCTGCCCGCGCGCTCAGCCGCGTTGGGGTGATCGACGTCGGATCCAACTCGGTCCGGATGGTGGTGTTCGATGGCGCAGCGCGCTCTCCCGCCTATTTCTTCAATGAAAAGGTGATGTGCGGCCTGGGCAAGGGACTGGCAGAAACCGGGCTTTTGAATCCGCAAGGGCGTGTCCGGGCGCTGTCGGCGCTGCGACGTTTTGCGTTGCTGGCCAAGGGGATGGGGGTTGCGCCCTTGACTGTCGTTGCCACCGCCGCCACGCGTGAGGCAGCCGACGGCCCCGCCTTTCAGGCCGAGGTTCTGCGCGAGACCGGCCTCAGGCTGCATGTCGTGGACGGCGACGAAGAGGCGCGCCTGTCCGCACAAGGCGTGCTTTTAGGCTGGCCCGGGGCGAAGGGGGTCGTCTGCGATATCGGCGGCAACTCGATGGAGCTGGCGCGGATAGGCGAAGGTCGGGTGACCCGCCGCGTCTCGACCCCGCTCGGTCCGTTCCGGCTGCAGCTGATCGAAGGCGGACCGGAGGCGCGGCGCAGCCATATCGGCTCGGCGCTGAAGCAGGCGCAGGCCGAGATGAACTCGACGGGCGAGCGGATATACCTTGTGGGCGGCTCGTGGCGGGTGATCGCAAAGCTGGATATGGAACGGCGGAACTATCCGCTGACCGTGCTGCACGAATACCGCATGACGCCGCGCGGGTTGCTCGATACGCTGGACTGGCTGGCGGTTTCGGATCTTTCGGCGCTTCGTGGGCGTACCGGCACCTCGTCCGAGCGGATGGAGCTGGTGCCGCTGGCCTGCGAGGTGCTGCGCGAGCTGATCAACATGCTGGACCCGTCCGAGATCGACGTTTCCGCCTACGGGATCCGCGAAGGGCTTTTGTACGAGCAGATGTCCGAGACACTGCGCAGCCGCGATCCGCTGATCGAGGCGGCGCGGATGTCGGAACTGACGCAGGCGCGGATGCCGGGGTTTGGCAAGAAGCTGTATGAATTCCTAACGCCACTGTTTCGCGAGGCCCCGCCGGAACGCCAGCGGCTGATCAAAGCCGCGTGCCTCTTGCATGACACCACCTGGCGCGCGCACCCCGATTACCGGGCCGAGGCCTGTTTTGACAATGCAACGCGGGCGAACCTGGGCGGGCTGGACCATACCGGCCGGGTGTTCCTCGGGCTGGCGCTGTTGCACCGATACAAGAACTCGCGCTCCGGCTCGCGGCTGGAGCCGCTGTTCCGCCTGCTGACCGAGGATGAGGTCCGCGATGCAGAGGTGCTGGGCAAGGCGATGCGGTTCGGTGCGATGTTTTCGGTGGCCGACCCTGCCTCGGCCGGGGAGCTGCGCTGGAGCGAGAAGCGCAAACTCCTGGAGCTGGTGCTGACAGAGGCGGGCCGCGGCCTTTTTGGCGAAGTGGCGCAGGCCCGGTTCCAGTCGCTCGCCGTTGCGATGCGGGCGCAGACCAAGATCACGATCGAAGCGGCGTGAGGCTGATACTCGATCACCTGGCCATATCAGCGGCGACCTTGGAAGAGGGCGTTGAGGCGGTTGAAGCAGCGCTTGGCGTGGCGCTGGCAGGGGGCGGGCAGCATCCGCACATGGCCACGCATAATCGGCTGCTCGGCCTTGGGGATGTCTATGTGGAGGTGATTGCAACCGACCCCGCTGCACCCCGGCCTGGCTGGCCACGGTGGTTCGATCTCGACGGCTTCACAGGGGTGCCACGGCTCACGAACTGGGTTGCGCGCTGCAAAGACCTTGACGCCGCACTTGCCCTCGCCCCTGCCGGGACCGGCACGCCTACGGTCCTGCAACGTGGTGATTTCAGGTGGCGCATGGCCGTGCCCGCCGATGGCAGGCTGCCGTTTGGCGGCGCCTACCCTGCGTTGATCGAATGGGAAGGCGCCTTGCATCCCACGCAGCGTCTGCCCGATGCGGGCGTCCGCCTGACCCGGTTCGAAATTGCCCACCCCGAGGCTGCAAGCCTGCGCCAGGCATTGGCCGCGCTGACTCCTGATCCCCGGCTGGTGATCGTGGACGGTGCCGCAGCGATGCGCGCCAGCTTCACCACGCCGCATGGTCCGCGCACTCTGGGCTGACCCGTCCATTCCCCCCTGACAATCCGGATGCTGCAGGCTATCTTGCGCATATGTCGATCTGGACTGGTATCGCTGAGGCCCTCGCCTCCCTCGCCCGCGGCGAGGGGCTGTCCGCGGTTTTCGACCGGCTCCGCAGCCCGCGCGAGAAATCCGTGGGCTTCACCATCGCCGTGATCGCCCTTGGCGCCAAGATGGCCAAGGCAGATGGCGCAGTCACGCGTGACGAGGTCGCGGCCTTTCGCCGTATCTTCTCCTTGCCGCCCGAGGAAGAGGCGAACGCAGCCCGCGTCTTCAACCTCGCGCGGCAGGATGTTGCGGGGTTCGACGCTTATGCCCGCAAGATCGCGGCCCTGTTCCGTGCTGACGCGGATGCGCCGCTTTGCGCCGATGACCGCAACATCCTGATCGACCTGATCGAGGGGCTGTTCCATATCGCGATGGCCGATGGCAGCTATCATCCGAAGGAGGATGAATTCCTAACCCACGTCGGTACCATATTCGGCATCGACGAGCGCTGCTTTCGTGCCATTCGCGCGCGCTTTGTCGAGGGCGCGCCGCGCGATCCACATGACGTGCTCGGCATCGCCCCCGGTGCGACGCTGGAGGCGGCCCGCGCCGCCTGGAAACAGGCCGTGCGGGACACCCACCCCGACCAGATGCTGGCCCGTGGCATCCCGCCCGAGGCGTTGAAGCTGGCCGAGAGGCGGCTGATTGCCATCAACGCCGCCTGGGAAGACATCCGCACCCGGCGCGCGGCCTGAGTTGGACCGACCCCGCCCCCTGCGCATCGCGACCTACAATGTCGAGTGGTTCAACCTTCTGTTCGACGACGAGGGGCACCTGCAGCGCGACAAGGCGCGGTCCGCCCGCCATCAGATCACCCGGGCCGGGCAGATTGCGGCACTCGGTGCGGTGTTCCGCGCGCTGGACGCGGACGGCGTGATGGTGATCGAGGCACCCGATACCAACGCGCAGCGCTCCACCGTGCGGGCGCTGGAAACCTTCGCCGCTGCCTTTGGCTTACGCTCGCGACGGGCGGTGATCGGATTTGCGTCGGGCACTGAACAAGAGATCGCGTTCCTTTTTGACCCCGACCGCCTTGCTGCCCGCCACGCGCCGCAAGCCAGCGACCGGGTGCCGCGGTTTGACACGAGCTTCGTTACCGGCATCGGTCGGGAAGGCACGCCTGACAAGGTTCGGTTTGACAAACCGCCTCTGGAACTGGCGGTTTCGCTCCCCGGCGGGATGGACCTGCGTCTCATCGGCGTGCATGCAAAGTCGAAGGCCGCCCACCACGCCCGCAACCCGCGCCAAGAGGCGCACATCGCCCGGGAAAACCGCCGAAAGCAGCTTGGCCAGTGCCTGTGGCTGCGCGCCTGTGTGGTCGAGCATCTGACCCGGGGAGACAGCGTAATCGTGCTGGGGGATTTCAACGATGGCCCCGGGTTGGACAGTTTCGAGCAAGCCTTTGGACGCTCGGGGGTCGAGATCGTGATGGCGCCAACGGCAGCGCCACGTCTGCGCCTGACAGAGCCGCATGCCGCCGCAGCCATCGCCACCCCGGGCACGGTTCCTGCCGCTACCGCCCGCTTCTGGCTGGACCCGCAGAAGCGCTATTTCGACGCGCTGGTGGATTTCGTCATGCTCTCCCCCGGTCTCGCGGCGCAGGGGGCAGCGTGGCGGATCTGGCATCCGCTGAACGATCCGGCAATCGCGCTCGATACCGGCCTCGCGCAAGCCCTGCTCACCGCCTCCGATCATTTCCCGGTTTCGGTCGATCTGCCGATCGTGAATTGAAATGGCGT
>Ga0105044_10013812_pt1 | contig 10948 bp, 5 predicted proteins | sample MAT01_FD_78092 | JGI IMG/M metagenome (GOLD analysis project Ga0105044, IMG submission 78092) | Freshwater microbial communities from Lake Fryxell liftoff mats and glacier meltwater in Antarctica - MAT-01 | ecosystem: Environmental > Aquatic > Freshwater > Ice > Liftoff microbial mat | place... | reverse complement strand
CCAGCATCACGATTGAAATGATCGACACCGGCATTGGAATCGCAAAGGAAATGCAAGCGAAGATCTTTGAACCTTTCGAACAAGGCGACTCTGGAACGACTCGTCGTTACGGAGGCACGGGGCTCGGGCTGTCAATCAGCAATCAGCTTGTCAAGCAAATGGGTGGCAGCATCGAAGTCATCAGTCGACCGGGACACGGCAGCACGTTTCGTTGCCATCTACCGCTGTCAATGATCGCCGATACGTCATCGCAACAACCTCTCAGACAGCCAAAATCTCTTTCGCGCAAGATTGATCTCGATATCTCAAACCCGGTGCAGAGAAACGCGATTACCGATTTGCTCGTTTCTCAAGGGTATCGCATCGATAGTCGAGCAACCTTGAAAGTCGTTGACCTATCGAAATCAAAAACGAAACGAAGGCCAACTCCTGTAAAATCAGTATCGGCATCGCACCGAGACGCAAAAATGCGTGAGTTTCGGAGTGACTTGCCGCTTGACCTTAGCAGTCGAGAGCGAATCATTTGGTTGGCGAATGTCGACGACGTAACGCCGATGCTAGACCAACGGCCCCAGATTGTACTTCTCAAACCGATCATACCAGACGAATTACTCGCGGCCATCGAGCAACTTTCTTCGGCCCATCCAGCAATTGGGAACGCACGGCAAGTCAACGCTCCTGAATCCATCAAGCCAACGACCTTGACCAACAAACGGCACGAGCGACTGCTCGTTGTTGATGACAGCGAAGTCAATCGTACGGTGATTCGTGATTTTCTTTCGCTAGCTGGAATCGAATCCGATGTTGTTGATTGCGGTGCGGCCGCGATCATGGCGGTTGGAAAGAATCGATACAATTGCATTCTGATGGATTTGCAAATGCCAGAAATGGACGGCATCGAAACGATGCATCAGATCACTCGTCAGTGTGAGTCTCGAAACGTACCTGTGCCGCCGATCATTGCGTTAACAGCGCACGCGACGAACGAGCACAAATCGCGATGCCTCGCCGCAGGAATGAAGTCGTTTTTGGTGAAGCCGATCGATCCAAAGAAGCTGATTCAAGAGGTCGACGAAGCCATTGATTGTGAACGTACTCTAGCCGGTGAAAGTCACGAGCAACTTGGGCTGCCGGAGTACTCGCCAAAAATCGATGACTGGCAGGCCAAGATGCGGGCTTGTGCTGGCGGCGATCAAGAAACATGTCTGGCACTCGCGGAGGCGTTTGTTGTTGAAGTACCGCAACTTTGCGAATCACTACGCGCTGCTGTCGAATCGGGTGAAATGAAACAAGCCCACCGTGCCGCGCATACTCTGAAATCATGTCTGAAGTATTTGGCTCCTGATGCAGATTGGCAATTTGTTCTTGAGATTGAAAAGGCCGCTGCGGTCAATGATATCGACACCGCAAAGAAAATGACGCCGCAAGCCATCGCCATCGCCCGAACTTGGACGGATCAAGTCGTGGCATTCATTGCGGCCAATTGACCAACACCAGCGCGTCTCTGCTGCTCTCTCGCGATTCGGTAACTCGGAGGTGCACCGCTCCGGTGCTTGAGAGCTACGGATTGACTCGCGTCGAGTGTGTTGAGGAGGTTCCCGTTGGAACCAAACGACTGATAGCTTCGACGGTTAGCTCCAGGTCTTGGGGCAGATTGCTGATCAGTTCAATGTCGAAATCAACTGCCTCGCCGGACCGCAGGTCGCGGATTTTTTCCAGATACACCAACTCGCCATCGAGACGGAAGCCGCCTGCTCCCGGAGCTCGACGCTGCGAAACTTTCGAAACTTCAACGCCCGGTGGCTTACGAAATCGGATCTCAACATCGCCATCACCTTGACTGCTGTTGTTACGTATCGACAACGAGTAACGAATCGGCTGACCAATCCGAACGGGATCGTCAAGGTCAATCAGCAATAAGGACAACGAGTTGCCAATTGGACCTGTCGGGCTGGTGGCCCCAGGTGTGGCTGGCAACGGCGCTGGTGGTAACCGCGGTTCGGCAGAATTTGGTGGGGGATTGCTAGGTGGAAGCGTGTTTGCAGGAGGGCTGGCGTTGATTACGAAGTCAAACGTATCCTCGGCAGTCGCGCCTTCAGCTGACGAAACCGTCAGCACCATCGTCGACCTTGGCGAGGGTCTGGTGGCGACGAAGACGCCTTCTTTTATAAGTGCTTTTGCTCCTGGCTGCATGACTGGAACCAGCCAGACGATTTGGAACTGGCCTAACCTCGAAGTATCTTTGCCCTCGGTGGCTTGGATCAATTGCAACTGAGAATCAAACGTTGCGACGATTCGCACATTGCTGAGGGGAACCTGTCCCGTATTGGCGATATTGTAGCTGAAGATTCTCTCGACGCCGGTTTCAATCGGGTTGCGTCCGATGATTTGTGCCGTGATGGCAGGCACAGGGACAACTTTGTTGATCACCGTCGCACACGATTCGCCGAGTATTTTTTGGCCACCATCCGCCATCGCTTCGACAGTGATGCAGCGACGTCCCGACCCAAGTGGCACAAAAGTCTCGGCTGTGCTCCAGGTCTGGCCAGGCTGTAGCGGTCCATCCTCTTTATTCTTGCCGACAAAGCGGCTACCGTTTTCTGTATGTGTCATTTCCATATCACCTACGGCACGAAGGCTCACGCCGGTCAACGCGCGATCGCCCGTATTGGTGACGTCGATGTTAAACGTAATAGGGGTACCGACAGGCGTTGACTCATTCTTCGCAGGTCGAACTTGAATGGCGAGGCTGGGGCGGAACACATTGATGTCGACGCTTGATCCAGCAACAAGACCATTGTCGCCACGGCCTTCAAAATTCAATCGAATCGGAGACTGGGCCGCGATTGACATAAACAAATCAAGCTGCTGCTGTGGCGGTATTGCACCGAGTTCCCACGTCACGTTGCTGGGCGATATCGAAGCGAACGAATCCGCACGCGTGACGCGAGCGCCCGGAGGGATCGCTACGTTCACCCTGACATTGGTCGCTGGTTGGTCACCAGGATTCTGGACGTTGACAACGACTTCAACGGGAGTATCAAACGTAGCAATTTCAGGAGCAGCAGCGCGAAGCACAAGCTGCGGTGCGCTCCAAGTCACGAACGTCTGACCGCTTCCGAGAGTGAGGTCCGGCATATTGTCGCGATCGCCCCCGGGACGGACAATGCGAGCCACAATCGTTGCGGTTCCAGAGTTGAAACTGCCAGTCGCATTTCTAGTCGGAATCAATTCGACGGTTGCATTGCCCGAGTCATCCACTTTGGCTTCGACAACGGGTAAATTGTTCGGAGCAAAAAGTGCCAATTCCGGATTCATGATCTCGTAACGGACAGTCCAGCCACGCGCGGGGATCGCACCTTCAGCGCGAGTGACTCGCGTTGATAACGTGACAGGCGTTCCTGCAAGCACTTGCTGTGGGCCGGGAAATTGCCAGCGAGCATCAATCCAATAAATCGTCGCTGTTGCTTTGCGTTGATCCCAGCAATCGCTATCTGGTGCAAGTACGGTCACGCGGCTCGTGCCTTCGGTCGGACTGCTGATCGACAGCCACGTTTGGCCTTTCTCAAGCGGTACATCGTCATTGGGGTTCAAGTTACCGCGAGTGATCAGTGCCTTCTTCGTGCTGGTCACACCGCGAGCGAAGGATGGGCTCAGCTTGTCAGTCTTCTCGATTTTTGCGAGCCGATGCAGCGCACCGGGCGCATCGTCGCCAACTTCAATGAATGTGCCAACGCTTTCGGGAGTAAGCATCCATTCTAGGGACTCGCCCAGGGCGAGATATCCGTCGGATCCGCAGACGCCAGACATCAAGATTACTTCGCCACCGACCGGTGCAACGATGCGTTCCGGCGACAACAAAATACAACCACGTGTGCCTTTCGTCGGCAACTTTAAGCAGTCTCGCATCTTTGCATGGCATTCATCACCAAGCAGTACGGCAGGGGGACCGATACGACACTCATCAACACACGGAGTCCCTGAGCCAATCGCCGTTCCAAACGATGGCAGCACGCCGGCCGCGTTTGGATCTACGCAGGGCGGAGGCGTCGTCGGTTCGGTGAAAACCGGATTGGCGACACCTCGATGAAACTGGCTAAGTGCGGTGCTGACTCTAGCACTGGTATTCTTCAAGCACGACCCGACGCCGCGAGCACACGCGGTGCAAGTGCAGCCTTCACCAGAGCAGCCTGGAATCGCAAGCGAGGTGGTCGTCGGATACGGTGAGAACAGTCCCTGGCCGGTTGGGTCGATCGCTGGCAATCGCAGTTGTTGACAACCGGCTGAGATCGCCACCAGGATTAGGACAACAAGGGACAGAAACCGCGCCGAGGCCATCGGTCGATTCCGTTCAGTTCGGCTCGTGTGTGGTTTAGGAATCACAGCGGCATCAATGTCGCAAAGGTTTTCCAAGATGTAACGGGCGCACCTTGCCCGCTACAACCTAGCACGCGATAACTTGACACGCCGCTTTTTTGCAATGGTCGATTACAAAAAAAGTATTCAATGGATGCCCGCAGCATCCACATGTAACGACTACCTGGATTATGCGGCTTCAGCAAAGCCCATCGTTGCTTTCGAAGCCCGCTAGTTGCCGATGATGCCTGCGTAAAACTCGGGGCGTCGGTCGGCAAAGCGATCAATGACGTGAGCTCCAGGTGTTCTTTCGATACGTTTATTTCTCGCCTGACTGAGTTGAATATCGACAACGAGCAGCTCCTCCTGATTAGAACTCGCCCTTGCGAGTTCGATTCCGTCTGGGCCGCAGATGGAACTGGTACCGCAATAGGTGAATCCGCGTTCGGTCCCGATCCGATTGGCGGCAACGAAAAACAGATGGTTTTCCATACTGCGGGCTGGGGGCACGATCTCCGCAGTTCGCTTGGCCGCGATCGGCCAGTTGGTGGGTAACGCGATGATGTCGGCGCCACCCAGACCAAGCACTCGAATCGGTTCTGGAAAAGAACAGTCGTAGCAAATTGCCAGCCCAACTCTCGCTGCGCCCGCTTGGTGGACTGCGTAAGGGCGGTTGCCGCGATCAACGAATCGATCGACTCCGAGATGTGGCAAATGGACCTTGCGATAGGTGGCGATCAAGCCTGCCGGCCCCAGCAACGCGGACGAGTTGTAGAGCTTCGTTTCGCCACCGGTTCCCGCTCTTTCCAAAAATCCGATTACGGCGTGTAGCTTACCACTGGAACGGCAGATGGAGATTAATCTGTCCCAGGCAGGGTCATCAGCGGCAATGGCCTGAGACATCGCTTCTTCTCGCGACTCAAATCCGTAGCCGGTCAACATACACTCTGGCAGCACGACGAGCTCGACGGACCGTGATGCCGCCTGTCCAAGCCAGGCTTCGGTACGGCGAAAGTTGTCGGAAACATCGGCAAAAGTGACGTGGGACTGGACGCAGGACAGCAACATCGTACAACCGTATCATTCGAAGGTAGCAGGGCTGAATTCTGGCGAAGTAATCACGCCTTCGCTGCCAAACACCATAACGTTGTTACCCACTCACGAACAATACAACCACGCGATGATTGACAAAAAATACGATTTTGACCTGTTTGTGATTGGCTCGGGCCCAGGCGGCGAGGGAGCTGCGATGCAAGCGACCAAAGGCGGCGTCCGCGTTGCCGTCGCGGAAAGCTACTCGCAGATCGGCGGTAGCTGCACACACCGCGGAACCATTCCCAGTAAGGCCCTTCGATACACGATCACCAACACGGTCAGGTTCCTTACCAACCCAATGATTCAAGCGATGGGCTTGCACTTCAGCCCCACAATGGACCAGCTTCGCAAGGGAAGTCAAACGATCATCAATCGTCAAGTTTCCATGCGACAGTCGTTCTACGATCGAAACAGCGTCCCCGTGTTTACCGGCACCGCTAAGTTCGTTGACGCTCACACCGTTACGGTTGATGGGCAGACCTACACATCAAGTCATTTTGTCATCGCGTCGGGAACTCGTCCGTTTCGCCCCGCTGGCGTCGACTTTAATCACGCTCGAATTTTCGATAGTGATACGATTCTTGACCTCAAAGAAAAGCCTTCTGCGATTACGGTTTATGGCGCTGGGGTCATTGGCACAGAGTACGCATCAATGTTTCGCAATCTGGGTTGTAAGGTGAACCTAGTGAACACCCGCGACAAGTTGCTCGAATTTCTTGATGACGAAATCATCGACGCGCTGTCGTACCACCTTCGCGACCAAGGTGTTGTGATTCGTCACAACGAAGAGATGGAGCAGATTGAAGGAGTCGACGACGGTGTGGTACTAACGCTCAAGAGCGGCAAGAAACTCAAAACCGATATCCTGTTGTGGGCCAATGGACGATCAGGCAACACCGAGAGCTTGGGCCTGGAGAACATCGGCCTCGAAGCGAACAACCGTGGAAACGTGATTGTCGACGAGCAGTTTCAGACATCTATGCCAAACATCTATGCCGTAGGTGACGTGATTGGTTACCCATCGCTAGCTAGCGCGGCCTATACACAAGGTCGTGCGGCGTCGATGCACATGCTTGGAGAACAAACCGAGAATATTCGCAAGAATGATATTCCAACTGGTATTTATACAAGCCCTGAAATCAGTTCCGTGGGAAAGACCGAGCGCGAGTTAACGGCAGCGAAGGTTCCTTATGAAGTGGGCCAAAGCCAGTTTCGGAGCCTCGCTCGCGCTCAAATCACCGGCTCAACCGTCGGTATGCTCAAGCTGCTGTTCCACCGCGAAACGCTAGAGATTCTCGGTGTGCATTGCTTTGGTGCCAACGCTTCGGAGATTGTTCATATCGGCCAAGCGATCATGGCCCAACCCAAGCCTCAGAATACGCTCAAGTATTTCATCGAAACCACTTTTAATTACCCAACCATGGCCGAAGCCTATCGTGTCGCAGCGCTCAATGGGTACAACCGATTGTTCTAAATGAGTGCTCAGGAACAGCGCACCATAAACTAACGCATGTAACCCTCCCGCTCGCGGGAGGGTTGGTTAGCGAAGAGATAGTTGCGCTGGCGGCGAGTCACGCATGAATAAGTCGAGATCCCTACGTGCTGAATCGAGATACAAGCTTCGCGTTTGCTCATAAGCGTTCACTCGCAATTCCAGTGGAACCTGTGACCAGATTGGGTTGGGCTCCAGGGCTTCCAGAACCCACGCGACGGGTTGCGTGCCTAACTGTTGGGCGCAAATCAATGCCGATGTCACTCGCTGTTCATCGCGAGCGTAAAGTGCGAAAGGCTTTGGGAGCGATTTGAAAACTCTTTCTGCAATTCCAGTTTTCTGTTTCGAAACCGATTCAGCGATCAAAAGGGATTCCAATAACAAACTTGGAACAACGAAAGGATCTGCCTGAACTGCCAAGAATAGCTTCTCAGGCTGAACGGTAGTTATCTCAGGATTAGGCTGCAGGTTTGCAAACAACACAGATAACGCAAGTGCGTTGACTCGACTTTTCGTTGTCTAATGCAACAGTGCTTGCGGCAATCGCTTGGCACCTGTCCTCGCAAATGCGATTCCAAGCAGGATTTGTTCGGACAGGTCAAGCGCTGCGCCTGAATATTAAGTCCAGACATTTCGTTCCATAGTCCAATCGCAACTTCGGTCTGACTAACCGCCATCGCGCGTCAGACCTGTTGTAATCCTGATTCGTCTTGGATGGCTTCATTAACCGTTCCCGATAGCGCCATATTCGCGATTACAATCTCGTTGATTCTCGTTTGGCTTGTTTCCTCGAAGATCTGTGGTGGAAGGCTACTGCCGTTGGCGGTCGCTTGGCTTCGAATGCTATTGATCGAGAATTCATTTCGAAGTCCAACCGTGCGGGCGAAACCATATTCGATCTCATTCTTGTCATCGGTGTTGATCGTAGTGACTTCGTTCTTAGCAATGTTCTGCACGAATAGGTCGGCGGCGACAAATTGACCGAGGACCCCTTCGACTTGTTCGGTTCTCCACGCGGCACGAGTCGCGCCAGGAACTCTGGGATGGTAAGTTTTTGTCGAAGGTTCTGTGCCGTATATGACAACGGATTCATGGAACAGATCAATACCATATCGCCTGCTTGCGTTTCCCAGATTTCAACATGTTCGAAAACAGTTCGCAGCGTCTTCAGAACCGTTTGTACAGTTCTGGCATCGACCTCAGACGCCTGCAACCACTGAGAGAAAACACCATTAGGCTCAAGCCGCGAAGCGACCGCTTGGTAAAACTCATAGGTGTATAATCCACTGACGCCCGTTCGATAAGGATTAGACGGTTCGGATGCAATCAAGTCATACGATTTCTTGGTGGTTGGCAGAACATCTAAAAAAACATTGATGACAATGTTTACCTTTTAATTTTTAGTACATCAAAATTGACGGCTTTACATCACTCTGCCATTTGCAGAACGGCTGGTTCCAACTCAACCACATCAACATGCTGAATCGAAGGCAGATGGGCCAACCAACCGGCCGATTCTCCTGTTCCTAGTCCAATGACGAGCGACTCTTTCGGGTCGGCGTGTAGCATTGCGCCGAGAACACCGAGCATGATCTGAGTTGCTGCATCGGCGATTGCGTCACCATCACTTTTTCCATTGACGATAAACGCATTCGAGTCCCGTTTGGAAATCGCGACGGTCGACTCAGATCCGTCCGCTCCGGAGAGTATCTGCCGGCGATAGGTATTCACCCACGCGCGGAATTCGTTTCGGGTAGAACCGACCATAAGGTTTCGCCCCGCGCCGATACCGCTATGCCGCCAAACCGCTGTTGGACCTTCAGTAAATAAACAGAGACATGCCAGGATGATCACGGCAGTCAAAGGTAACAGCGTTCGGAATGAAACGAGGTGGCGATGGAGTAGAAACATTGAAATCGCGAGCATTGCCAATACGACAATGACGAGCTTCCAAACGCCAGGTGCTGACAGCATGCTCATCAGCCCAAAGCCACCCGCCAATGAGCCGAAGATAGCGCCAACCGTTTTCCAGACAAAGACTTTGCAGAGTTGCTTGCGGACGTCAGCGTTTCCTTGACCAATCAAGGCGACGAGGATTGGAAATTGAACACCGCTAGTGATTGCCGCCGGCAGAATGACGATGGCTGCGATCACAAGCCAGCCTGAGGCTTGTCCCCAGAACCCAAAGATCGCGAATTGTCGTAAATTCATGGCCAGGACCGCTAAGAAGTCACCCAAGGCAAAAGGAATGGCAATCGCCAGTGACTCCCACGTCAACGTCAAGATAAAGCTGCGCATCGTGGGTGGGTAATTTTGAAAGACGAGAGAATAGATCGCGCCTACGATCGCTGCGCAAACATAGATCGATGTTTCGGATTGCGAAGAACTTAGGAGCCTTTGGAAATGGCTTTGATCTTTTGATTGTGCAATCGCATCGATCGAGTTCACTCGCTGGGAAATTTCGCTTGGTCCACGGTTGTTGGACCAAGCGATCCCGCTATTGAGTAAATTGACTCAGCACGCCAGCCATAGCGTGGTCCTTGTTCCCAACATTTCGAACAAATAAAACGTTCCGATGAGGGCTCCGAAGACGGCTCCGAACGTATTGAGACCGGACAAATGCCCCACCGCGCGCCGACCGATATCGTTGTGCAATGTGACCGCACGAACAGCGGCAGGGAGCGTTCCTCCCATCAAGAATGCAGGCAGGCCAATCACCAAAGTTGCGCCGGCCAACCGAACGAACGTCGTACCGAAGCTCCCCAGTGTCTCTTGACCACCGATGACGAAGTAAATCCAGCGAATCAAATCGATTAGAAACGGGCTTAATGCGCACAGGATGCTGATGAACAATTCTAGCTTGGCACAAAGCAGCAGCGGCTTGTTTGTGCGATCTGCGAGTTTTCCGAGTGTAGCATTTCCAATCTCGAGTCCGCCCACGAAACGGCCAGCACAACCGATGAAGCAAGCGTGCTGGCACCAAATACAAGTCGAAACTCGCGAAACCACGTGGTTTGAAAAACCAGGGAGCAACTGCCTGAGATGAACAACAACGCTCCAACGATCTTGATGTTTGTCATGGTCTTTACATGAAATTGGTTTTCGAATTTCGATTGTGTCAGCTAACTCCTATGACTGCGACCGCAAGTTGTGCGAAGGTTGTGTTAAGAATTGGATTCGCTGTTTTGCAGTGACGCATTTCCTGTGTCTTGTTGGCATCACCTTGGCTTTGCGCTGAAACAACGCTGTGTTAGGATCGATCACTAAGCAAGTGGCAAAGGCTTCCCGCGTATGGGTGCGTAAACACGGGCTGGGAGCCTATGCGACTTATCCAAAGACGGTGAAGCGGTTGTTGTGTTGAACAAAACGTCCGAGCAGCGATTAAATTTGAATGGCCGGATTTTTCCGCTGCTTTTGATCAGTCTGTTTACCGTCGTGGCTTACGTTCCAGCGTTATATGGACCGTTTGTTTTTGATGACGTGAATATCATTGTCAACGACGTCTCTGTTACTAAATTTCCGCCGGATTTGAATTGGTCAAATCCTTCTTCGCGCCCGTTGGTTGGATTGACTTTGTCGATCAACTATTTGATTGGCGGGTTAAGTACACGGGTGTTTCACTTAACCAACGTCGTCCTTCATCTGTTGTGTGGTTGGCTGATCGCAAGTTTGACGAAATTAGTCGTGACTGGTGGCATATTAAGCAAGCGATTGCCGCAAAATATCGATTCGAACAAAATCGTGATCCTGTTGACAGCTTTCTGGATGCTTCATCCGATGTCCACCTCCGCAACAGCCTATATTGTCCAGCGGAGCGAGATCCTTGCGGCGTGCGCGATCGTGGGATTTCAGATTGCGATTCTTCGCGATGCCGCTGCACCGCATCGCTGGTGGCAGTGGATTGCGGCCGCGATTTTTGTTGCTGGGATGTATTGCAAAGTTAACACCGTATCTGCATTACCGATTGCGTTGCTTCTTGATCGTCTTGTGCTGTCTCAGTCGTGG
>Ga0105044_10013811_pt1 | contig 10949 bp, 7 predicted proteins | sample MAT01_FD_78092 | JGI IMG/M metagenome (GOLD analysis project Ga0105044, IMG submission 78092) | Freshwater microbial communities from Lake Fryxell liftoff mats and glacier meltwater in Antarctica - MAT-01 | ecosystem: Environmental > Aquatic > Freshwater > Ice > Liftoff microbial mat | place... | reverse complement strand
GCGCGATTCGCTAGTTCTGCGCGATCACCCAGCGGCACTAAACCAGCCGGAAATGCTGCACGCAATTGCTCGCCCACGCCACCGTGATCAAAACCCATTACCGGGGCACCGCACAGCAAGGCTTCGGCGACGGTACGCCCGAAACTTTCTGGGCGGTTTGATAGCTGTAAAACCAACGCAGCATGCGCATACAGCGCCGGTAAGTCAGTTCTTGATTCGCTAAAGATCGTCGCGTCGGTCAAACCTAGGGTGCAGCAAAGTTGTTTAATTTCGATTAGATAGTTGCTTCGCTCGGCTTCCACGATGCCGGCAAAAAAAAGCGCAGCGTCGACCCCACGCTGACGCAAATCTGCCAGCAAATGCAGCGCCTCGCTATGCCCTTTCAAACGTGTGCCGCGTCCCGCTAAAAGCAGCAGCTGTTTGCCTATTAAGCCCGGAAACTGCGTGTTAAATTCGGTTTGCCAAGCAGCGCTGTTTTGCGCCGGGTAAAAACATTTGGTGTCTGCGCCGCGCTCAATCACGCTCAAGTCATCGCTTCGCACTTTGGGATAATGCTTGAGGACATGGTCTTTCGCGGTTTGACTGACGGCAATTGCCAACGTTCCGGCATGTTGAATCGCGCTGTAGCGGCTGACCGAATGCAAGCCGTGCACCGTGGTTGCCCAACGCGGGCGCTTGGATTTTGGCAGGCTCTTGAGCGTCAGCCAAGTTAGCCAGCTGGGTAAGCGCGAGCGCGTGTGCACAATGTCGGGCTTAATCGTCAACAGCACACGCCGCAATTCGAGCATGGCGAACAACACCAGCGGACTTTTGCGGCCAAGATCTATTGGGATCAACTCGGCACCTACACGCTTAGCCCAAGCGCTCCAACGGCCGGGCTTCGCGACGATAATCGCCCGATGCCCGGCGGCCACCAGCGCCTCGGCGATTTCAATCGCGCTACGTTCTGCGCCGCCGGTGTCCAGCTTAGGCACAATTTGCAGCACGGTCATGGAACGATTTTCGTCAGCAAATGGACTCAACAGCTAAGTCTCTATACCTGCAGCAGCGCATGCGCCAATGTACGCATGCCGATCCCGGTGGCGCCGGCAGCAAACATCGGGCCGTCGCTGTCCGAAAATGACGCGGCTAGATCTAGGTGGATCCACTGGCGATCCGCCGGTACAAAACGCGATAAGAACCCGGCCGCATTGCTGGCACCGCCCGGCCCACCGCCTTTGACTGCACGGGAATTCGCGGTATCGGCGTACGGGCTTGGGCATTTTGTTTGATGGAATGGCGCTAGTGGCAATGGCCAGTGCGGCTCATCGGCAGCCTCTGCCCACTGCAAATATTGCGCGCTTGCGGCACGGCTGGTGCTGAAAACCGCGTTGTAGTCACCGCCTGTGGCAACCACGGCTGCACCGGTTAGGGTCGCCGCGTCAAAAATCCAGGGTGCGCCGGTGGCGGCGGCATCGAGCAGGCCGTCGGCCAACACGATTCTGCCCTCAGCGTCGGTGTTGACAATTTCAACGCTGACGCCGTTGCGATAGCGCAAAATATCGCCCAATTTATAGGCGTGGCCACTAATCAAATTTTCTGCGCAGCACAAAAACATTTTGACGCGCTTGCTAAGCCCACCCGCAATCGCCAGCGCTAAGGCCGCAGTAACCGTCGCGGCACCGCCCATATCGTGCTTCATCGTGACCATGCCGGCACTTTCTTTGATCGAATAGCCGCCGGAATCAAAGGTAATGCCTTTGCCAACCAAAGCGGCAGCAACCGGTGCATCTGGGTCGCCAGTCGGGTTGAAATCAACGCTAAGCAGCACCGCGCCGCGCACCGAACCACGTCCAACGCCATGCAGGCCGACATAGCCTGCCGCCGCTAATTCGTCGCCGGTCAACATGCTGGCGCTGATATGTGCGCCGCCAAAGTCGCGCAAAAATTGCAGGCTGGTATCGGCTAAAACTTGCGGGCTTAAATCTTCCGGCGTGGCGTTGGTGATTTGCTTAAGCCACAGCGCGCAACGTTTACGCGCAGCCAGTGCGGGCGTAAGCTCAACCGCATCGGGCTTCTTTGCGGTTGAGTAGCCTTGGAAAAACGCCCATTGCGCCGCTTCATCCCAGCTGCCCGCAAGCCCAGCGCCCGTAGCACTCAAGCCCGCCAATTTACGCGCCGCCATTTGAATTGTTCGTAAGCGTTCAGTTGCATCGAGGCCGACGTGCAAATGCGCGCCCTGGGCGTCAAACGATACCAAGCTGTTCGCAAACGCGCCGTTTGCGGCTTCTGATGCCAAATAAACTGACAAATTTGTCATGTATGTGACCTAGGTTTAGGGTGTTCGGGGTTTAGGGTGTTCGGGGTCTAAGCTTAACTGAGCACATTAATGTGTATTGAGTTTCATACTGCTAAATTCTTGCACGAATCTTGCTTGGTTAGTCCTTTGGCGCATTGCGGAACTTATTTCGCGCCGTCACTATCCAGCTTGATTCGGTTTACGCCGCCAACGAAATGTGCAGTCATCAATGAGCTCTACTTTTTCCAATAGTTCCGCTGTTCCCAAAAATTCCGCTTTTTATAGCCCGCACCCGTGAAAGAATTAACGCGAAAAATCTGCATGTTGGGCGATTTCGGCGTGGGCAAAACCAGCCTAGTTGCGCGTTTTGTGCACTCGGCGTTTAGCGAAAAATACGTCACCACAGTCGGCGTTAAAATTGATACCAAACAACTTGAACCCACTGAGCCCGACGCGCCGCGCGTAAAATTAGTGCTTTGGGACATCGCGGGCAAAAGCGCGCTAGACAGCGTCAAGCTGAGCTATTTGCAGGGCACTAGCGGCGTGGTTTTAGTCGCCGACGGTACGCGCGAAGCGACTTTACGCTCGGCGCTCTATCTTTTGATGCAGGCGCGTCAAGAAACCAATCCTGATTTGCCTGCGGTTTTATTGGTAAACAAATTTGACCGATTGGATGACTGGGAAGTCACGGCGGCGATGCTGGTAGAATTGCGGAAATCAATGCCGGTATTTGAGGCCAGCGCGATGACCGGAGAAGGTGTAGAAGTAGGTTTTAAGGCGTTAACGCAAGCGTTGATTGCAGGCGCGCGATGAGTGCTGAGTTAGACTCGAACGCGTTGCCAAGCGGAAGTAAATCCAACCTTCCGCGCGCCATACAAGACTATTTAAGCCGGGCCGCAATCGCGCCGGTCGATTCTTTATTGCTTAGCGTCGATAACAACTGGCAATGGCTCGGCTACGTCGGGGACTTGGCGCGCTTTAGCCTTGCGGACACCCCACCTGAGGAAATAGCGGCGCTGCTTAAAGCGCTGTGCATAGGCTTGCCGCGCTTGCGTGGTGCTGCACTTAAGCATATAGGCTTGCCAAACGGCCGCTTTGTTGACTTGCATCTGTTTAGCTCCAAAACCGGTGTGCATGTCTTATTGCTAGATGCGCGCGAAGAAGTCGAAAAGACGCGCGTTTGGCAGCAAAGCGCGCAAGAAACCGAATTGAAGTCTTATGAAAAAACGCGTGAACTACGCAAGCAGCGCAACTCCCTTAGCGAGGTGCGCAAGGAGCGTGACGTCTTGGCCTGGGCCTTGGCCTTAGCGCAGGCGCGATCCGGCCAACTGCGGCATGAATTATTTGCCACGGGTGCGGCGATTGAAGCGTTGGCAGAGGCGCTAGAGCGAACCGAACGAAACGCGCCATTACATCGCAGTGCAGCTATTTGCAATTTGGAAGCCGTGGCACACGCGCTCGAAAAGCTCAGCGTCGCGCAAATTAGCTTGACGCGTAATCGTAATGATGCGCGCCCAATCGCTGCGAACGCGGCGGCTTGCGCCAGTGCGCTATTGCCGCTATTGATGTTTGCGCACCGGCGCGCAAGTTTGAGCACGCCGCAACTGAGCGCCACGCTGAAGCTTGAGAACGACACTTTGCGCTTGAGCGCTTATTGCGGAAACAGTGACTTGACCGCGCGTGAATCAGGCTTGGTTTGGGAGCGAAAGCTGCCCGCCAGCAGCTATCGCGCGGAAGAAATAGACGCAGGGATTGCACCTAGCTGGCTACCAAGTGATCTAGCGCTCGTGCTCTGTGCGCAGCGTCAAACGTCAATGGGCGCACGCTTGACGCGCCAATTCGACTTGGCCCTTGGGCTGACTTTAGTGCTGAGCGTGCCATTGCCGAAAGGCGCGGATGCCAATACGGTTGAATTTAGTACGGCTACTGCACCGCGCACCCGCGTCGCACTTGCTGTCGGCGCGCGCTGTTGGCTGCTCAGTCTAGATCAGGCGCTGGCACAAATTGTTGGGACAGCTGTTGAATCGCGCGGGCTTTTGCTTGAGCAACCGATTTATGTGGATGGGTTATTAGCGCAGTTGATGTTGAGCCCGCCCCAAGTACTTTTAATTGATCCGAATTTGCCGGGAGCCGCCAAATTTGCTTTTAGCGCGCGAAGCGCCGGTTTTAGCGGCTTGATTATTGCGCTGCGCCCTGTCGTCGGTGGTGCCGCCGTGAAAGCAGCTTTTGACGCCACCTGTGAATCGCTGTCCGCAAGTGCGATTACAGCGGCCTTATTTGCCTAGTTTGATTGCCTAGTTCAAATATTCATCGTATTCAACCCGGCCGCTGACGCAGGCCGATTTCAATCCGCCAAAGCTCATAGCCCATGCACTTCCAGAGTTTCGCGCTTTCCGAGTCGCTGCGCTGGCCGGTACAAAAAAGCGCTTTGATTCTGGCGTGCTGATAAAACCTAGGCCAATCCGCATCAGCGGAAAAAAGCAGCGCCGCCGTTTGCGCGCGCGCTGGCCCTGCGATTGCGGCGTCAAAAAACGGCTGTAAACTGCTCGATTTAAGGCGGGTGCGAATCGCTTCTGGCATTTTTCCGCGCATTGCTTCGCGCATGACCCATTTGCTAACTCCTTGGCGCTGGCTGAAATGCACAGGCAAGGACTGCATGAAGCGCAACAGCGCAGGTGAGCGCAAGGGCGTGCTCAGATCGATGCCGAACCGCTCGGCAAACTCAGCTTCACCGCTGGCGCCAAATTGCGCGTCCGCGCCTAAATTAAGCGTCAGCGAATGCGCGCGTATGCCCTGAACCGCAGGGCAAGTTCCCGATAATTGTGTTTGCTCGCGCGCGAAGGGTGTTAGCTCGTCAATGTGGCTGTACCGATTTACGTTCAAACCGAGGGCGCGGCGTAGCATGCGGCGCACCGCCGCATCTTGCCAAAGCCTGGGATCACGCCGTAAACGCCAGAGGTATTCGCGCAAAATGGGGCTGAAATCCCGCCGCACCAGCGCATCGCTCAACCACTCACTCGCATCGCTAAATAAGTGATCGCCAAACGCGCCATTGAAAACCGTATTTACCTTCGCCTGTGCGGCGTTGGCATAAAGCTGCGACTTTAGTTCGCGATAGATATTTGAGTGCGGCGTGCTGCGGCTGACCGGCCGCAGCGCTGGCTGACATAATACGGTAAGCGCGTCAGCGCCAAAGCGCCGATGCTCAATATTTCGCGACGTGGCGTGTAAGTTTGAAAACTCTGTTTCATCACAAATTTCGAGCTGTTCAAACTGCCAGCTCAGGGCACAAATATCCTGCGCGGGCCGCTGGTCGGCACTCAATGCAAATAGCGTGTTGGAATCTAGGCCGCCACTGAGGCTAATTCCTAAGCGGCTACTCGATGGCGAGTGCGCGCGGATCGAATCTGCAAGCAGCTCGCGAAATTGCTGTGTGGCGTCCGTATCCGATATTTTCCGGATGGGCTCAGGCACATCAAAATCCTGGCTTGCGACGCTGAACTTTGCACCATGGAGCGTAATTTGCGCGCCTGCAGCTAGGGTTTGGATGTCCGAGTACATCGTTTGCGCGGCTGGTGCTGGTGCGAACGCGAAATAATTGGCGACTGCATGGCTGCATTGCGGAGTATTTAGTCCGACGAGTACGTCAACTTCGCTGGCAAAGCGTAAACATGCAGGTTCTTTAGCGTTGGCAGGCCGCATCTGACAATGCAGCGCGCGCGCACCCAGCGGATCGCGCGCTAAAAATGCTTTACGCTGGGCAAAATCGACTACGACCAGGACAAAATTACCTTGCAGGTGTTGAGCAATATTCGCACCGAAGCGCCGCCAAGCATTGACTAGTAATGCCAACAGCCTTGTTTCGGCGGGCAGCTTGTACTCAGCAATAAGCGCCGCGTGATTGTGCAGTGCGCCGTCAAAGGCAATCCATAAATCGCGGTCTACCCAAGGCTGGCCGTCAACAGCACGATCCGTTGGTGTTCCCGCATTTGCCCACGCCAGCGCTGCACCGGGCGCACGGCGCAGCGTTAGCCCAGCGCGCCCACGGTGCTTGAGCTTTGCGGCGCTGATTGCAAACGCGCTCGGCTCCACCGCAGTATTCCAATCAGTATAAATTTCCCCGAACAGTGCGCCCAAGCGTCGAATTGCCTTTGGTGATTGAGCGTTCTAGCTTAACGGTTGTGCTTCGCGCGATGTTCAAGTTACGTCTGAAAAAACTGCTCCAGTAAGCGCCGAACTGGGCTTGGCAGGCCAAACTGGTGCATCGTTTGCTGATTTACCCAAACGAATCCGGGTTCGCTTAAGCCTTCAGTTGAGTGGGCATGCGCACTTATCGGTGTTGCGATTAGGGTGAAATGGGTGAAAACATGCTTTATTTCTGGCATTTGCGCGTGCAAAACCAGATTTTCCAGCGGTAAGCATAGGTTGAAAAAATCCGCTGCCTCATTCGCCTCTGGCAGGCAATACAGGCCGCCCCAGATGCCAAGCTCGGGACGACGCTTTAATAACACGCGGCTCTGCTTGTCCTCGGTAAAAGCTTCGTCACCGACTTGCGTGCCCCGCACCAATAGCCAGCTGGCAAACCGCGTTGGTCGCACTTTTTTCGGGCGTTTTACCGGCAGCGATGCGGTCAATTCCAGTGCGAATGCCTGACAGTCATTCGCAACCGGGCACGCAGCACATTTTGGCGCACGCGCGGTACAGATCGTGGCACCTAAATCCATCAGGGCCTGGGTGTAATCGGCAAATCGTGCGTCTGGCAAACGTAATTCAGCTTCACGCCATAGCGCTTGCGTGACGTGCGGTAAACCCGGCCATTCACGCGCCGCAGTCACTCGGGCCAGTACGCGCTTGACATTGCCGTCTAAAATCGCCGCTTTCTGCTCGAATGCCTGCGCCAAGATTGCCGCCGCCGTCGAGCGACCGATTCCCGGCAGCGCTAGTAGTTGCACGTGATCGGCCGGTAACGTGCCAGCGTGGTCGCGTACACACAGCTTGGCACAAGCATGCAAATTGCGCGCGCGGCTGTAATAGCCTAAGCCCGCCCACAGACTTAGCACCGCATCAAGCGTGGCTGCAGCCAAGACTGGCAACGTCGGAAAGCGCGCGATAAAGCGTGTGAAGTAAGTTTTGACAGTGGCGACTTGCGTTTGTTGCAGCATTACCTCTGACAGCCAAACAAAGTATGGCGAACGCGGATGCTGCCAAGGCAAATCATGGCGGCCATGCAACTCAAACCACGTCAACAAGCGCGCAGAAAATGCGCCCAAATCTGTTGTGCCAGGCAGATGCGCCGTCGTTAATAGCACTCGAAGCTCGCTTTAACACGCAGTAGAAAGCACACTCAACAATTCCAAATAAGGTTAAAAACGATGATTAAATTACACTATTGGCCGACGCCAAACGGCCATAAAGTAACGCTTTTTTTAGAAGAAGCTGGCGTTCCGTACGAAATCATTCAGTGCGATATTGGTGCAGGCGCACAATTTAAGCCGGAGTTCCTGGCGATTTCACCTAATAATCGTATGCCTGCGATTGTGGATGACGCGCCAACGGACGCAGGTGCGGCGATTTCCATATTCGAATCAGGTGCGATTTTGCTGTATCTGGCGGATAAGACTGGCAAGTTTATCCCAGCCGATATTCGTGGGCGAAACGTTGTGCTGCAGTGGTTATTTTGGCAAATGGCGGGGTTCGGGCCGATGCTTGGGCAAAACCACCATTTCTCGTCCTACGCGCCAGAAAAAATCCCCTACGCAATTGAGCGCTATCAAAACGAAACACGACGCTTATACGGCGTGCTCGACAAACAGCTGCGTGGGCGCGAATTCATTGCCGGTTCTGACTACAGCATTGCCGATATGGCGTGTTATCCCTGGACGCTTTACAGCGAACGCCAAGCGATCTTGCTGGACGATTTTCCTGAAATAAAACGCTGGCAAGCTGTGATTATGGCGCGTCCGGCAACTGTCCGTGCCTACGCTGTGGGCGATTTTCGCGCGCCAAACCAGCCGATCAGCGAGGCTGCACGGAAAATACTTTTTGGCAGGGGAAGCGCTAAGGGCGGTAACGTTTAGTGCGCATAAAACCGAACAAAGGAATCGGCGATCATTCATTATTCGTTGACATTGTTTGCAATCGGCGTCATTCTTGCACGGCGCCCGCCATCAATTCTGTATTCGTTGGCTGCAGTGAAACATCAACATCCAAGGGAGATCTCAATAATGATAAAGAATTTCGGTTTTACCAATGCCAGCCTAAGCGCTCGCGTTGCTGCAGTTGTCGGCGGAACAGCGCTATCTTTGGTTTCGACGATGTCGACAGCGGCCATTGTCGACAGCGGTGTAGTCAACCTCGCAGTTCCGGCTACAGTTGATGGTATCTATTTGAACGTCGTCACCAACGCGACGGGAACAAGTGCTGCAACAAGGCCACCGGGTTGGGATTTCAACCCCTACGTGACGGGTGGCAATTTAACGTTCTTTTCCTCTGCTGCTGCCGCAAATAACAATCAAGTTGTTGGCGCTGCGGCACCAGCAGGCGCAACATTGCTTGCGGCAGGTGCCGTTATCGGACCAGCAAGTGCTTATGCTGCGGCAGGTGTCGTAACAGCGCCCGCATTTCGTGTCGCGAGCACTACGTCCTTTGTTGGTTTTCGTTTTACCAATGAAGTCACGGCTGCCTTAAATTACGGTTACGCGCAACTGACAACTACCGCTACAACCGGTTCGCCAGCTGTAATCACCCGCTATGTTTACGAAAATACCGGCCTAGAGATCACCATTCCCGGTGGCGGCGGTGCTAACACTGCACCAACTTTGGCCTACACGCCAACTACAGCGGCAGGCGTAACGTTTCCTGCGGGTGCCGCTGGCGCGGCAACGTCAAGTATCGCAATCGCTGGAACCGGTGCTGCGGGTACCGGTAACACGGTTGTTTCCGGTTGCGCAATTACTGGCGCTGGGGCAGCAGCCTTCGGTGCAGTTACAACGACACCAGCGAACGGCACGTTCAACACCGCGACCACCTCGGGAACGATCAATCTAGGCTGTACACGTGCAGCTGCTGCTGCCACGGCTTCGCTGGCTTGTACAGAAACTCCAACACCCGGCACGCCGTCTACACGAACATGGGCGTTAACGTGCCCAGCAGCGACCGTCGCTGCGGTTGTAACACCAACCACTGTGTCGGGTACACCAAGTCCATTGCCTAGCTACAATCTGCCGACCGGTTCGTCTAGCCGTGGTTTCGTATTCACCGCTGCGGGTGCAGGAACAACTTTGACCTGCACAATCGCTAGTGCGAAGAACTTTGTAGTATCACCAGCCTCGTTGCCATTGGTTGTAGGCGCACCAGGAACCGTAACCGTAACCTATACCGGTTCAACACCTGGCACATTCAACGGCACATTGAATTGCTTCACCACCGGCAATGCGCAGACCTTCACCTATCCTCTGAGCGTTGTTGTTGGCCCAGCGCCAGTCGCTGCGCCGGTGATCCCGGTTCCTACATTGTCCTTGATGGGCAGCCTGATGTTACTGGCTGGTTTCTTGGGCTTAGGCATGTTTATGGCAAATCGCCGCGCGTAAGCTGTGCCGGTGTAGTTTAAAGTTAAGGTTCTGAATTCGGAAAAAGGCGCTTAGGCGCCTTTTTTTTTGCTGCGATTACGTGAGATTTTTGATAACTTCAGTCAGAATAGCGCGTTTGGCAAGCTGTTCTTTCAGGGTAGCTCAGGCAAACTTCGCGGCCTCGAAAGCTAGAGCTGAAACTGCCATGCAATACGTCTACACCATGAATGGGGTGAGCAAAATCATCCCGCCAAAGCGCGAAATTATTAAAGATATAAGTTTGAGCTTTTTTCCGGGTGCCAAAATTGGCTTGCTGGGGGTAAACGGCTCCGGAAAATCAACCGTTTTGCGGATCATGGCGGGTGTTGATACCGAATTTCAGGGCGAGGCGCGCGCGCAAGCGGGGATTCGCATTGGCTATTTGCCACAAGAGCCGATTTTAAACGACGCCCACACCGTGCGCGAAGAAGTGATGCAGGCATTGGGCAGTGTAACCAACGCGCAAACCCGCTTAGACGAGGTTTACGCAGCCTACGCTGAGCCAGACGCCGATTTCGACGCCTTAGCAGCTGAGCAAGCCAGCCTTGAGGCGTTAATTGCTGCGGGCGATGGCCACAATATGGAGCGCCAGCTAGAAGTTGCCGCCGATGCGCTGCGTCTACCGGCGTGGGATCAGCCGATTAAAGTTTTGTCCGGCGGCGAAAAGCGTCGGGTTGCGCTGTGCAAATTGCTGCTTGAACGGCCCGATATGCTGCTTCTTGATGAGCCAACCAATCACTTGGATGCAGAATCGGTCGCTTGGTTAGAGACGTTTTTAGCGCGTTTTCCCGGCACGGTCGTGGCAGTTACTCACGATCGCTACTTCTTGGACAATGCTGCTGAATGGATATTAGAGCTTGATCGTGGTCGTGGTATCCCATGGAAGGGCAACTACACCAGCTGGTTGGAGCAAAAGGACGATCGCCTGAAGCGTGAAGACTCCAGCGACAAAGCGCGTCAGAAAGCAATTTCGGCCGAGCTAGAATGGGTGCGTAAAAACCCTAAAGGTCGGCAAACCAAGAGCAAGGCGCGTTTGGCGCGATTCGAGGAGCTTAATAGTCAAG
>Ga0105044_10013809_pt1 | contig 10952 bp, 9 predicted proteins | sample MAT01_FD_78092 | JGI IMG/M metagenome (GOLD analysis project Ga0105044, IMG submission 78092) | Freshwater microbial communities from Lake Fryxell liftoff mats and glacier meltwater in Antarctica - MAT-01 | ecosystem: Environmental > Aquatic > Freshwater > Ice > Liftoff microbial mat | place... | reverse complement strand
AGCCTCGTCGGGTCCATGGGCTTGTCGAGGTTCTGGATGAGGTAGCGGAGCGCATCGATGGCGTGATCCCATCCTTCACCCTTCACAGGATCGATCGTTTCGCGGTCGCCGGTGGGATAGCGGTAGCGCTCGAAGGACTCGATGAGGCGCGTGCATCGCTCATGGATGTAGAGGCGCGGCGGGTCGTTGCTCGCCGGCGCGAGCCGCGCCCGCACCATGACCAGGCCCGGATGAACTCTCATCCGCTTGGCGCGCACGGCAAGGCCAGCCTGGCGTAGGAGGTCGGCGTTGGTGAGGCCGGTCTGCTGATCGCGCGCGAGGCCCGCGGGGTCGATGGCGATGAACTCTGGCGCGGGCCAGCCGATCGCGGCGGTCACGCACGGCGCATCCTGACGCGCGAGGCCGACGCGCAGATGCGCGATGTGCTCTGCCAGCGACTCATCGGCGACGACGCGCTCGTCCATGATCCAGAGTGTGCCGTGCTCATCCACCGCTCCCCAGAGGATCGCGGTGTCGCCCCGGATTCCAAAGTCCATGCCCACGACCCAGCGCAGGGGCGTTCGGCGGAGGCTCGAATCGAGCACGCCGCGCTCGCGCGCGATGGTCGCGCTGCTCGCGAAGCCCGGGCCGGTGATGTCGGTGACGACGTGTTTGGCGCGCTCGAACTCGGGAAGGACCGAGTCGCTGCGGCGGGTGCGGATGCAGAGCATCTCGGCCTTCCAGACCGGCTCTGGAACTCTTCGCTTCATCGCGAGCGCATCGCCGACCGCGACGTGGCCAGCGTCGGACTCTGGGCGTCGCTTGGCGCGGCCGCGGCACTCCTGCCAGAGTGAACAGCGCGGCGCACCCTCGGGATGCTCCACGGTTGGCGCGCCAAGGCACGCGTGCTCCGGGCCGCAGTGCGCGAGCACATCAACCACGCCCCAGCGGAAGAGGCGGCGGTCGCCCTCACGCGCTTGCCTGACGAGCGAGTGCATGACGCCGTGCGGCAGGTGCATGGTGGAGAGACACTCAACGCTACCCCGGACGAGGATGCTGCCGAGGGTGGCGCTGCGCGTTGTGAGCTGCGCGGCGTCCCAGACGTCGGGTTTGAAGAGATCAACCTCGTCGCACCGGAGTTTCTGCACGCGCGTGCCGCGGACGGAGGTGTGGGACTGAGCGAGGAGCTCGACGATGGACCCATTGCGAAGGACGAGGCGGGAGTCGGTGAGACGCGAGACCATGGCGCTGATGGCGCTTGATGCGTGCGGCGCGTGGTGGGCGTCTGGAGCGGCGTCGCGCGTGCTGTCATTCGCTCCATCACACGCGCCGCCCACCAGACGCCGCAGGTGTGCGTGCATGCGTCGGCTCTGCTCTAGCGAGCCGCCGAGGATTCGGATCTCGATACCTGGCTTGTAGAGGAGATCCAGGAGTGTGGCGACGGCACCGAGGAAGGTCTTGCCGCCGCCGCGGTTGGCCCAGACGACGCAGTCGCGCGTGGGAAGGTCGCCGGTGTCGGAGGGCGGAGTTACGCCGTGCGTAGGTTGGGCATCAACACCGGGCGTGATGATGCTCGCGTGTTGCTCGGTCTGCGGCACGTCGGCATCACCCTCAAGGAAAGCGAAGCAGAGATAGTCCAGAGGCGTTGAGTGCCCCTCGATCAGCGGCCGCGTCGGAACGAAGATGCCAAGCACGGTGCGGAGCCAGTGACGCAGCGCCTCACGCGAGCGCGGCATCGGCGGGAGCTCATCCGCCGCAGCGAATGATGTGACGAGGCCGGTCACGGGGCCAGTGACGGAAGCCGCGGGAGGTGCCTCGTTCACTTGGGGCAACGCGCCTGGCGCGACTTTCCGCCACTTGGCGCCTGGCTTCTTGGCTGTGGCCGTGAGCACGGTGCGAGTCGATCTGCGCGAAGTCTTCTTGGCCATGGTTCCCTCCTTGATCAAGTTGCCGAACTGATGACGCTGCTTGCTTCGTCCAATGAGACAGGCATATCGCTTGCCTTTATTCCTTGCTTCTCCTCTTCCCCCTGCATGCCTGCATGCCTTACTGCCCGCCTTCCCGAAATCACGGCGCTACGAAGACCCGCGCCGGTGCCGCCACTCCTGCCGCTGCGAGAGAGAGAAGGCTTGCATCGCTCATGCGCCGCGACGCCTCGCGTGTGGCTCGGCTTGCGCCTGCCCAGCGGCGCGCCTCTCGCACGAGCGCGGCGTCTTGCTGGCACCACCGACGCGCCTCGCGCGGGTCCATCAGTCGCCACGGCGCGATCCGGCGCGAGCGGAGCGCTCGCGCCATCGCGGCGGTGTGGGCCGAGCGGGCTGTGTCGCTCATCGCGCGCATCCCCGCGCTCGTGAAGAGCGGCACCAGCGCACCCATCGACGCGATGGCCTCCGTCAGCGGCGTCAGCGGATCATCGAGGTACGCACGCACCAGAGCCGAGCCGACTCCGCCGCCGCGGTATCGCGGATCGACGATGACGCGCGAGATAGTGCGGACCATCGCGTTGAGGCGCCGCGCTCGCGATGCTGGCGTGTTTGGCGATTCGGGCGTGTCGGGCGTGTCCGTCATGTCCGTCATGTCCGTCATGTCGCGCTCCATCGCACCCGGCCACGCTTGCGCACGCCATGGACCATTCAACGTTGGATGCGATACCACGAGCACGCCCGCGAGCTGCGGCGAGGCCGCGCGAGTTGCCTCAAGATCGATGGCGCGGAGCACGCGCGCGAACGTTGCTGGCGTGCCTGCGCGATAGTGCCAGTGCGCGAGCGCGGCGTAGTCGTCGCGCGTGCCGCGATCGATGCGCAGCCAAGGGAGCACGTGCGCGGCGGTGTGCGAGCGAGCGTTGATGAGATCGTTCATGGATTGGACCCCTTCTTGCGGACTTTCGCGATGGGCTGCGGGCGTGAATCGCCCAGGGGCGCGAGCTCGATCTCGCGATCGGGCGCGAGCGACCGGCGCAACCGATCAGGCGACGAGGTCGCCGCGAAGATAATGAGGCCATGGCGTGCCAGCTGGCGCAGCGTGCGGCAGAGGCCGCGGGCCGTGATGTCGTCCAGGCCTGCGCAGAGTTCATCGATGATGAGGACGCGCGGGGGAAGTGCGCGAGCGGAACGTGATGAGCGTGATGCACGCTGGGTGATCGACGCGATCGCCGCGGCGAGCGAGAGACGCCACGCTTGTCCCGTCGAGAGTTCGCTCGCGCGGCGCGAGAGCATCGGCGCTTCGGCAAGACCGCACGACGCGAGGATGCGCAGCCATGTCGCGAGTGGGCGCGGGCTGAGGTCCACGATTGCACGGCGGCGTGTCCCTCTCGCGCGACCGAGGATGCTCGCTTCCACGCGCCGGACCTGGCATCGCCCTCGCACGCACTCACGCGAGAGCGCGTCGAGGAGCGTGGACTTGCCGCTCCCGCTCGCGCCGTGGATCAGCGTGATGCTGGCGTGATCGAGTGATGAAGATGATGCGAGTGGCCCGAGCAGTTCGAGCGCGTGCGATCGTGCGCGCTCGAGCCGCGAACGCTCGGCATCGCGCTCGCGCGAGATGGGCAGCGAGAAGAGAGCGGCGACACGCAGCGTGCGTGCTGAGCGCGGCGTATGCGATGAGCGTGAGTGCGTGGCGCGCTTGCTCATGCCGCGGCCTCCGCGAGTGCTCGCACCGCCGCGAGGTGCTGTCTTGCGGCGTAGAAGGTGATGCCCACGCGTGCCGACGCCGCCCGGATCGACATCCCTTGCACGAAGCACGCCCGCGCGATCTCCCGGCGCGCCTGCGGCATGCGGGTCTTCATCGCCTGCACCAGCGCGCACTCGGGCGAGCAGAGCAGCTTCACCAGCCGATGCACCCGCGCGTTGACCTTGCGGGAGGGTTGGCCCAGCAGCCTCGCGACCGCCGCGGCGGACTGACCCCTCGAATAGATCGCCTCGATCAGCCGCTGGTCGGCCGGATCAAGCAGATGGGCACGGTCCAGCATGACGGCCGCGCCCGCGCGGCGACGCAGCTTCAGGGCGCTTCCCAGCGCTGGCCGCGCCGTCCGGGGCGTCGAACGGTTCGGGCTCCCTTCCGTGTCGGGCTCCATGGCCCCTTCAGCCGTCACACGCTCGTTGATTGATCGCATCACTAGATCCTCCAGAGGCTTGCGAGCACAAACTTGACCCAATCTTGAACAGAACACTTGCCAAACTTGTCTCTATGTTCTACACTCTTGAGAACGATTTGCAAGGTTTGTGTTTGGATGTTCACCAACTTTGCGCACAAGGACGGTCCAAGCCGCAAGATTTTTGCGAATGGCGGAGCGAGTGAGCAGAAATCGATGGGCAGGCGGTCGCGCACGAGGCGTCAGAGGGGTCGGAGAAGGGCTGGCGCGAACAAGCGAGAAGGGTGGTCGCGATGAACGGGACGGATGGATCAGAGAGATCACGTGAGCCAGACATGACGCGCGAGTCGCGTGAGCAGAGCGCGCCGCGCGAAGCGCCAGCCGATCATGCTGATCGTGCTGATCATGCCGAGTCTGGTGAGCTAGGGCGGCGGATTCGTGCCGCACGCGAGCGCGCGGGGCTCTCGCTCGATGCCCTCGCGCAGCGCTGCGGCTGCGTCAAGAGCCTTCTCAGCGCCATCGAGACTGGCAAGCGGCTCCCATCGCCCGACATGGTCGCGCGGCTCCTTGAGGGCCTCATGCTGGATCGCGCGGAAGTTGAGTCTCTCGCGGCACGCGAGCGGGCCATCGCCGCTGGCGGCGAGACGTTCCGGCGCGATCTGCGCCGAATCGAAGACCGCGCTCAGCGCCCCACCTCCCCCACCACCCCCACCTCCGCATCCGTACCAACTTCCCCGCCGCCTTCCGGGATGAGAGATGCGCCGCGGGATGCGTTGACACAGCGTGCGAGCGCGGGCGTTGATCTTGATGCGATGCTGAGATCTGGCGCGCTTCATCGGCTCGCGGGTGTGGAGCCTGCGCCCGCGCCGGGCTCGACCTCGCGAGCGAGTGCGGCTTCTGGCGTGGCGTTGGTGCCGCTGGGGCGCGAGGTGCCGCTGATCAATCGCGTCGCGGCGGGCTATCCGCGCGAGTTCACGGACCTGGGCTACCCAGCGCGAGTCGCGGATGAGTATGTCCGCGTGCCGGACCTTGCCGATCCCGACGCGTTCGCGGCCCGCGTCGTCGGTGATTCCATGTCGCCCGTGTACCTAGAAGGCGACGTCGTCATCTTCAGCCCGGCCAAGCCAGTGACCAGCGGCATGGACTGCTTCGCGCGGCTGGAGCGCGACGCGGAGACGACGTTCAAGCGCGTCTACTTTGAGCAGGCAGGGCCGCCCGGCGCGCCGGTCGTGACTGCAACCTCGTCCACATCAGCCGACGCGTCCGAGTCGGGCGATCTCATCCGCCTGCAGCCTCTGAACAGCACGTACGCACCGCGGTTGGTAGCGCGAGAAGATGTGGCGGGCCTCTACGCGGCGGTGAGTGTGCTGAGGAAGATCGGGTGAGCGAGGCGGGGACCACGGCGTGCGAGGGGGATGCAAGAGGCGATATCGGGAGGGGGTTCAGATGGCGCAGCAGCGACGGACACTCAGAGTGATGATCACGGTGATGATCGTGGCGATCTGCAGAGCGATCGGCCACGACATCAAGAGAATGCGTGCTGCCAATTGGTCGCATCGCTCCGCTTCTGCGCTTCTTCCTGAAGGGCACTCGCATCAGGTCTTGATCAGATGCGATCCGGGCCGATCCACCATCCAAGCCCCCAGCATGATCGCTTCGAAAAGGAGAACAGCACATGACCATGCAAAGGAACCCGAATTCCGGACTCGAGTCTTTAGCGAACACGACTGCGCGGCGCGACATGAAGGCCGGTTTCGCGAGCACGTCATTGACCGGGGCTCCGAAGCAGGGCGCAGCGCTGGCTGGGCGGCTGAGCGCACCCACCGCCAGCACCATTCGCACGACGCCCGGCCCGCAGCCTGTGCCGCAAAGGCTTCTCAAGCTCCCCGCCACCGCGATGAGCAAGGCGCCCAAGCAGGGCGTCGCGCGGGCGGGCTCGATCGGCGCGCCCGCACGCCCCGCAGCGCCAGCTCGGGCACATGGCGGCGAGCCAGCCCGCCCGACTTCGGCCGCGCCGATGCGCGGCGAAGCACCATCTCGTCCAAGCTCCCTCGCGCCCGGCGCCAAGCCCAATCGTTAGACGACCAAACCGGCGCTGCGCAGCCTGCGCGGGCGCATGAGGCGCGGCCCGCACCAATTCCAAGCATCGCCCGGGGCGCTCGTGGGGCCCCGGGCGGTTGCGTTGGTGGGCGAGCGCTTGTTATGCTTCGTGCTAACGCTGCGGCGTCTGGAGGTTTCGACATGAGCATGCGAGTGGTTGCATCGGGAACGGGAGCTTCGCCTGAGCGGAGCGATGAACTTGGCGCGAGGAGCGCGTTCGCGGGCGCGATTAGCGGCATACTTCTTGCGGGCTCGCTCCTGCTTGGCGGCTGCAGCGGCGTGAAGTATGTGACGCCGGGTGCACCTGCGGACTTTCGCGCGCTGGGGCTGACGGCGGCGGAGGCCGACTCGCTGACGGACCACGACATCAGTGCGCGCCTCTCACGAAAGCCCGCCGCGAGCTTTCCGGCGGCGATCGCGGTCGTGCGCGTGCAGGGCGCGGGGTATGTGTCCTACACCTCGCGAGGCGTCGGACGCGGGCCGTACTCCATCGTCACGACACGCGATGCCGAGGCCGAAGCCGACGTGCAGCGCCTTGTGAGCATGCCCAACACGCGAGGCTTCGGCGCGGTCAACCGCCTCATCGTTCCGCCCGAGACGCGCGACCTCAAGGACCTGCGCCTCATCGCGGCGGACATGCAGGCCGATCTCCTCTTGCTCTACACGCTCGACACTTCCTTCGGCAGCACCGAGACGACGGTGCCAGCGCTTGGCGTGCTGACGCTAGGCCTCTTTCCCAACGAGCGAGCGCGCGTGACGAGCACGGCCTCCGCCGCGTTTGTCGATACGCGCACCGGCTATCTCTATGGGCTCGCGGAAGCCACGGTCGAGGACACACGCCTCACCAACGCCTGGGGCAACAACGACGCGGTCGACAAGAGCCGGCGCGAGGCCGAGCGCGGCGCCTTCGCCAAGCTCGTTCCCGAGATCGAGAGGCTCTGGAGCGAGATCACCGCGACATACGGGCCCGGCACACCAAAGCTCAACGCCGCGGCAACGCCATGAAAATCCTTCGGAGCCATCGGCGCAAGCCGATGGTTGGGATGGTTGGGCCTGAGATCAGAGCGTTCATCGGCTTGCGCCGATGACTCTGAAGGGCGGTTTGGTGCCGCGGGAGTATGATCAAGAGTGTCCATCGTTCCTCCCACCCAGGTCGACGTGCTCCAGCGAATGGTGGTTGCTGTGGAACAGGTCCGCCAACGTCTGATTCGAGCGGCCGCGGCACTCGATGAGGCGAAACTTTCGTACGCGGTCGTCGGCGGCAACGCCGTCGCGGCGTGGGTCGCGACAGTGGACGTGGCGGCGGCCAGGAACACGCAGGATGTCGATGTGATGATCCGGCGCGCCGACCTCAACGCGACGATCAGCGCGATGGAGGCCGCGGGCTTTGTTTATCGGCACACCGCTGGGATGGATCTTTTTCTCGACCATGCCGGCGCCTCCGCGCGAGATGCGGTGCACCTCATCTTCGCGAACGAGATGGTGCGCGCGGGCGAGGCCGCGCCCGATCCCGACATATCCGAGTCGCAGCACAACGGATCTTTCTGCGTGCTGAACCTCGAAGCGCTGGTCCGCATCAAGCTTACCGCCTTCCGCCGCAAGGACCAGGTCCACATCACGGACCTGATCGGGGTCGGTCTCATCGACGCGACATGGCCGAGGCGATTCGAGCCGGTGCTCGCGGCACGCCTTCAAGAGTTGATCGATACGCCAGATGGGTGAAGCGTTCCGTCCTTCGGGGCCGTCGGCGCGAGCCGATGGTTGGGATGGTTGGGCCTGAGATCAGAGGGTCCGTCGGCTTGCGCCGACGGGCCTGAAGGGCGGAGGCCTTAGCTCCTGGTGATCCTTGCGATTCCGCTACACTCGATTTGATGTCACCACTTCTTGCACTCGTTGTAGCCTTTGTGATCATCGTGCTGCTGATTGGCATCGCGACGATAGTGGCGGTGAAGCTGGGGCTGCTACGGCCGGCGAAGCCCTGTCAGGTGTCGAGCGGAGATGACGCGACGATCTCGTACAAGAAGCGAGACTATGTGCTGACGCCTGCCGAGAGGGCCTTCTTTGCCGCGCTTCATGATGCGGTTCCGCACGCAATGCCCGGAGTGTGTGCGAGTGTGTTTCCGTCGGTGCGCCTTGCTGAAATCCTCGCGGTTGATGCGCCGAAAGGAGCGAATCGCTCCGCCTGGCAGCGCGGGTTCAATCGCATCTCATCCAAGCAGGTTGATTTCGTGGTGTGCGAGTCTTCGACAACGCGGCCCTTGCTCATCATCGAACTCGACGACCCCTCGCACGAAGCGCAGGCCCGCAAAGATCGCGACGACCTCGTCGACAAGGCGTGTGCGTCGGCGGGACTTCCAATTCTGCACGTGGTCGCCGCGACGACGTACAACTCGGCCGTGCTCGCGCGGCAGATCGCTGAAAAGAGGCCGAAGTCTTGATGAGTGCCTTGATCGGGTTTGATGGTCTAGAAGACAACGACCATGCGGCCAGAGCTCCGCATGGTCGTGGCACTTCGAGTGGCACATCTAGTTGTGCCCGGGTTTGGCGTGGCGCGTTTGGTTTACTTCTTTGCGATCGTTTCGTTCAGGAACTTGACCATGCGTTCGCTGAAGATGATGCGGTTGTTGAGCTTGGCGAAGCCGTGGCCTTCATCGGGGAAGTAGATGAGTTCGGGGTCGTCGCCTCGGGCTTGGAGTGCGATAGCGAGCTGCATGGCTTCGCCGATTGGGACTCTTGGGTCGTTGAGTCCGTGCGCGATCATCATGGGGACCTTGATCTTGTTCACTCGGTTGAGGGGCGAGACGCTCTGGAGGAACTGGGGGTCTGAGAGTGGGCCGTACTCGGCCTCGCGGAGCTTGCGGCGGTAGCCGCTGGTCTGCTCGAGGAAGGTCTGCATGTTGACGATGCCGACGATGTTGATGCCCGCGCCAAAGAGCCGCTGCTTCTGCTCGCCGCGCTCGACGCGTTCTTGATCTTCGACGAGCGTTGCGACGGACATGAAGCCGCCGTAGGAGCCGCCCCAGGTGGCGATGCGGCCGGGGGCCGCGTAGCCGTTGTCCACGAGCCACTTGGCGGCGTCGACGCCATCGCGCACGCTGTCCCAGCGCTTCTTGTAGTCGTCCATCATGTGGAACGCGCGGCCATAGCCGGTCGAGCCGCGGACGTTGGGCTGCATCACGCCGAAGCCGCGCGAGACGAGGTACTGGATCGTCGCGTTGAACGATGGGCGGAACTGGCCCTCGGGCCCGCCGTGGTAGTTGACGACGAAGGGGATGGGCGTGCCCTTGGTGTGGCCGGGCGGGAGGTAGACGAAGGCGGGGATCTCGACGCCATCGAAGGATTTGAAGCGGACAAGCTCGGGGAGCGGGTACGCCGCGAGGTCGATGCTCATCTTCAAGGGGAAGGTGAGCTGCGTTGCCTTCGGCGCGGCGGCGGCACTGGCCTCGGGAATCTCGTACGCGAACGACACGCCGGGCGTCTGCGCGTTGCTGAGCGTCCAGGTGAGGCGGTTCTTGCGGAGCGAGGCGACGCCGACGACGCCCTTGTCGATGGGCGGCAGCGCGACGGGCTCGAAGTTTGGCAGGCGGTAGACGTGGAGCACGCCATAGCCATCCTCGTTTGTGACGACCGCGAGGAACGTGCGGTCAGAGTTCATCGTTGCGGAGTCGACCTCGAAGGCGTCGAGCGCGAGGATGGGGCTGGTGGTGGCGGCGCTCGTGAGGTCGCGCATGAAGAGGCGGGGGCGGCCGTCGATCACGTCGGAGATCAGCAGAACCTTGTTCTGATCGGGCATGAAGCCGACGCCCTGGGCGCCGATGGTGCTGGCGTGGCCTTCGGATGCGCCCGAGCGTGTGATGTCGAGGAGGTCGCCGCTGCTTGCGGTGAGAACGTAGAGCGAGGTGTCGGAGATTGAGCGGAACTCGGCAATCAGGTACTTGGTGGGGTCATCGGTTGCGTCGGCACTGCTCCAGGAGCCGGATTTTGCGAGGAGCTTTGTGGACTTGCCCCAGTCGCCGCCGCCGTTGCCGCCGAAGTCCCAGCGGTAGAGATGGAAGTCGCTTGGTGATGTGTCGTTGGCGGTATAGACGAATCCGCTGCCGAAGCGGAGCCAGTGCTGGACTCCGAACTGGACCTTGGCACCCTGGAGGATCGGGTGGACCTGGAAGGGCTTCTCGTCTTGCTGCGCGTCTGTGAAGTAGATCTGCGTGTTCTCGTTGCCGCCTTCTGCGGCGGCGATGATCACGGTCAGGCCATCGGGCGAGACTGAGAAGCTGGAGGCGCCGTCCTTGAAGGCGGTGAACTGGTCGAACGCGCTGCCGTCCTTCAGGATCGGCGAGTTGGTGCGGAAGATCTGGTTCACGCCGTTGGGCCAGTCGCGGAAGAAGGCAAAGCCGTCGGCCAGCACCGGCGCCTGCGGCGTTCGGATCGCGAGGAACTGCGCGATGCCGGGCGTGGCAGGAGTGGCAGAAGCGGCCGGGACCGGTTCGGGTTTGGTAGCCGGAACTGCGGTCTGAGCGCGGGCCGCACCGGAGATTGTGATTGCGGCGAGCGCACAGAGCGCGAGGCGGCGGGCGGCGGACTTGAGCGTACTTTGGCGCATAGGTTGGGCTCCTTCGTGACTCGTTGCTACAGGGTAGCGAAGTGCGGGCCCCGAGTGGACCGACTAGCCTCCGTGCGTGGCTTCGTCTCTGCACAATTCTGCTTCGCGGACGAGGTGGAATCCGCTGGGATGGCGCGGGCGGCGTCGGCGCGTGGCCATCCTGCTGGCGCTGATCCCGTGCGT
>Ga0105044_10013807_pt1 | contig 10953 bp, 4 predicted proteins | sample MAT01_FD_78092 | JGI IMG/M metagenome (GOLD analysis project Ga0105044, IMG submission 78092) | Freshwater microbial communities from Lake Fryxell liftoff mats and glacier meltwater in Antarctica - MAT-01 | ecosystem: Environmental > Aquatic > Freshwater > Ice > Liftoff microbial mat | place... | reverse complement strand
TCGAGCGGCTGCATGTGGATGTGGTCCTCGTCGTGCGAGTCATGCAGCACGCAGTCGAACTCGATGTCATCGACCTTGGCCACCGCCGCAAGGTCGCCGGGTACCGCGCGATCGATCTCGACGTTTTTCGCCCCTTGCAGCATGAAGAGGTGGCCCACCTTGAACGGCTTGCGGCCGTCGCCGACAAAGAGCTGCGTGTCGCGCGTCACCGTACCCTGGTGCACGCGAAAGATGCCGAGCTTGCCGACAAAGGGGTCCATCACCACCTTGAACACATGCGCCAGCACATGCTGCCGCGGATCGGGCTGCGAATGGAACTCGACGGCGCTGTCGCCCTCGCCTTTCGTGAAGCGTGGCGGATTGCCCTCGGCCGGATTGGGCAGCAGCCGGTCGAACACCTGCAACAGTTCGGCGACACCGGCACCCGTGCGCGCGGACACGAAGCACACCGGCACCAGGTGGCCATCGCGCAGCGCCTTTTCGAAGGGCGCGTGCAATTCCTCCGCGGCCACTTCGCCGTGCTCGAGGTAGTGCGCCATCAGCGCCTCGTCCACCTCGACAACCTGGTCGACCAGCGCACCGTGCGCCGCGGCGACCGACGAGAAATCGGCATCGCCCACCGGATTGAAGAAGCAGTCGACCACGCGCTTGCCGCCCTCCGCCGGCAGGTTGATCGGCAGGCATTCCTTGCCGAACGCCACCTGGATCGACTCCAGCAGCCCCGACAGGTCCACATTGTCGCCGTCGATCTTGTTGATCACCACGACGCGGCACAGGCGGCGACGTGCGGCCTGCTCCATCATCCGCACCGCCACCATCTCGATGCCGGCCTGCGCGTTGATCACCACCGCCGCGGTTTCCACGGCGTCGAGCGCGCCAATGGCCTGCCCGATGAAATCCGGAAATCCGGGGGTATCGATCAGGTGGACGCGCGTGCCGCCGGTCTCGAGGTGCAGCAGCGATGACCGCAGCGAATGCTGGTACTGCTTCTCGAACGCATCGAAGTCGCTGGCCGTCGTGCCGCGCTCCACGCTGCCGGCGGCGGTCAACGCCCCGGCCCGGACCAGCAGCGCTTCCGCCAGCGTGGTCTTGCCTGCGCCGCCCTGGCCTACCAGGGCCACCGTGCGCAGATTCTCCGTGGCGTAGTTCGGCATTGCGCCTCCTCCGGGGAGTTGGACAGTCAATTTAGCCTATTCGACCGCCACCGCGTTACTGCGCCGCAATATGCCCCAGAGGGGGCTGGCGCGATCGCCGCCCAAAACAAAACGGCGCGGGGTAGCGCGCCGTTCCGGAAGGGTCAGCGGGAAATGCCGTCAATGCGTGGCGCTGACCCCGGTCATTTCACGCAGGTGCCGCAACAACTCCTCCTCCTGGTAGGGCTTGCCGAGGTACATGTCCACGCCGAGTTCCGCCGCCAGGTTGCGATGCTTCTCTGCGGTCCGCGACGTGATCATGATGATCGGGATGTTGACGTAACGCGGGTCGCCCTTGATCGTCTTGGTGAACTCGAAGCCGTCCATCCGCGGCATCTCGATGTCGAGCAGGATGACGTCGGGCAGCGTTTCGCTCAGCACCTGCAGTCCATCCACGCCATCCTTCGCGGTGGTCACGGCAAAGCCCTCGCGTGTGAGCAGGCGGCTCGTGATCTTGCGCACCGTCAGCGAGTCGTCGACGATCATGACCGTGGGCCGCGTGGATACCGGCGCCACGCGCGCGCGCGGGCGGTCACCCAGCGCGCGGTCCTCGCCCGTCGGCTCGTAGTGCGGAATATCGGTGCGGCTTGCAAGCTGCACCGGATTGATGATCAGCACGATCTCGCCGGTGCCGAGCACCGTGGCGCCGGAGATTCCCGACACGCGCGACAACTGCGGCCCGATGTTCTTGACGACGACTTCCTGGTGGCCCAGCATTTCGTCGACGTGCACGGCGGCATAGCTCTGGCCGCTGCGCAGCAGCAGCACGGAGTTGTACCGCTTGGTTTCCGGATTATGGATCGTGTCGCCCAGCAGCCGCGGCAGGTAGTGGAACGGATATGTACGTCCCTGCCAATCCACCTTGCGCTGGATGTAGATGTCGAGCAGCGCCTGCGACTTCACCTGCTGCACCTGTTCGACCATCGGCGCCGGCAACGCCCACAGCCGGCCTCCGGCGCGGATCAGTACTGCCTGCGCCACTGCCAAGGTGAGCGGCATCGTCAGCGTGAAGCGCGTGCCGCGGCCCGCAGTGGAGGCCACCTCGACCCGGCCACCCAGCGCCGCGATCTCGCTGCGCACCACGTCCATGCCGATACCGCGCCCGGAAATCTGCGTGACTTTGGCCGCCGTGGAAAAGCCCGGGTGGAACAGGCATTCGATCAGCTGGGCTTCGGTCGGCGTGACGCCCACGGCCACGAGGCCCTGCGTTTGCGCGCGATCCCGCACGCGCGAGAAGTCGATGCCGCTGCCATCGTCAGCAAGGTCGATCACTACTTCATTGCCCACCTGCCGCACGGTCAGTGCAATCTCGCCGATGTCGGCCTTGCCCGCCTTGCTCCGGGCCTCCTTGCCTTCAAGCCCGTGGTCGAGCGCGTTGCGCAGCAGATGTTCCAGCGGCCCGACCAGCTTTTCCAGCACCGAGCGATCGAGCTCGACCTGGCTGCCGTTGATCTCGAGATTGGCGCGCTTGTCGAGTTCGCGCGCCGTGGTGCGCAGGATCCGGTACAGGCGCTCGGACAGGCTGCCGAAGGGCACGGTGCGAATCGCGAACAGCCGCTGCTGCACTTCGCGCGACATGCGCGCCTGCGCCAGCAACGCGGCATCCGCGTCGTCCAGGTTCTTCAGCAGCGCCTGCTGCACCGTCGAGACGTCGTTGATGCCCTCGGCCAGCGAGCGCGTCAATTCCTGGAAGCGCGTGTAACGATCAAACTCGAGCGGATCGAAACCATCCTGTGTGTCATTGCGCAGCGTCAGCTGCGACTGGATCTGCGACTCGGCCTGGATCTCGATCTCGCGCATCTGCGTGCGCAGCCGGATCACGCTGTTGGTGAGTTCGAGCAGGTTGGACTTGAGCGAGCGCAACTCGCCTTCGACGCGGGCACGGGCAATGGCCACTTCGCCGGCTTCGTTGACGAGCCGGTCGATTATGTCCGCACGTACGCGCAGTTGCGCGCGCGCGCCGGTTTCAAGCTCGTGCGCGGCCTCGGTCGGCGCGGGGGCCGGCGGCGTTGCTGGCAGCGCAGGGGCAAGCGTGGGTGCAGGCGTCACCGGTGGCAGCACGGCGGCGATCGGCGGCGCGACCGGCGGCGCCACGACGGCGGCCACCGGCGAGGCTTCCGGAACCGCAACTGGCGGCGTCACCACCGGCGCGATAGCCACGACCGGAGCCGGTGCGGGTGCCACCTCCACCGGGCTTCCCACGGGCAGGTCGACAACAGTCGGTGGCGTCCCGGACGGCACTGCGGCCAGCGGCACGCTAGGCGCGGTGACGACAATGGGCACCACTGATGCCGGGGGCACCACGGGCGCAGGCGTGCGTTCGGTTGTGGGTGCCGGCATCGGCGCATTGATCTCGCCGCGCCGCAGCGCATCGAGGCCGAAGGCCATGCGGTCGAGGTCCTCATCGAGCGCGTCGAAGAGGTCAGCAGTGCCGAGCACGGGGGTTTCGCCGTCCTGCAGGCGCGACTCCATCAGGTGGGCCATTTCGCCCAGCCGCATCGCGCCCGCCATCCGCGCGCTGCCCTTGAACGTGTGCAGCGTGCGGCGAAGGCGTGCCGCCGGTTGCTCGTCACCCGGATTGCGGCGCCAGGCCCGGACGTCTTCACTGGCCTGCGGAAAGAGTTCGGCCGCCTCATCGAGGAAGACCGGCAAGACCTGCGGATCGACGTCGTCGTGCACCTCGGCCAGCGGATCGAGCAACGCGGCCAGCGCGGCGATCTCGTCGAGCGCATCGGCGGTCGCCCATTCCGATGCCTCGATGAACGCCTGGTCGTCCGACGCTCCGGCAACGGCGGGAACCTCGATCGCGGGCATGACGAGTGACATCGGCGACGCCCGCAATGACGCGGCCTCTTCTTCAAGGCGAGCCAGCGCGGCCGCCGCCGCTTCGGCGTCGGCTTCGGTGGCGCCGTTGGCCGCATCCTGGCGCAGATCGTCGAGCTCGCCCTGAATGGCGGCGGCTTCTTCAGCATCACGCGCGGTGAAGCCTTCGGCGGCGCGGACGCGATTCACCAGCATCGACAGCCCGGCCACGGCACGGGCCAGCACGGGCTGCGCGGCGCCCGGCATCGGCGCGCCACGGTCGGACAGAGCGAGTTGTGTCTGCTCCATTGCGCGGGCGAGTGTGGCCACCAGCGGAAAACCGCCGGTACGATGGATGCCGCACAGCGTATGACTGGCCCGCACCATCGTCGCGGACGGGACGGCCAGCGGATCGAACTGCAGCGTGGCCAGTTCATGTTCGAGGACGGCCACGTGCTGTACCGCCTCGTCACTGAGGATCGTCCACAGCGAGCGCGACAACGTCACGTTGCCGATGGTGATGTCGTCCGGCGGCGGATCGGCCGCCATGATGTCTTCCAGGACGGAGGTCGGAACGGCCGGTGCCGGGGCAACGGGCGCCTCGCCGACCAGTCGCAACACCGGCGCGTCGAAGGACGGGCTGTCGGGCAACGACGGCATGTCGATGGATTCGAGAAATTCGGGTTCGATCGCGAAGACGCCGGCGCCGATATCGCCACCCGAACCAAGCTCGGGCAGATCGATCAGTGTCAGCGCAGGCTTCGCCGATGGCGCGTCGCTCGTGCCCGCAGCAACCGGACCGCTGACGGGACTGGCGGGCGCGATGGCACGCGCTTCGATCGGTGCCGATGCGGGCACTTCGAGCAGCACAGGCGTGGGCGAACGTACGAGATCGACGACATTGGAAGGCAACGGCTCCACCGACACCGGTGCGCCGGGCATCTCGCGCTCCACGGCCGCAATCGCGGTGAACAATTCCTGCGCGTCGCCGTCGAGCCGGCCGGCGCCGGTCAGCGCTTCGACCCAGCGGCGGAAACTCACTTCGGCGACGGTGACCATCTTCTGCGCGGCGCGCGTGACCGGGCGCTCTTCTTCCAGCAGGCGGTTGCACACGCGTTCGACTTCGTAGGCCACGTCGCCCAATTGCGTCAGGCCGACCATGCGGCCACTGCCTTTCAGCGTATGGAAGCCACGGCGGATCGTGCGCAAGGCCTCGCGGTCGCCTGGATTGGCGGCCAGCGCGCGTTGCTGCTCGGCCACGCTATTCAGGACCTCGGCGGCCTCGAACAGGAAAATTTCCAGCAGTTCGCGATCGAGTTCACCCGCATCGGTGGCCAGCAGGCGCTGCGTTTCCGCGGAAATGGCAGGCGCTGGCGCCGATGTTTCGGCGATGGCCTCCACGGCCGCGGCCAGGTTGGCCGTGCCGCGCGCATCGAGTTCGGCCAGCACGCCTTCGGCCTGGGCCACAAGTTCGGGGTCGCCGATCAACTCGGCGTCGTCACGCAGTCCGACCAGCTTCAGCTTCAGTGCTTCGCGGGCGGCCGCGCCGGCCGGCGCACGATGGACTTCGCTGACCAACTGCGGCAACGCGGCGCGGAGCTCTGCCACCGCGGCCTCGACCGAATCGACATCGGCGGTCGCCGGCGCGGGCGCCTCGCCGAGGCGCTTGGCGATCAGCGGCGCGATCAGGCGGTCGCGCTCCGGGCGCTGCTGTTCCACGGCCTCGATGTAGAAGCCCAGTCCCGACAGCGATTCGGCCAGCAGTTCAAGGTCCTCGTTGTTGACTACCGTTTTCGGGTCCGCATACGTCGCAATCTGTTCCTCGCACAACGCAAGCAGCCGGTCGGCCTCGGGGAGGCCCAGGATCTGCAGCGCGCCACGGATCTGGCCGCTGTCCTTGCCCAGCGTGGCCAGTTCGGCGCGCTTGGAGTGATCGCGGAAGAAGGCGTCGAGCAGTTGTTCCATGTGCCGCAGGTTGGCCTGGATCTCGCGGCCGACCTGTGCGAGCAACACGCGCTCCTGCGCGCGCTTGCTCATTTCGTCCAGCATCGGCGCGCTGGCACCGGTGGGGGCGCGCCCCTGGCGGGCAGCGTCGAGACGCGCCAGCATGGCTTCAACCTGCTTCGGGAAATCCGGGGACAGCGTCGAATAGTTCTCGAAAGCGCTTTCCGCCAGCAGCAGCGCCGTCGCGTATTCCATCGCCACCGGTTCGCTGACACCTGAGGCAGGCATCTTGTCGAGCCGCTCGACCAGCGCCGCTGTCAGCTTCATCAGCGTGCCGTTGTGAATCTCCGCAGCCTTGGCATGAACTGACGCCAGCGTCTGTTTCAGCTTGGGCAAATTCTCGGCACGGCCGGAGGCCGCCTTCAGCCACGCATCCTTGGCGCCGGACAATTGCTCCCGCGCTTCGCGCAGCAACGGCTGCAGGCGAACGACGTCGGCGGACAGCACCTCGGCGGACGGAATCAGCCCCGACAGCTTGAACGCGCGCTGCACCGCCTGCACCTGCGGCCCGACAGGCGCGCAGATCGCGACGAAATAAAGCACCTCGCGGCGCAGTCGGTCGGCCACTTTCGCGCTGCCCTCGGCGACGCGACGGATCTGGAGATCGACGCGCGCGGCCAACTGCTTGACACCGAAGCCGCTGTCGAGCCCGCCTTCGACCAGTCCTTCGAACACGGCACCGACCGTCCACCAGAACGCGCGCAGGTTGCCCTGCGTGGTCACATCCTCGATGCCGACGATCGCATCGCGCATCGCGGTGGCACCGGACTCGTCGCCACGCAACCACGCGAGCAACCCGCGCTGATACAGGCGACGCTGTTTGACGAGATGCGACGGCAGGCGATTGGGGGACAGCACTTCGCGCGCCGCAATCCTTGGCGGCCGCGTTGACAGGTCCGGGTAGAAGAGGTCGGTGGGCGCCGCGGCCTTGATGCCGCGCGCGATCTGCATCGACTCGTATTCCGGGTACAGCTTGAGCGGCACCGGCACTGCACCGTTGACCAGTTCGTCGAGGAAAATCTTGAGCTTGCGGCAACCCTTGTCGATGACGACGATGGCGCCTTCGAGATCCCTCGGCGGCGCTTCCTCGAGGCGCAGCAACTGCCGCTCGAGTTCGTCCGTATAGGCCACGACGGCGTCGAGGCCCACCATCTGGATGGCGCCCGCGGCCTGGTGCACGTGCATCCGCGCGTGCTTCAGCGCGCCTGCGTCCTGCGGCTGCACACGATAGGCGGCCAGGGACTCAAGCCCGCGCGACAGCGCCTGGTCGATCTCGCCCTGCACCCATGAAAGCGGGCCGGCGTCGAAGTCGTTGCTGGATTCGGTTGCCACGGCTGGTCACGCTCCTCGCGCGATGGTTCGGTAGGTAGCGCTACAGCAAGTTCCGCGCCGGAGCCGGTGGAAGGGCGCGATGGCCCCGAATCCCACGCCGCCCCGGGCGGCGCTACACCTTGAAGCCTGCGACGGACGAGCGCAGTTCCGCCGCCAGCTTCGTCAACTGTCCGATGGACACGTTCGTCTGCTTGGTGCCCTCGGTGGTTTCCTCGGTGATCTTCAGGATGCCCTGCATGCCACGCGTCACGTCAGTGACCGATGCGGACTGCATCTGCGTCTGCGCGGAAATCCGCGAGATCAGGTCCGCCAAGTCGCGGGACACCTTCTGGATCTCCGTCAGTGCCTGCCCGGCAGCGTCGGAGAGCTTCGTTCCTTCCACCACGCCCACGGTGGATTTCTCCATGGCCGCCACGGCGTCCTGGGTGTCGGCCTGAATGGTCTTCACGATGGCCTCGATCTGCTTGGTGGCTTCGCCCGAGCGTTCGGCCAGTCGCTGCACTTCTTCCGCCACCACCGTGAAGCCGCGACCAGCCTCGCCGGCCGAGGCCGCCTGGATGGCCGCGTTCAACGCCAGCACGTTCGTCTGTTCGGTAATGTCCGAGATCAGCTCCACGATCTCGCCGATTTCCATCGACGATTCGCCGAGGCGCTTGATCCGCTTGGACGTGTCCTGGATCTGCGTGCGGATCTCGTTCATGCCCGCGATCTGGCTCTGCACCACCACGCCACCCTTTTCGGCAGCAGCCAGCGATTGCTGGGCCACGCGGGCGGACTGCGTTGCCGTCTGCGACACTTCGTTGATGGACTGCGCCATCGACAGCACGGAGGCCGAGGCCTGCTGGATCTCGCGATTCTGCCGCTGCGAGGCTTCGTACAGCCGATTCGAAATGGCCTGCGTTTCCTGTGTGGCCTTCGTCACCTGGTCGGTCGCCGAGTTGATGCCGCGTACCAGCGTGCGCAACTCCTCGATCGTGAAGTTGATGGAGTCCGCGATGGCGCCCGTCACGTCCTCCGTCACGGAAGCCTGCACCGTCAGGTCGCCGTCGGCCAGGTTGCCCATCTCGTTCAACAGCCGAAGAATGGCCTCCTGGTTGCGCTTGTTCTCGCCTTCGCTGTCGAACGCGCGCACGCGGGCGTCGTCGAGGAAGACCTTGCCCAGCAGCACCAGCATGGCCAGCGCCAGCAGCGCGAAGACGATCGCCACACCCAGCGTCCATTTGCGTGCGGTACCGGAGTCGTAGCCCTGCGCCAGCAGCGTGGTTTCGTTCAGCAGCGGTTCTGCTTCGACGTTGATGCTGCGCGCGGCCTGCTTCGCCGTCAGCAGGTTTTTCATGTTGGTCAGGATCGAGTTGATGCTGCCCTCGTACGTGGCGAAGCGCTTCTGCAGCTCCGCCAGCGTCGCACGCGCGTCCTCGGATTTGACCGGCGCCAGGCGCAGTGTGTCGCTGCCGCGCTGCAGGCCCGTCATCACATCGCGGAACGTGCCCGTGTCCTTGCCCAGCAGGAAGGCCACATCGGGATCGATTTCGTCGGACGAGGCCAGCGTATTGGCGTTCTTCGCGATGCGCTGCGACAGCACCGCCAGCTGGTTGGCGTAGTCGACTTCGCGCAGACTGCCGCCGCTCTGGCCGATCTGCTGCGCGGCCTGTTGCGCCAGTTCGAGCACGGCGTTGTTGCCGGCGTTGAGCGCCTCGAGGCTTTTCGCCAGAGACGTCAGGCTCTTCTCGTTGTCGATCAGCTGGCCCGCCGCCGCGTCCACGCGAGCCCACCGCGTCTTGATGTTGTCCAAGCTCTTCATCGTGGCGTCGTCCTGCGCCACATCGAGGCTGACACCGCGGACGGTACCGCCGGTCAGCAGTGCATCGAGGTCCGCCTTGAACCGATCGCGGCTGTCCTTGACCGCCGGAAACGCATTGGCCTGGCCCTGCGCCGCGAGTGCGGTGCCGCGCGCCAGCCGTTGCGAGAGCATCTGCATTTCCGTCGCGGTGGCCGCGGCCGCCGCGGCTTGCGTCGACTGGCGCCCGTCGAGAAACACCATCAACGCCGCGAACACGAGGAAGGTGGCCATCAGCACGCCGAGCGTCTGGAACTGTTTCACCACCGGCATGTGGCCGATCAGCCACAGCTTCTTCGGCATCGACATGTTGGCGGTGGCCGTGCGCAGCTGCTCCATGATCGACACGGAGGCGAGCGGGTCGTAGCCCGATTGCGACTGCCCCATCTTCACCTGCGTGGTGGGCATGTCGAGTTCGCTGTCGGCGGGCTTCGACTTGCCGCCCCCGAAAATGTTCGATAGTTTGAGCGCCATACGTTGGTTCTCCGTTGCCCGTTCTGACGGGCCCTAGATCCCGACCTGAAGGAATGCAGGGTCCTGGGCGAGTTTTGCGAGATCAATTTCCTGCCAGGCGTTGCCTTCGCCATCCATCCAGCGCTGGGCGTACCATGCCGGCGCGCCTTCCGGCGGCACGGTAGGTGCCAGTTCCGCGATGTTGCGCAGGCCCAGCACGTTCTGCACGACGATGGCGGCGTTCATGCCGCCCGCGCGCGGGCCGAACACGACCAGCCGCGCCGCGCCACCCGCCAGCACGCTGTCGCGCGCCAGGAAGCGGGCGAAGTCGACCACGCTATAGAGGTTGCCGCGGATGTTGGCGATGCCGAGGTACCAAGGCCGCGTCAGCGGCACCGGCACGATCCCGGGCACCGTCACCACCTCGCCCGCGTCGGTCAGCCGGATCAACCAGCGCTCGCCGCCGCACGCCATGCCAAGCCGCGAGGACTCGACCTGTGCCGCGGTCTTGGTGGCGAGACGGGACGCCAGTTCCTTCTGGAACGTGCGGAGGTCGAGTTTGGCGGCGCGGGCCATGATGGGGAAGTGGCGATCAGCCGATCGCCGCGATCTTTTCCAGCAGTTCGTCGCGGTTGACGGGCTTCACGATGTAGTCACGCGCTCCCTGGCGCATGCCCCAGATCTTGTCGGTCTCCTGGCTCTTCGACGTGCACAGGATGATCGGGATGAGGCGCGTATCCGGGTCGCGGCTGATGGCCCGCGTGGCCTGGAAGCCGTTCAGGCCGGGCATCACCACATCCATCAGGATGAGGTCGGGCTTGAGCGACTTCGCCTTCAGGATGGCGTCCTCGCCGTTGTCGCTCGCCACCACTTCGTAACCCGATTTGGTGAGCAGATCGTTCAGTACATGCCGTTCAGTTGGCGAGTCGTCGACGATCAGAATTTTGCGGATGGTCATGTTCCTGCCCTGTTCCTGTGCCCCGGCGAATGCGCGGGCGAGATGCGCCGCGCTCCAATCATCCGGCCTCATGGTGCCAGCCTTCGCGCTTCGCGCTCCGGTATTCGCGCTTGGAGCGGTCCGGCGCGCTCATGCAGAAAACGACCGCGCCATGCCACAACGTTCCCGGACCGGCGCCATGCCGGCCCTGGACCGATTCATGCGGCAGCCCGGTTGACGTGGGCGGCGACGGCCTTCAAGAGGCTCTCTTTGGTGAATGGCTTGGTCAGGTACTGGTCCGACCCCACCATCCGTCCCCGCGCACGGTCGAAAAGGCCATCCTTGGAGGACAGCATCACGACCGGGATGCGCTGGAATTTCGTGTTTTTCTTGAT
>Ga0105044_10013805_pt1 | contig 10953 bp, 7 predicted proteins | sample MAT01_FD_78092 | JGI IMG/M metagenome (GOLD analysis project Ga0105044, IMG submission 78092) | Freshwater microbial communities from Lake Fryxell liftoff mats and glacier meltwater in Antarctica - MAT-01 | ecosystem: Environmental > Aquatic > Freshwater > Ice > Liftoff microbial mat | place... | reverse complement strand
GGCGGCGCCACGACCTGCGTCTCGGCACCGAAGGCCGCGAGCTCCACCCAGGTGCGACCGGGTGCGAGCTTGATCGGCGCGCCCGCGGCGTCGGTGTAGACGGCGGGGAGCGCAGGGTCGTTGCGGGTCCACGTGCCCTTCGCGAGCTTGCCGTCGGTGAAGACCCAGACCTCGCCCGAACCGGTCACGGTGCCGGTCGCCCCGGGAGCACCGACCGAGGGTGTGTACGTCGTGAACTGCACGACTACGTTCGTCGGCGCGATCTGAACCCCCGAGGCCATGGTCGACGGCTCCCCCAGCACGGAGCGCAGCCAGGTGCGCGTCGTCGGCTCCCAGGTGTAGCTCGGGTTGTAATCGGTGTCGTCGGACTCGGCGACGGTGAACAACTGCACCGGTTCACCGACGAACGTCTCCCCTGTCGCGAGGTAGGTGAACAGGGGCTGGGGTGGAACCGGTGCGCCGCCGAACGGGAAGAACCGGTCGGGGTAGCCGTAGAGGTTGTGCGGCGCGGAGCGGGAGCTCTCCCGGAACATCGCGTCGCCGGCCGCCGACTCGTCGACCGGGATCAGGCTCGGGACCGAGCTGATGCGTTCGATCTCCTCGGAGATGCCACCCGAGTACGCGAACAGTCCGCCGAGCTGTTGCGCGAGCGGGGCGTCGATCGGGCGCACCGACCGGATCGGGCCGACCGTCTCGGGGAGCGTCGAGTTGAAGACCGCGAAGAACCGGGTGATGCCACCGTCGACGACCTCTTCGTAGACCACGTCGGCGGCTTCGAGGCCGGTCTGAGGGCGGGCCTGGGGCGTGTTCTCGATCTTGATGATCAGCGCGGGCCGAGTGAGGCTCGCCCCGGTCGGGTCGGGCAGGCCGGTGAGCGGCGCGACCGGCGGTGGGGGCGGCGTCGACGACGACGTGGACGTGTCCTTCGTCTGCGCCGTCTTGTCGTCGCCCCCGCCACCACCACACGCGGCTGCGACGAGCGTCAGCATCAGGACGAGACCCACGAAGGTCGAGCGAGTTCGCCTCACTCCATCACGATCGCTCGCTGCGCTGCGCTCACATCAGAATGGCTCGCTCCGCTGCGCCGCCTCGATCGCTCACCCGCGGAGGTTCCGGGAAACCTGTCCGGCGGCTCCACTGCGCTCACATTGCCTTCAGGGCCGCGATGCGCTCGTCGAGCGGCGGGTGCGTGTCGAAGGCGCGGTTGAGCCACGAGCCCTTCTTCCCTTCCTTCGGGGGTTCACGGTCGAGCGGCGACTCGATCCACAGCTGCGCGGTCGCCCGGGTGGCGTGGTGCACCACGGCCTTGTTGCCCTCGAGCTTCTCGAGCGCGGAGATGAGGCCCGGCGGGTACCGGGTGAGCTGCACCCCACTGGCGTCGGCGAGCAGCTCCCGGCGGCGGCTCATCGCGAACTGCATGAGCTGCGCCGCGAACGGCGCGAGCAGGAGGAGCGCCAGGGCGAGGATCGCGACGATCGCACCGACCGGGCTGTTGTCGTTGTTGTCGCGGCGCCCTGAGCGGCCACCCCACCACATGAACCGCAGGCCGAGATCGGCCATCAGCGCGATCGCGCCGACCGCGGTGACCGCCACCGTGGTGACGAGGATGTCGTAGTTCTTCACGTGTGACAGCTCGTGGGCGATCACACCCTCGAGCTCGACCCGGTTCATCATCTCGAGCAGTCCCGTGGTCACGGCCAAGGCCGCATGCTTCGGGTTCCGACCGGTCGCGAAGGCGTTCGGGGCGGGATCCTCGACGACGTAGAGGCGCGGCTTCGGGAGCCCGGCGGCGATGCAGAGGCCCTCGACGAGGTTGTGGTAGCGGCGGTACTCGGTCTCGTCGGCCGGCTTGGCCCGGCTCGCCGCGAGCGCGATGCGATCGGAGAACCAGTACGAGCCCCACGCCATGGCGATCGCGATGACGATCGCGACCGGCACGATCGCGTAGCCGAACTGGAAGAGGAATCCGAGCGCGGCGACCATCGCGGCGATGAGCACCACGAAGATGAAGAGGAGGAAGAACGTGCGGCGCTTGTTGCGCGCGATCTGCTCGTACAGGGCGGTGACCTACTCGTGAGTGTCGGTGGACGCGAGGCTGGAGTGGCGCGTGGGGCCGAGAACTCGACCTTGCTAGAACTCGACCTTCACGGGGTCGGTGGCCTCCGGGTCGCCTTCGAAGTACTCGCGCTCGTCGAAGTTGAACATCCCCGCGAGGAGACTGCGGGGGAACGTCTGGATGTTGTTGTTGTAGGTGAGGACGCTGTCGTTGTAGAACTGCCGCGCGTAGGCGATCCTGTCCTCGGTGGAGGTCAGCTCCTCCTGCAAGTTCAAGAAGTTCTGGTTCGCCTTGAGGTCGGGGTACGCCTCGGCCACGGCGAAGAGGCTCTTCAGGGTGCCGGTCAGCGCGTTCTCGGCCTGGGCCTGCTGGGCCGGTGATCCGCCTTCCTGCGCGCTGAGCGCGTTGGCCCGGGCGGCAGTGACGGCCTCGAAGGTCGACTTCTCGTGCGCGGCGTAGCCCTTGACCGTCTCCACCAGGTTCGGGATCAGGTCGTAGCGACGCTTCAACTGCACGTCGATCTGCGAGTAGGCGTTGTCGATCCGGTTCCGAGACCGGACCAGGCCGTTGTACATGACGACGACGATGACGACCACGATCACGACGATCGCGACGACGATGAGGGCAGGGATCACGCGCTGGCTCCTGGCCGGGCGGATGGGAACTCGATGAGTCTACGACCTCCGGTCCACGGGAGCGCACGCGACCGCCGACTCGTAGACCGGTACAAAACGCTCAGCGAGGCCGAGCATGGAGAACTGGGCCGTCCGACGCTCGCCCGCATCGGCGAGCTCGGCCCGACGGTCGGGATCGTCGAGCAGGCGCCGGAGCGCATGGCGAAACGATTGTGCGTCGCCGGGCGTGGCCATGAGCGCCTCGACGTCGGGGCGGGCGACGTTGCGGTAGCCGGGGATGTCGGACGCGACCACTGCCGTCCGGGCCGCCATCGCCTCGAGCAGCACCACGCCGAACGACTCACCCGAGATCGCCGGCGCACAGAAGATCGTGGCGCCGCGCATCCGGCGGGCTTTCTCGTCGTCGGTGATCCGGCCGATCCATTCCACCGCGGCGACCTCGCGTGCCTGCAACGCGACGGTCTCGGGGCCGTCGCTCGCGACCCACAGCACTGCGTCCCGTTCGATCTCCCGCCAGGCGTCGAGGAGCACGCCGAGGCCCTTCCGGGGTTCGTGCCGCCCGACGAACAGCACTGCGGGGAGGGTCGACGGCCAGGGTTCGGCCTTCGCGAACGGCACCACGTCGACCCCGTTCGGCAGCACCCAGTAGCTCCCCCCGAGCGATTCCTGCGCGGTACGGCGGGCATCCTCGGAGACGGCGGTCCGGATCGTGAGTCGCTTCGCGACGCCCGCTGCCGGCTTGTGCAAGTACCGGTAGAAGCTGTCGCGCCGCTCCGCGGCCATGTGGAAGGTGCCCACCGACGGGATCTTCGTCCCGAGCAGCGCCGCCGTCGTCGGCCCGGGGACGAGCGGTTCGTGGAGGTGCATCACGTCGGGCGCGAAGCTGCGGAGCGCCTCGAGCGTGCGCTGCGCGGCCGCCTTTCCCGGCGCGATCGGTGAGATCGATCCGTTGCTCTCCACCTTGGTGCTCGGGCCCACCGACATCACGAACGGCGTGGGCGGCGGACCGTCGCACGGGGCGAGGACCCGGGTCTCGTGCCCCAGCTCCCGCAGCGCGCGCGCCAGCCCGAGGACCTGGCCCTGGACCCCTCCTGGGATCGACAGCGAGTACGGACAGATCATCGCGATCTTCATGCGGGGGCCCTCGTGCGGAGCTTCACTCGTCGCTCGGCCAGTTCGGTTGCATGATGTGCCATTGCGTCGGCTCGGCGCGGATGAACTCCTCGAACCGCCGCGCGACCAGCTGCGTGATGCGGGCGACGTCTTCGCGGAGGCGCCCCTCCCGCTCGGTCGGGATCGGCGGACCGATCCGGGCAAAGTGGGCGCGGCGCGGGCGGAAGTAGACGACCATCGGGATGAGCGGTGCACCGGAACGCAACGCGAGGGTTGCCGGCCCGGCCGGGAGCGTGGTCGACTCCCCGAAGAACTCGACCTCGACGCCGTCGCCCGTGATGTCGCGATCCGACATCAGGCACACGGGCGAGTTCGCCCGCAACGTCCGGGCTACCGCGGTCCCGGCGTCGGGACCGAGCGCGATCACTTCCATCCCCGCGTCGCGTCGGACGCGCACGAACCATTCGAACAGCTCCGGTGGCTCGACCGGCTCCACCACCACCGCGGCGGGACGACCCATCGTCACCGCGAACCATCCTGCCGCGGAGTCGAAGCCACCGAGATGCGGGATCGCGAGCACGACTCCTTTGCCGCCTTCGAGGCCCTGCTCGATGTAGTGGAAGCCCTCGGTCTCGAACCGGGCCTGGACCGACGCCGGGTCGCGGACGAGACGCGGGAGGCGGAACAGCTCGAGCCAGTACCGGCCGTAGGAGGCGAACGCCTCGCTCGTGGCTCGCCGGAGCTCGGCACCCTGCAGCCGGCCGTCGGTGGCCCGCCCGAGGTTCTTCTCGATCAATCGCCGGCGACCCGGCATCGCGAGCGCCGCGGCCCGGCCGAGCGCCCGTGCCATCGGTTCCGCGACCGGGGCCGGCAGGGCCTGCGCGAGCGCGGCGGCACTGCGGTAGGCGAGGTACGCCGGGTGCGGCACCGCTTCAGGGCCGGGTGCGGCGCCGGGCGGGTCGCGTGTGGGTCGGAGCGCGTCCTTCTGCGCCCCTACCGCTGGCCGCCCGCCGGGCGCCCCACCAGGCGGTGAGGCTGCGGCCCTCGTCGCCGGCCACGAGGCCGAGCTCTTCGTCGTCGGCGCGGCGGTGCCGTACGAGCCGGAGCAGCCGGACGCGTGGGGCTGGTGCGTCACTCGCCTGACGCCACACGACCACGAACCGTTGGATCGCGGTGAAGGTCATGAGCACGACCATCAGCCACAGCACGGGCACGAGGATGTTGAACGTGAGTCCGACACCGAGCACGACCATGCGCTCGGCGCGTTCCATGAGGCCACCCTTGGCCGTGTAGCCCAGCGCCTCGGCGCGGGCGCGTTCGTAGGAGATGATCATCGCGAGGGCCGCTGCCGCGAACGCGAGCACCGGGAGGTGCGCGCTCTCGCTCGCGAGGTACCACGCGCACCCGCCGAACACCACCGCGTCGGAGACCCGGTCGGTGACGGAGTCGAAGAACGCGCCGCGCGGACTCGCCTCACCGCTGGTACGGGCGACGCTGCCGTCGAGCAGGTCGATCAATCCGCTCGCGACGAGCCCGAGGACGGCCCAGCGCAGCTCGCCGATGGCGATCAGCCAGGCGGTGAGCCCGGAGCAGACGAGACCGACGACGGTGAGGATGTTCGCGGTGATGCCGATGTTGCCGAGGCCCTTGCCCACGGGCGCGAGCGCTTTGCCGACTCCGGTACGGAGGCGCGCATCAAGCATCGGTGCTGCCCGAGGCTCGGGCGGGTGCAAGACCCGGAGCGAGGCCGCGAACGAGGCCGGAGGTACAGGCCGTCACGGAGTGTGGTCCCTTCATGGCGTGGCGTAAACGGTAGCACGGGACCTCGCGTCCGGGACGCGTGCTCGACAGGGTGCCTACACTCGCCTGGAGACCCGGTGGCGCTCGTCCGAGCGCCGGAACGGGTGGAGGGGGTTGGGTGTGCGGACCTTCCCGACGGCCAGGATCCGAAACGTCGCCCTCGTCGGGCACGGCGGATCCGGGAAGACCACCCTCGCCGAGGCGCTGCTGTTCCATGCCGGGGCGATCACGCGGCCCGGCCGGGTCGAAGACGGCACCACCGTCTGCGACTTCGATCCCGAGGCCGCGCGCCGACACATCTCCGTCTCGCTGGCCGTCGCGCCCTTCGAATACGACGGCCACAAGGTCAACCTGATCGACACCCCCGGCTACGCCGATTTCGTCGGCGACGTGGCGGCCGCGCTCCGGGTCGCCGACCTCGCGGTGTTCGTGGTCTCGGCGGTCGAGGGCGTCGAGGTGCAGACCGAGATCGCCTGGCGGCTCGCCGAGGAACGCAAGATCCCACGCGCGATCTTCGTGAACAAGCTCGACCGCGAGCGAGGGTCTTTCGACCGGACGCTCGACCAGTTGCAGGACCGCTTCGGCGCCGGCGTCGCACCGCTCGAGCTGCCGATCGGTGCCGAGGCGGAGTTCCGGGGGGTCATCGACCTCCTCGAGGACACCGCGGTCACCTATGGGTCGGGCTCGACCGCGGGATCCGAGGGCCCGATCCCCGAGGAGCTGGTCGACGCCGAGCACGCGATCCACGACGCCATCGTCGAGGGGATCGTGGTGGCCGACGACGATCTCACGGAGCGGTACCTCGCCGACGAGACGATCGAGGTGAAGGAGCTCGTCCACGCGCTCGCGGGCGGCATCGCCGACGCCAGCGTCTTCCCGGTGCTCTGCGGCAGCGCCACGAAGCAGATCGGCATCGACCGGCTGGCGCGCTTCATCGTCGACGAGGGACCGGCACCCACGATCGGCGACGCCGACGGACCCGCGGCGCTCTTCGTGTTCAAGACGCTCGTCGACCCCTACGTCGGCCGCATCAACCTGTTCAAGGTCCTGCAGGGAACTCTCGACCACGACGCCGTGCTCGTGAACGGCCGCACCGTCGCCGACGAGCGGCTGCACCAGCTCGTCACCCTGCGGGGCAAGGAACAGGAACCGACCGACCGGGTCGTCGCGGGTGACCTCGCAGCGGTCGCGAAGTTGGGTGGTACCACCACCGGCGACGTGCTCGCCGTCCGCGGGGCCGACATCCGGGTGGAGCCGTTCGTGAACCCCGAGCCGGTGCTCGTGGTGGCGATCCGTCCGAGATCGAGGTCCGACGACGACAAGCTGGCCACCGCGCTGCACCGCCTGCTCGACGAGGATCCGAGCCTGCGCCTCGAGCGCAACCCGGAGACGCACCAGACGCTCCTCTGGGGCATGGGTGAGACGCACCTCGGGATCGCCTGCGAACGGCTGGCCCGCAAGCTCGGTGTCGAGATCGAGACGGAACCGGTGAAAGTCGCGTACCGCGAGACGATCACCACGACCGCCGAAGCGGAGGGGAAGTACAAGAAGCAGACGGGCGGTCACGGTCAGTTCGGCATCGCGAGCATCCGAGTCGGACCACTCGAGCGCGGCGGCGGCTTCGAGTGGAACGACGCCATCGTCGGTGGCGCCATCCCGAAGAACCTCATCCCCGCAGTCGAGAAGGGAGTTCGCGAGACCATGGTGCACGGCGGGGTCCTGGGCTTCCCGGTCATCGACGTGCGCGTCACGTGCTTCGACGGCAAGTTCCACAGCGTCGACTCGTCGGAGATGAGCTTCAAGGTGGCCGGGTCGATCGGGTTCAAGGAGGCGATGGCGAAGGCCGGGCCGGTCCTGCTCGAACCGGTGAGCGAGCTCGTCGTGATCGCCCCGGAGGCGAGTCAGGGCGACATCCTCGGTGACCTCAACGCGAGGCGGGGAAGGATCCAGGGCGCCAGTGCCGCCGGCAGCGGCGAGGTGGAGATCGTCGCGTCGGTACCGACGTCGGAGATCCTCCGCTACGCGATCGACCTACGTTCGATGACGCACGGTCGCGGTCGCTTCGAGACGACCCACTCCCACTACGACCCCGTTCCTCCGCACCTCACCGCCGCGATCACCGGCTCCGCTGGCTGACCGGCCGTCGCAGGCGCCATCCTGCGGTCTTTGCGGGGACCGGGGGGACCCAAGGCGGCCAGGAAGACGACGCGCGTCGGGATCTGCGCGCTGGTGCTCGGAGCGCTGATCGTGACCGGGTGCACGACGGTCACCTTTCCGACCCCCGGCCGGGCGGTCACGCCGTCGACACCACTCGCAGCCGGAGTGTTCGCGCACCTCCTCGGTGAGAACCTCCCGCCGGCGACACCGGTGACCGGAGAGGGTCAGCTCACCGTGCGCATGTCGGCACCGGGGACCTCGTGGCTCAGCGCCACCAACGCGTCGGCGGTCGTCGAGGTCGGCATCGACGGCGGCGCGGTCCAGACCATCGTGCTGTTCGCCGGAGCAACGCCGTACAGCTACACCGGGTTCGCCGGCCCCCTCGCCACCGGCGCCCACGACGTCGTCATCTCGGTGCGCGACGACCTGTCGGTCGCGAGCGGGACGCCGCCCGTCTTCGTGAACGCCATCGACCTCGCGGTGATCCCGAACACCGACCCCGGCTACCAGGCGATCGCCCACGCGCCGGTGCTCTACGGTCGGGGCGTCAGCGCGCACAGCGACACGCCGCTGTTCCAGTACGTCGACGAGACCACCGACATCGAGACGACCGCGATCGTGAACGTCGACGCGACCGGTGCAGTGACCTCGGCCACGTACCAGACGTGCGCGGCGTGCCCCCCCGACTTCCCCGAGAACCAGGGCGGCCTCGACCACAGCTACGCCACGTTCGCCGGCACCTACTTCGCCGGGCACCCGATCCTGCGTGTCGCCACCGGGAACAACGTCCTGAAGGACGCCGGCACCACGGCCTTCCGCTTCCAGCAGGGCCTGATCCCGGGTCCCCTCGCAAGCGAGACGCGCGAGTCGGCGATGGACCCGTTCCCGATCGGCCATCGGGTAATGGGCGAGGAGATGCAGCGCGAGCAGGCGGGCTACAGCACGAACCCGCTCTCGGCCGACGCGGCCGACGCGCGCCAGTATGCGATCGTCGACCTCGACACCACTCCGGCCGGCACGAAGGCAGTGGGCGTCGAACTCCAGATCGCGGGCGACACCCGCTGGTACGCCAACGACCTCGCCAGTGCGGGCAGCCCCGTCTTCTACAAGGGTGGGCACAGCCGCACCGTTGGTCAAGCTCCCCCTCGACTGGCACGGCAAGGCGATCACCGCGGGCCGTGTCCGTCTGTACCCGACGATCCCGGCACCGGTCACACCGCCGTCGATCACGATCCACGCGTTCCGGGTGCTCGAGATCCGCAACAACTACACGACGCTCTACCGGTCGGTGCCGGTGCCCTCGGCGGTCGTCAACCCGTAACTCGGTCGGACGCGCCGGTGAAGCGCCTTGGGACACGCGATCGGATCCCGCAGACGATCTCGTCGGGGATCGTCCCGACCCGGGCGGCCCAGAACCCCGACAGAGGAACTCGGGTGAATCGGACGAACCTGCACTACCTGCCCGGAGGTGCAGCGAGTCGATACGACAATTTGTGGTTTGACCGCTCAGCCTTCGACGACGAAGCTGCGGCCGTGCAGAAGACGGCGTTGGGGGCCTGGTCCCGCGCCGCGATCGCAGTTTTCGGCCTCGCGTGTCTCATGGCGGTCGTGTTCGCCTCGGCGGCTCGACTGCCGCTGTTGGCCGACGACTACGCCTACCTGGACGTCGTACAGAGGCCCGGTTGGTGGCATTCGAGCTCTACGACCTGGGATGTCGGTGGAACCCCGTTTCGGCCGGTCCTCCACTTGTGGTTCGGACTGCTCAACCAGCTCTTCGGACTGCGGCCCCTGCCGTTCCACATCGCGTCGGGGTTCCTCGTCCTGGTCGGCGGGGTCATGGCCGGTTTGGTTGCCCGACGTCTCGGCCTCCGTGCCGGGGCGTACGTGGCGACCGCCTTCTATTGTCTGCACGCGTCGATGACGACTCCGATCGGCTGGGCCTCCGCCGCGAACAGTCCACTCGCGACCGCTCTGGCGCTCGGTGCCCTGTACTGCATGCTCCGCCCTCACCTGCGCCGGGTGGACGTCGTCGCGTCGTGCGCGTTGTTCCTCGTCGCGCTGACCACGCGGGAGGTCGTTGCGGTCGTTCCGGCGATCCTGGTGGTGACCCGGTATCTGGTCGAACCAGAACGACCGCGGTTGGTGAGACTCAAGTGCTCGCTGTGCGCCTCCCTACCGCTCTGGTTTGTGCTCGTCGCATACGCCGTGGTGCGCCGCCTGGCAGGTTTCGAGGCGGCGACGGGACCCTACGAGCAGCGGCTCACCTCCCGTGGTCTCACCAACCTCGGTCGGCTCATGCAGATCGCCACCGATCTCGAGCCGTTCGGAAACGCGCGTGCCTACAGCGCGTTCGTGGCCGGCTTCTGGATCGCGCTGGTAGGCCTCTGTGCGCTTGCCGCGCTCAGATCTCATCGATCACAGGGTCTCGTGGGCTTGACGTGGGCGCTCCTCGGCGTCCTCCCTGTCATCTTCCTCACCGCGCACGCCATGGCGTACTACTACATCGACTTCGCGCTCGCAGGCCTGGCGATCGCTGCCGGCACAGCCTTCGAGTGGATCGCTGACTCCTTGACGGCCCGCATCCGGATCGGCTTCGCTGCGGGTTGTCTCGCCGCCCTCGTCGCCCTGAGCTTCTACACGGCACGGAGACAAGAGCGGGCCAAACTACGTTTGTGGGCCGCCGCGACTGCAGTGCTCGTCGATCAAGCGAGAAGAGACAACCCACATCTAACGAAGGGGTCGACGATCGCGGTGGGTACCGACGCGGAACACCTCAAAGCGGCCGTCTATCTCACGGCCGGTGGCCGATTGTTTCGCGTCATCTACGACGACCCGTCGCTCGAGGTCGTCTACACGGACAGGTCAGGTCACCTGCTGCACACAGCACGTCCCGCCCGAGCGGCTCCCGTGCAGACGTCGCTAAGGCGGCGCCGAGGGGACTCCACTCCGGAGTCTCGTCACGCCGATCTGCACAGTCACGATGCGGAAGTCGGCGACCGACCATCGTCCGGTGCGCCGCCCAAAGTTGTTGAACTGCGCTATTCACCTACCCCGTACTTACTCCAGTCTTCGGGGTTGCGTTCGGTGTACTCCCCCATCACGTGTCCGTTCACGGCGTCGAGCTCGACGAGGCCCCGCAAGCTGGGCGGGTCGTCGGCGCTGTAGAGCAGCATCCGCCACGCGGGACGGCTG
>Ga0105044_10013804_pt1 | contig 10954 bp, 5 predicted proteins | sample MAT01_FD_78092 | JGI IMG/M metagenome (GOLD analysis project Ga0105044, IMG submission 78092) | Freshwater microbial communities from Lake Fryxell liftoff mats and glacier meltwater in Antarctica - MAT-01 | ecosystem: Environmental > Aquatic > Freshwater > Ice > Liftoff microbial mat | place... | reverse complement strand
GGCAACGAGACGGGTGATTTGGGTGTTGAAACAGCATTTGATTTTGCTGCATTGATCGGAATTCGAACGAAGCAAGGCGGCATTACGCCAGGTACGCCATTGCGGATCAATGCGCTCGGTTGTAACTCAGCCAGCGAGTTAATTATCGCCAGCTCGCGCGGCGCGTTTGCGCTTAAAGTTCCGCCAACTAAATCTAGGGGTGTTGCGCTGGCTACTGCGATTGCGCAAATGGCCACGGTTCGTGCGACGCCATTGTTGAGCGGCGAACAACAGAAACAGCAAATGCGCAGTTTATTTTTAGCTCGTGACGGGGGGATTTGGCTGGGTAGTCATGATGCTGGCCTGATTCATTTGGATGCTTCGCGACGGGTGACGGAGTTTTATCCGGTTGGCGCAGGCCAGATGCCGGCTGCGATGATTTTGAGCATTTTTGAAGACAAGCTTGGCCGCATTTGGGCCGGAACGCTCAATGGACTGGCGATGCGGATGCCTGGGGAAAACCGTTGGCAGCAGTTTTTTTCAGAAAACGATTCGTCGGATGCCGGAATAAAAGCGAACTCCAGATCCCTACCCAGCAATCTGATCCGCACGATTATGGAACAACGCGATGGCACGCTTTGGATCGGCACGCACTCGGGTATTGGGCGCTTAGACAAGCTAGAACCCAGCGCGACTGAGCCCGAACGTTGGCTGGCTAAGTTTTCCCGCTTTACGATTCGAGACGGCTTGCCAAATCCGACGGTTTATTGTCTGCAAGAAGATAAGTTAGCCCAGCTGTGGCTGAGTGGCAATATGGGCTTAGTTAGTTTTTCCCCAGCCCGGGGCCTATGGCATAGTTTTGGGCTACAGGACGGGCTACAGGATTTAGAGTTTAACGGCGGCGCGTGTACAAAGTTTGAGGATGGTCGTTTAGCGTTCGGCGGCGTTGCTGGTACGAATGTGTTTCGCCCTGAAACCATCAAGGACTCAAATTTTTTAGCGCCCGTGCGTTTATTAACGGTGCGTATCGCCGGACGATCCAGGCCGCTTAATGCCGATGGCCGCTATACGCTCGCCTATGCTGACCGTACCGTTAATATTGAGTTTGCGGCGCTGGATTATCGTGCGCCGATGCGCAACGGCGTCGCATACAAGCTCGATGGGTTTGACGAAAATTGGGTAACGGGCCGCGGATTGGGGCAGGCGAGCTATACCAATTTGGCGCCTGGTACGTACCGTTTTTTAGCGCGTGGCAGCAATGGTGATGGTCTTTGGAATCCGGCGCAGCTTGAGCTTACCCTTACCGTGTTGCCGCCGTGGTGGTTGAGCAGCTCCGCATTTTTCGCCTATATTTTGGTTTTGGCGGCTTTGGCGTGGCTTTTTTACTGGCGAAGACGGCGTGCGATTGAGCGCGAACAAGGTTTCGTTGATGACTTAAAAGAACGCGAAGATCGTCTGCGGTTGAGCCTTTGGGGTAGTCGTGATCTGTATTGGGACTACTCTGTTGACGGACAACCTAAAGGGTTTCATGCTGCATCGAGCGCTAACTCGGCAAATAATGTGCCTTCGCACAGCTCAGCATCAAACAATCTCGCGTTAAATAACGCGGGTGCGAAGCTGGCGACACGCCAAGTGCTGACGCGTGGCCTAGATACATCGAACTGGCGTCATACGATGCGCCGAGCTGAAACCGAACTGGTGCTGGGGCCAGGCATGGACGGTGAATTTGATGGTGCTGAGTATCTAACGACGCAAGTACACCCCGATGACATCGAAGCGCTGTTGGCTGAGATCAATCGTGTTTTGATGGGTGAAACGGATGAATTGAGTTCGGAACATCGAATTAAGCGATCAAATGGCGAATGGACTTGGCTTTTGGCGCGCGGGCGGGTGGTGCGCCGGGACGCTAATGGACTGCCACGCCAAATTGCCGGCACCGCACGTAATATGGACAGCGTGCGCGCGGCCGCACTTGAACTGGAGATTTCCAGTCGCGTGATTGAGCGCATGAGTGAAGCAGTGGCGGTGAGTCGCGAAGACGGCAAGTTGATTAAAGTTAACACCGCATTCGAGCAAATGACGGGTTATCCCGAGGGCGAAGTACTTGGGCGCAGCGTCGCCTTGCTCGAATCACCGCGCCACGACGCCGTGCAATACAAGAGTATCCAGGAAATGGTGCGTAAAGATGGCCGCTGGAAAGGTGAAATGTGGCAGCGGCGCAAGGATGGCAGCGATATCTTAGTCAGTGTCGAATTTACCCGAATCGAAGCCAAGCAGGGCGCGGCGCCGATTCGAGTGGCGGTGATGAGCGATATTACTGACCGTAAACGCGCTGAAGAAGAATTGCGTTTTCTAGCGAATTTTGACGCGTTGACCGGACTGCCGAATCGCACCAAATTGCTGACGCGAATGGCGCGTGCGTTTGCCAGGGCGAAACGCCACGAACACCGCGTAGCTGTGTTGTTTCTGGACTTAGATCGGTTTAAGCAGATTAATGACAGTCTAGGCCACGCAGCGGGCGATGAATTACTGCGCGGTGTGGCTGATCGAATGCGGCTTGCGGTGCGCGAAATTGATACGGTCGCGCGCCTTGCAGGTGACGAATTTGTGCTGCTTGTGGAGGAAATTGTGTCTTTCGAAGGCGCAATGATAGCCGCACAACGGGTGCTGGAACGCTTTGCTGCGCCGTTCAATTTAGGCGGTACCGACGTCGTGGTTAGCCCCAGCATTGGTTTGGCGGTGTTCCCCGATCATTCCGAACGCCCAGATGAGCTGCTCAAATGCGCAGATTTGGCGATGTATGCGGCGAAAAGTTCGGGCCGAAACACCATCAGAATTTATGAAAGCGAGCAAAGTTCGGTAGCGATTGAACGTGCTGAGACTGAAATCCTGTTGCGTCGTGCGCTGGAGCGCGAGCAATTTGAGGTGTATTACCAAATCGCGGTTGATATGAAAACAGGAAAACCGCTGGGTGTTGAGGCTTTACTGCGTTGGCGACACCCACAGCATGGGCTGATTGGCCCAGATGCATTTATTGCGATTATGGAAGACAACGGCATGATTGTGACCGTTGGACGCTGGGTGCTCAACGAGGCGTTGGCGCAGCTGAAAGCCTGGGATTTGGGCGGTTTGCCGAATCTTTATGTTTCGGTTAATTTGTCAATTTTGCAGCTCAATCGGGGTAATTTAGTTGCCGAATTGATGATGCTGTTGGAGCTTTATGAGCTTGCTGGGCAGCGATTAACACTAGAATTGACCGAGTCTTTGGTGATGGCAAACCCGGAGCAGTCGATTGCGACGTTGAACCAAATTTCGGAACTGGGCGTGCAAATTGCGATTGATGATTTTGGCACGGGGTATTCGTCACTCGCCTATCTAAAGCGTCTGCCGATCGATAAGCTCAAAATTGACAGGACTTTTGTTCGTGACTTGGGCGAAGACAGCGACGACAAGGCGATTACGCACTCAATCATCGCGTTGGGTCAAACGCTAGGCCTAACTGTTATTGCCGAGGGCGTTGAAACCAAGGTGCAGGAGAGCTTGTTACTATCTTTGGGCTGCACGCAAGCGCAGGGCTTTCTTTATGCGTGGCCCATGCCCGCCGCTGAATGCACCGCCCTGTTGCGTGAGCGCATGCGCTAAAACGCAAATTTCTTTTGTTCGAAGCGCGTTTCAATGACTTTCGCCATTGCGCTTTCTATTACGTGTTCAATTAGCCTTACATCCTATGAAAAATTCACTTGAACCCAGCATTGAGCTTATGCAAATTGACCCGCGCACCCGCTATTTCACCGCGCTTGGTGTTGCGTTTCTGGCGTTACTACCCTTGATTCCACTTTGGGTGCTTTCCGTCAAGTTTGGTTGGGCATTTTGGTGGTTGCTTATCTATGTCGTATTCGGGTTGGTTGCTGCGGTTCGCTATGCGAGTGCTGCGCACGCACGATTTGGCTACGCGCTATTGGACGACGGGCTATGGCTGCAAAGTGGCGTGTTTTGGCGTAAGGCTGTTTTTGTGCCGCGTCAGCGCGTGCAGCACACCGAAGTCAATCATGGCCCGCTAGATCGGAAAATGGGGTTGGCAAAATTAGTGCTGCATACTGCCGGCTTGCGGCTGCAGCACTTGACCATTCCTGGATTAACCGACGCGCAAGCGCACGCTTTGCGCGATAACCTACTTAAACGCGCACCGCCTGAGCAAGTTGTGCTGCCGATTGTTCCTGCGCTTCGATTTGACGCGGCGGATGTTCATGCACCCGCTGTCGAAGCATCAACTGAAGCCGAAGTGGAGAATCAAGCAGCTGCTGAACCGCAAGATGCATTGGCATTTAACCCGCGGGAAAGCGAATCTGGCCCAGCTGATCCTACAGGCCCGCGTGGCCAAGCCGCCCGATGATGACTGCAAAATCTAAAAATCGAACGTTGAGTAAAAGTCAGTGATGAATCAAGCACAGCCGGAAAACGTTTCGAGTAGCGAAAATAGTCCCGGCGAGCGGCTGCACAACTTAAGTTGGCTATTCGTGCTCATCGCTCAAATTTGGAACTTGATCGTGCCGCTTACGCTGGTGTTTGTTGCTGGGCGTATGGACAAAGATGATGGCTGGCAATCACTTTTGGCAATACTTGCAGCGCTTGCGTTATCCGCGTATTCGCTCTTTTATACGATGACTTTTAGATTTTGGGTCACGCCCGATGAGCTGGTCGTTAAAGAAGGATTGTTCAATCGCACATTGCGCCACGTGCCTTTTACCCGCATCCAAAATGTTGCCTTTCGTCAAAGCCTGCTGCACCGCCTATTTGGCGTAGTCGAGCTGAATTTAGAATCGGGCGCAGGTACTAAGCCAGAGGCCAAACTGGCCGTGTTAAAAATGGCGCGCGCGCGTCAGCTGGAACGAGAAATTCGGGGTGGCTTTAGTTCGACTGTGTCGCTCGATGCTGGACAAGCCGACACATTTGCTGTGGCAGCGCCAGCGCATGCAACGGCATTCGAGGCTGCACACGCCGATGCGAATGCGAGCGCTAAATTACTGCATCAAGTGCCGCTGTTTGATTTGATACGGCTTGGGCTAATCAGTAATCGCGGCATGGTTGCTATCGGTGCCGCGTTCTATTTTTTGAGTCAGACCAAGCTATTGCCGACCAACGTCTTCAAAGAAATGGCGCGATGGTTGAAAACGGATATCGGGCTTGCGCATGGGCCGCTTTTTTGGATATTGAGCGGGATCTTCACCTTTGCGATGATTTTAGTCGTGGTGCGTCTTGCGTCCATCGGCATAGCAATTTTTTCGTTTTACGACTTCAAACTATATGCGCAAAGCGATCGCTTGCGGGTCGAACATGGCCTAATGACGCGCCAAGGTGGTGCGACGAAGCCCAGTCGAATCGTGTGTTTTTTACTGCGAGACGGTTTGCTATACCGCTGGTTTAACCGCCAAAGTGCGGAAGTCGTACTGCCAGGCAACCTAGCGCAGGACGGTGCTAGCAACAATGGCCCTAAAGGCATGCGCTATCTGTCGCCGATGGCGACGCCAGAAGATGCGAATGCCTTGATTGCAATGGCTTCGGGTGTTTCGCTCAACGAAATCGCATTGCAGCCGCTGCATCCACTTGCTTGGCGGCGCATGGTGAAATGGCCGCTGGCGGTCGTGGCGCTGCAAGTGTGTGCGCTGTTACTGTTTCTGGCGCTTAATAATCAATGGTTTGCAGGTTTGGGCGCGGTATTTTCCTATATGAGTTTTTCCGCAATAGGCAAGGCTTTTGCGCACAGCGGTATTGTTGGCCTGCTTTTGGTACTGGCCTATATCGCTTTTGCCGTCTGGATGATTTACGCCTACAAGCGCGGTGCTGCTGCATCTGGATTTGCGTTAACGCCCAAGCATCTGATCATTCGCAGCGGCTATTTCAGCCAATGCAGCCATATCGTACCCAGAGGCGAAATTCAAAGCGTCACCTTAAGTCAATCGCCTTTTGATCGAGCTAGTCAAATGGCGAATGTCCATGTTGACCTAGCCGCAGGTTCGGCACTCGAAACACCAGAAGCTGCCGTGCATTATTTGCCCGAAACAACTGCGCGGGAATTGGCGTCGGCGTTGCGAGCTGGGTTGGTTTAAGAAACGAATCGAGGTCGGATTACGGTCAGATTTTCGGCAGCGCGCACAACCTTGCGACAATCTCGGCTACAGCGACCATCGCAAAGCTGGCGGTCACAAAGACGGCAACGCCTAATCCGCTATCGCAATCGAGCTTGCCGCTTTCTGCCGCATTTTTTTCTAAGCGATTAAAGCAAACGCCGCCGTCGGGTGCAGGGTAGCGCACGTTTTCTAACGAATACACCGCGCGTACGCCAAAATAGCGTTTCGGATTGCGGGTGAAATTGAACTCCTCGCGTAACTTCGCACGGGTGAGCGCCAACAGCTTGTCTTGTTCGGTATTGCTTAAATCTTTGACGCGGATAAGCGTAGGGTCGGATCGCCCACCCGCAGCACCCACCACTAGCAGTTTGATTTTATTGCGCTTGCAATACGCGATCATTTCGACTTTGACGCGAAAACTGTCACATGCGTCAAGCACGTAGTCATAATCCTGTTTCAGATGTCGTTCTAGCGAATGCGTCGTCAGCATTTCCTGGATCGCGTTGATCTGCACCGCTGGGTTGATCGTGCGCATGCGCTGGGCAAGAACCGCTACTTTCGCTTTGCCATAGTTACCCTCAATCGCTTGCAACTGGCGATTGGTATTGCTCATGCATACCTCGTCACCGTCGATTAGGGTTATGCGTCCGACACCACAACGTGTCAACGCTTCTACCGCCCACGAACCGACACCGCCCACGCCCACAACGCATACATGTGCGCAAGCGAGCCGGTCTGCGGCGTGGTTGCCATATAGTTTGTTAATGGGTGCAAAAATATTGCTCATTAGTTCTTGCCATTTACGCACAAATGCGTGTGAGTTCTTTACAAATTGGTAGGTGTTTGCTTATGGTTGCAACATGCCATTTGAGTCTAACCGAAGCACTGCTATCGCGGGGTCACGCGCAGCCTCAAAGCTAGCGATGGCCTTAGGCTTGGCGCTGTTTGCGCTGGCGAGTGTTGCCAGTGTTGTGTTGTATTTAATTGCCCGCAACAGCCTATTTTCGGCCGCGCGCAGCGAAATCGAGCAGCTGGCGCAAATAGCGGCGGTGCAAGTTGACAGTCAAGCGCATGCGCTGATTCGTGATCCGTCCCAGGCGGGCAGTGCGCTGCATTTGCAAACGCTGGCGCCGCTGGTGCAGTTTCACAAAGTAACTAAAGACATCATGTACGTCTACACCGCGATTTTGCAAAATGGCGAGGTGTATTTTGTGCTGGGTACCGACTATTTATACCGGCGACCGGGCGACACTTTGTCAGCCGATCCGATTATGTATAAGTATTTGGGTACAGATATGGATATTGTCACCGCCTTAAAAGAGCAACGCACGACGTCTAATTCAGTGTTGCAAAAAGAAACGTTTCGCAGCTACTTAAGCGCGTATGCGCCGTTTTGGAACGGGCCTGAGTTTGCCGGTATCGTCGGCATTGACCTAGATGCCGAGGCGTTGGAAAGCCGACTTGAAACGCTGAATTTTGGTCTATGCTTGGTGCTTGGCCTAAGTTTTATTGCGTCGATAGGTGTGGCTTTTGGCATGCGTGCGACACGTTTAAGAACACTACAAAGTGAGGCTCTACGGCACGATCTTGAACGCTCTAGAGATACAGCTGAGCGGAGCAACAATATCGCCGCCCTCGCGGCCGTGGTCGCGCATGAGTTTAGTCAGCATCTAACGGTTGCGAGCGGTCATATCGATCTTTCGCAACTACTCAACGGGCCGGAGCGCGCCGCCGAACTCGAATGTGCGCAAGACGCAATTGCACGCGCCGGGGATGGCGTGGAGCAAATGCGCGCGCTGGGCGGCTCCGCTTGGTCTACCACCCGCGCGCATCGCGTTGATTTGTTGATCAGTCATGCCGTTGAGCGCCTTGAGCGCCGGGGTATAGGTTTGAGTCGTTTTAATGTCGCGGTGATGTCCAGCACACGCTATGTGCAAGTTGACGCGCTGCGTGCCGAAGCAGCAATTGGACATTTGCTGCGCAACGCGGCGCAGGCTGTGGCAACTGGAAGCATATCGGTGGTGGTTCTCAACGGTTCGGATTTAAGCGCATGGGCCGATATTTTTCCGTGTGCGAACGCAGAGCGTTGTGTTGCGATCGTGATTAGCGACTCTGGACTTGGCATCGCCGCTGAGACTTTAGCGGAGTTTGGTCGTCCGTTTTTCACCACCAAAGGCCCAGGCCACGGTTTAGGATTTGCCGTGGTGAAAAGCGTGGTAAACGCCTTTGGCGGTGGTTTGAAATACCAGCTGAGCGCAAGCGGAAGTCGCTTTGCACTTTTGCTTGTGGCGGCAGCGCAGGATCAGTTGAACTAGGCTGGATAATCAGTGTAACCCTTGGCACCGGGCGTATAAAGGGTCGTGAAATCCACGGGGTTGAGCGTAGCGCCGGTGCGAAAGCGTTCGACCAAATTGGCGTTGCCGATAAATGGCCGGCCGAATACCACCGCATCGAGTTGGCCGCTTGCTATTGCCGCCTGAGCGCTGGTGAAGTCGTGACTGCCGTTTGCTAGTAAAACACCGCGGAAGTGCTTACGAGCAATTTCAGCCAGTGCCTGTTCGCCAGGCGCAGCATGGTCAGCATGACGAATTTCCAAACAAGCTATCCCACGCAGCTGCAGCTGCTGGGCGACATACGCCACTAAAGCTTCAGGATCGGACTCGTAGACGTCATTAAACGGCACCAATGGCGAGATACGCACGCTAATTTTGTCAGCGCCAATCACGGCCGCCACGGCGTCCACAATCTCCAACAAAAAACGCGCGCGCGCGGCCAAGCTGCCGCCATAACCGTCGCTGCGATCATTCACCGAGTCACGTAGAAATTGATCGATCAAATAGCCGTGTGCAGCATGAATTTGAACCCCGTCAAAACCTGCGCGCTGCGCACGTTCGGCGGCAGCGGCGAACAGCGCCACGTAGCCAGCAATTTCATCCGTTTTCAGCTTGCGTGGCACTTCATAGTCATGCGTGCCGGTCGGGGTGCGGATGGTATCGCCCGTGATTGCGCGATCAGTCGCCGAAACCGGTTGTGCGCCGTTATTCAGCGAAGAATGCGCCGCGCGTCCTGGGTGCCAAAGCTGCACCGCAATGCGCCCGCCTTTTGCGTGCACCGCATCGGTAACTATTTTCCAACCGGCAACACAGTCTTCATCGAACAAGCCACCTTCGCCGGTAAAGGCGCAGCCATCGGTAGCGACCATCGTTGCTTCGGTGAAAATCAAGCCAGCACTTGCGCGTTGCGCGTAATACTCCGCCATCAATGCGTTGGGGATATGGCTGCGTCCAGCGCGGGCGCGGGTAAGTGCGGCCATTAAAATGCGATTCGGCAGCGCGAGGTTGCCAACGGTTAAGGGTGAAAATAGATCAGGCATCTTTGCGCCGATTGGAAGTGGATGAGCGTCAAGAGCTGCGGCCGTAACGTTTGATTTCAAGCGGGCTGCCAATTGAACGCGCAAAGATGAAATGCGGATGGCAGGTAGGGGCGCATTGCATGCGCCTAAAGCGTTCAGAATGCCCAGAAAATCAAACAGTGAAAAAAACGCCCGAGCAAGTCGGGCGTTTTTAAGAACGTGAAAAGTGAGAGGGAAGACTTATTGCGTGCAGCTAACCACGCGAACATTGTCGATGTTCCACCCGTCCGCGACGCTCACGCTGCCGTCAGATCCAATGCGGAAGCGGAATTGCACGGTTTGTCCGCCATAAGGTGCCAGATCCACGGCCGTTAGTGCGTAAGGCGTTCCCGCCGCACCGCACCAACCTTGCCGCCCGCCTAAGGCATTGTTCGCAGCGTTGATTAGACCTCTGTAAGGCACACCAGAAATGCCTGCAGTCACTTGCGTGAAAGTTGTGCCACCGTCAATACTGACTTCTAACACGCCGGCATCGTAGCAGCCGGTGGTTCCTTGTATCTCCAAGCCTATGCGTTGGCTAAAGCTTAAGAAGCGCTGGGCCGCACCTGCGGGAATAACTATACTGGGCGTCACTAAGCGCTGATCCGATTGCGTGGCCGGGCCAATACCGCGATAGGCGTTCAATCCAGCCGCTGGGAATGTTGGTGAAAGGGCCCAACTGTCGGTGCCGACTGTTGCCGAATGCGTCCAACCGGCTGCGCCGTTTTCCATATCTTCGCTGAAGATCACATTGGTTGTTGTGCCCGTTGAGCAATCGCCAGGCCCTGCTTGCGTCTTGAAGCTAAACACGGTCGACGACGCACTGCCGGTTCCGGATGGAGATTCAAAACCGTCCGCAAAAAGCTCAGTTGGTGGTGCGCCAGTCGGGCACGCATTGCGCGCGGAAACACGCCAAAAATAAGTCGTGTTGCTGGTTAACGCCGGTACGACAAACGAGGTGCCGGTCAGAATTTGCTGAGCCACGATCGGCACAAAGCTAGGGCTAGTTGAAAGCTCAAGCAAATACGTTTCCGCTTGTGGCACTGCAGCCCAGATCAATGTAGGCGATAGGTTTACACCTGCTGCCGCGTTTGCCGGTGCGCTCAAGTTTGGCGCAGTGGGTGCAAGCGTAGTTAGGTTAAACGACACATTGCTGGTTCGAATCTGCGTTCCGCTTGCACTTTGAATTGAAACGGTTGCAGGCCCGGGCGCGACGCCAGCAGTGAGCATGATATTCGCAGTGACGCTGCCCGGCGGCGTAACTGAAGGCGCACTTAGGGTGCCGCTAAAGCCGGTCGGGAAGCCCCCGGTGTAGGCGACGTTGACCGCAGCATGAAAGTCATTTTGAAAGCGATAGGTCAAAGTGACTGGCGCTGCGTTCAGCGGTAAATTCGCCGCGCACAGGCTTTGCGTGGTTCCGGCGGCGCTGACCGAATAGCTGGGGCCGTCGGTTAAG
>Ga0105044_10013803_pt1 | contig 10954 bp, 6 predicted proteins | sample MAT01_FD_78092 | JGI IMG/M metagenome (GOLD analysis project Ga0105044, IMG submission 78092) | Freshwater microbial communities from Lake Fryxell liftoff mats and glacier meltwater in Antarctica - MAT-01 | ecosystem: Environmental > Aquatic > Freshwater > Ice > Liftoff microbial mat | place... | reverse complement strand
GCGGCGGGAGGTCGGGGTGAAGACGGCGGGGGGGGGGGTGAGCGGCGGTGGATCGGCCGCTTAGGCCACGCAAGAAACCGGCCGGGAGGCCGGTTCCACTTCGGAAGGTGGCGGCGGCGTGCGCTATCATCCGGCCGTCTCGTTGGAACCGTTGTTTTAGCTCGTGATTGACGCAATTGGCGGCGGGCGAACTCCCCGGACCAGCAGCAAACCGAACAGGCATACCCAAGGAAGCTAAGGCATGATGCGTCGAGCGAAGATCAGCGTGATCGGTGCGGGCAACATTGGCGGCGAGTGCGCTCGCTCCATCGCGATGAAAGAGCTGGGCGACGTTGTCCTGCTGGACATCGCAATCAAGGACAAGCCCGAGCTGCACATGCCCCGCGGCAAGGCGCTGGACCTGGCCTGTTGTGGGCCGGTTGAGAAGTTCGACAGCCGCCTGACGGGCACGTTCGAGTACAAGGACATCGAGGGCTCGGACGTTGTGATCGTGACGGCGGGCGTGCCTCGCAAGCCCGGCCAGAGCCGCGATGATCTCGTCTCGATCAACGCGGGCATCGTCAAGAGCGTGGCGCAGAACATCAAGCAGTATGCCCCCAACGCGATCGTCATCGTCGTCAGCAACCCGCTGGACGCGATGGTGTACGTGATGTGGAAGGTGACGGGCTTCCCGGCGGGGCGTGTGATTGGCCAGGCGGGCGCGCTGGACGTAGCTCGCTACAAGACATTCCTCGCGATGGAGCTTGGTGTCAGCGTCGAGGACATCCAGGGCCTCCTGCTCGGTGGGCACGGCGACGACATGGTCCCGCTGCCGCGGCTGACGAGCGTCAACGGCATCCCGATCCAGGACCTGCTCTCTGCCGAGAAGATCCAGGCGTGCGTGGACCGCGCGAAGGTCGGCGGCGGCGAGATCGTCAAGCTCATGGGCACGAGCGCGTGGTACGCGCCGTCGGCCGGCACCGTTGAGATGGTCGAGTCCATCGTCCGCGACAAGAAGCGCGTGATCCCGTGTGCCGCGTGGTGCGAGGATGAGTTCGGCGTGAAGGCGGCCAACGGCGGCAAGGGCCTCTTCGTCGGCGTTCCCTGCGTGCTGGGCGCGAAGGGCGTTGAGAAGATCATTTCCTTTAAGATGAACGATGCCGAGCAGGCCTCGATGAACGAGTCGATCAGCCACGTCAAGGACCTCATCGGCTCGACGGTCAAGCTGTTCCCTGAGCTGGCCTGAGCGGTCCTGCATGAGTGGGCCGGAATGATTCTGAACATGTGTCCGCATGTGGCCGATCAACAAGTAGCAATGGGGCCCACGCGAGGTTGCGCCGGGCACTCTGAGGAACTAAAGCAGATGAAGATCACACGTACAAACGCGATGAAGCCGGGCGCATTGATGCTTGCGACGGCCGTTCTCGCCTCGATGGCGGGTCAGGCTATCGCTCAGGACGCAGCACCCAGGCCGATCACCGTCACGCCGATGAGCCAGCCGCCGACGGTCCAGCCCGCGGCCCCGGCCGCGCCCGCCCCGGCGATGGAGGCCTGGGCGGGCGAGTGGACGAGCCCAGACTTTGAGAAGGTTGCCTCGCGGCTGATTGGTACTTGGAAGTCCACGGCCCCGATCTCCGGCGGCACGGGTGCCGAGTCCTTCGATGTCACGATGAGCGTGGCGCCCGTGCGCATCGAGGGGCTCCCCAACGCGATGTACTGCGAGGTCGCGCGGGTTGACAACTTCCGCGCTCCCTTCCGCCAGACAATCCTGGCCCTCACGACCGTGCGGGGCAACACGCGGCTTCAGACGTATGAGTTCCGCACGCCCGAGGGGATCAACCGCTCCCTCTTTAACATCTGGGCGGCAAACGAGACGTTCAACGCAATCACGAGCAAGGACCTGGTCGCGACGCTGGCGCTGGACTTCTCGCAGGCTGGCGACACGATGACGGCCCGCACGCCGCACGCCTATCCGACCGCCACCGGCGGCGCAGTGGAGATGACCAGCGAGCTGGTCTTGACGCCCACCGGCATCCGCACCTCCGACCGCGGCTTCGGCGCCGACGGCAAGCAGGTCTGGGGTCCGGCCGATGGCACCTCGTACGAGTTTGCGAAGTGGGAAGCGCCCGTGAAGGTCCGGCGCATGCCGGGCGGGCTGACCTCGCTTGAGTACAACGGCACGCTGGCTGGCCCGCAGGCCCAGGCTGGCGAGCAGATCACGGTGAGCTACAACGGCTACCTGCGCAACGGCACCATCTTTGATTCTTCGTTCACGCGCAACACTCCGCTGACGTATCGCAAGGGCCAGCCGCTGATCGACGGCTGGAACATCGCGATGGAGGAAATGCAGAAGGACACGTCGCGTCGGCTGATCATCCCGCCGGAGCTTGCCTATGGCCCGAGCGGCAACCGCTCCCGCACGGTGCCGCCCAACGCGTGGCTGACGTTCGATGTCGATGTGCTGGACATCGCTCCCCCTCCTCCCCCGCCGCCCCCGCCGCCCCCGCCGACCGCGACCCCCGCGGCTCCGCAGGGCGTCCCTGCGCAGCCAGTTCCGGCCCAGACGATGCCGACGAGCCCCAAATAGTCTCTCAACTTTTTGCACGTTTACCGAGGCCCGGGTCAAAGACCCGGGCCTTGCTTGTTTTTGATCGTTGGGGGCTCCCCGGCAGAAACTCGATTCTGGGGCGGTACAGTTGGGCATGGCAGGCGTGTCTGATCGGAACTATTACGAAGTGCTGGGTGTTGCGAAGGGCGCGACCGCGGACGAGATTCGGCGGGCGTATCGCAAGCTCGCGCGCGAGCTTCATCCGGACGTGAACAAGGCTCCGGACGCCTCGAAGAAGTTTGGCGAGGTCCAGCGGGCGTACGACGTCGTCTCCGATGAGGAGAAGCGCAAGACGTACGACCAGTTTGGCGCCGCGGCGTTCGAGACGGGGTGGACGCCGCCGGGCCGCGGGAGATCGAACGGTGCGACGCGGCCGGGCACGTACTCATGGACCAATGTCGGTCAGCCGGGCGGGCAGGGCTCGCCAATGGACATGGAACAGGAGGACATGGCCGACATCTTCGAGGCGATGTTTGGAGGAGGGGGCGCGGGCGCGGCTGGTGCGGCAGCGGGGCGCGCGGGCGGGCGCGATCAGGCCGCGAAGGGGCGCGGGTCGCGAGCGGGAGGGCGGCGCACTCGCACTGAATCGGACCCGATTCTCCGCGACCTTGAGATTCCCTTTTCGCTGATGGCGAGTGGCGGGAGTCAGGCGCTTCGCATGGACGACGGCATGGGCGGCACGCGCACGATCGAGGTCGCGATCTCCCGCGGGATCGAGGAGGGTGGTCAGGTGCGCGTGAAGAACGCGGCGGGCGCGCGAGACCTTGTGCTCACGATCAAGGTCACGCCGCACCTGCGCTTCAGGCGCGGCTCTTCGGAGACCGACGTGAGCGGCAAGGGGCTGGATCTCTGGACCGATCTGCCGCTGAACATTGCGCAGGCCACGCTGGGCGGTCCGGTGGCGGTGCCAACGCTTGATGGTCCGGTGGAGCTGACGATTCCGGCGGGGACCGACAGTGGCAAACGTCTTCGGCTCAAGGGCAAGGGTCTGTCGGACGCTGCGGGCGCGCGTGGTGATCTGTACGCGCAGACGCGGATCGTGGTGCCGCGGCAGTCGCTAACGCCCGAAGAGCGTGAGATGCTCGCGCGCATTGCCGAAGGATCGCCGCCTGACAGGACTGTGTAAGGAAAGTGTCTCCATTGTCGGTTTCGCGATGATGTTTGCGGGTGGGCGACTCGCTTGAACCGACCTATAAGTATGTGGAGGGGTCGTCCCTGCGAGGGATGACGAATTGGATCCTTGGGCAACTCGTGTGGGACTTGGAGACGCCCTTGCTGAAGCAGCGGCATCAGCTCTTTGTGGCTTTGCTTTCGATCGCCGATGGGCTTGTCATTGTCGCCGCGTGCCTGAGCGCGTGGGGCGTGCGGCGCTGGGTGATTGAGGGCTCCATTCCTTCACTCTGGAGCGAGGAGGCCTCGGAGGCGTGGATCCGCCAGCCGATGGTGGTCCCGATCCTGCTGCTCACGCTCATTTCGATGTGGTTCTTCGGGCTCTACCGCCCGCGGCGAGATCAGACGCTGTGGGAGGAGCAGAGCCAGATCGTGAAGGCCTCGGTGGGTGCGCTGCTGGGCATGGCGGCGACGGCGTGGCTGATTGGTGGGCAGGAGCTGTATCGCCGCAATGGCGAGCCGCTTCTGCTTGGGATTGGGCTTGGTGGCGCGTCGATGTCGGTTGAGGCGGCGCGGGTGCAGATGCTCTCGCTGCTTGCGATTCTGCCGCTGAGTCTGGGCGCGTTCCGCGTGTGCTTCAGATGGGTGCTGCGCTGGCTTCGCAGCCGCGGGTTCAACCAGCGTCACGTGCTGTTGATCGGCACGGGAAGGTTGGCGCGGATCGCGTGCCGCACGCTTGATCGCAACTCATGGACGGGCATCCATGTCGCGCAGTTCATCAGCCACAACGAGCACAACACGGGCCCGACGGAGATCCTTGGTCGCCCGGTGGTGGGGGGGCTCGCGGATCTGGACAAGGTTCTGGAGGCGGAGCTTCCCGATGCGGTGTATCTCGCGCTGCCCAACGCGCGGTCGGCGGCGCGGCCGCAGCTTCTGCGAAAGCTTGAGCGGTACTGCCTTGATGTCCGCATCATCCCCGATGTGCAGCCGCGGTACATGCCGCACCGCGTGACGATGAGCGAGCTTGAGGGGATGCCGATTCTGTCGGTGCGTGAGAGCCCGATGGTGGGCGTTGGTGGCGCGCTCAAGCGGCTGCTGGACATGATCGGTGCGGCAATTGGGCTGCTGCTTCTCTCGCCCGTGCTGCTGGTTGTTGCGGCGCTCGTGCGTATGAGCGGGCCGGGGCCGGTGATCTTCAAGCAGCGGCGCGTGTCGCTTGGCGGCGAACAGTTCCAAATCTACAAGTTCAGGACGATGGTCCATGCGAGCCAGGAGCGCGGCGAGGCGACCTGGACCGCGCGCAACGACCCGCGCGTCACGCGGCTTGGCGCGTGGCTGAGGTCTACGAGCCTTGATGAGCTGCCGCAACTGCTCAATGTGCTCAAGGGTGAGATGAGCCTTGTGGGTCCGAGGCCCGAGCGGCCGGAACTGATCCTGCGATTCCGCGATGACTGGCGCGGGTACATGCTGCGACAGCACGTGAAGGCGGGCATGACGGGCTGGGCCCAGGTCAATGGCCTGCGCGGCGACACGAGCCTCAAGAAGCGCTTGCAGCATGACCTGTTTTATGTGCAGCACTGGTCGCTGGGCTTTGACGTCAAGATCCTGGTGCTCACGATCTTCCGCGGATTCGTACACAGGAACGCGCACTGAGCCTGAAATGCACTGGGGACCGGGGATTGGGCACTGGGGCCGCGAGACTCATCCTTGGTTTCAGAGCCTGCGGGGCGCGGAGGGTCAGACGATGCGCGGACCGCCGAATGCCTGACTAGCGCTTGCTCTTCTTCTTTGCGGCCCTCTTCGCTGGCTTGGCGGCGGGCTTCTTCGTGGCCTTCTTGGTTGGCTTCGGTGCTGCCTTCTTCGAAGCCTTCTTTGAAGCCGACTTTGCCGCGGGCTTGGGGCTTGGCTTCTTTGTTGACTTCTTCGCGGCGGGCTTGCTCGCGGCCTTCTTCGCGGGCTTTCTGCTGGATTTGGCTGCCGTCTTCTCTGAGCCGCCGACCTTGTCCGAGAGGCCTTGGAAGATGCCGCTGGCACCGGCGAGGGCGGCGACTGCGGCCTTGCGGGCGACCTTGCCTGCGCTCGTTGCTGCATCACCAGCGACGCTGAGCATGTTGCCATCGGCGGCTCTAATAAGGGCCTCGGTAACGTGGGGGCGGATCTTCTCGCCAGCGCGGCGAGTCTCGTCAACGAGCGTGGTGAGTTCGGCTCTGACCTGGCCGCTGAACTTCTCCGCGACGGTGCCGATGGTCGAGAAGAAACCTTCTTCAAGGTCCTTGAGGCCTGCTGCGGCCTCGGCGAGGTCCTTGTCCTTGAAGGTCTTGCCGCGGGCCTGGAGCTCCTTGATTGCGCCGCCGGTCGCGCGCGCGGTGGCGTCGAGCGCTTCGGAGAGGCCCTCGTAGACCTGGCGAAGATGGTTGGACTGCGAGGCGGGGATGGATGTCTTCACGGCTTCGGCCGCGCCGTCCATGACCTCGGTGACGACGGTGCGGACCTGCTTGAGGTCGATGCCTTCGTCCAGGAGTTGGAGGGTGAGCGAGCGGACGCGGGCGCGAACATCCTCGCCGCTGGCGATGATGTCCTTGGTGCGGGCACGGGCGTACTGGGGGGGAAAGGGCATGTGAAACCTCCTGCGGTGATGTGGGGATTGTACAAGGAAGCGGCGAAGGATGCATGAGAGGCGGGAAGCAGCAATTGAGCGGGGAGGGCGGGGCAGGGTGAAAGCGGTCGGGGGGACGCAAAGCAGCGACGGTGCTAAAAGAAGGCTTAGAGGAGGGCGCTGAAGAGCTGGGCGGACTGCTCGACGAAGCGGGTCCACCAGGAGCGGGCTCGCCACTCGTCGAGGTAAATCTGCGTGGAATCCTTGATGTAGTTGGCCTGCATGAATCGAAGCAGGCCAGCGAAGTCCTCATCGTACACGAGGAGGCTGGTCTCGTAGTTGAGCCAGAAGCTGCGCCGGTCGAAGTTGGCGCTGGTGACCATCGCCAGGCGCCGATCCACGACGGCGGTCTTGGCGTGCAGCAGGCCATCGCGGTGATGTAGGATTCTGACGCCCGCTTCCAGCAGCTCTTCGTAGTACGCGCGGCTGGCCGCGGCGACCAGGCGCGAGTCGAGCACATCGGGCAGCACGAGCGTGACGGCAACTCCTCGGAGCGAGGCGTTGACCAGCGCGGACTGCGTTGCTTCGTCCGGGACGAAGTACGGCGTGGTCATGATGATCTCGTCCTTGGCGCCAAAGAGGAGCGAGAGGAGGGCGTGGTGGATCGCCTCGGGCCTTGGGCCGGGGCCGCTGGGCACGACGTGGACCACCGAGTTACCCGTGACGCTGGGCTCTGGGAGGAAGGTGTCGAGGGGTGGGAGTTCTTCGGGGCTATCGAGCTGCCAGTCCGCGAGGAAGGTTGTTTGGAGCGCCTGCACGGCCGGGCCGGTCATGCGGGCCGTCACATCGATCCAAGGGCCGACGCCCGGGCGGGTATTGAGCTTGAAGGTCTCGTCGGTCAGGTTCTGGCTGCCGCAGTAGCCGATGGAACCGTCGATCACGGCGATCTTGCGATGGTTGCGGAGATCGATGCGTGCGAAGAGCACACGGATGGGATTTACGGGCAGGGCGCCAACGACCATGACGCCAGCCTCGATCATGGCGCGGCAGATGTCACTCTTGAGAAATGAGCGGCTGCCGACGCTGTCGACCAGAACGCGGCAAGCGACGCCACGCTTTGCGGCGTGGATGAGCGCGTCGCAGACTTCGATGCTCTTGCTCTGCGGGGCCCAGATGTAGAAGAGGAGGTGGCAGTGGAGCGTTGATGCGTTGATGTCGGCGATGAGTTGGTCCAGGAGTTCCGTCGCGTTGTCGTAGAGCTCGACGTGGTTGCCACGGATCGGGGGCATGCCGCTGACGCGGGTCGCGAGTGTGGCGAGGGGCTTGAAGTCGGTTCCGAGTGCGCTCCAATCAACCTCGTGATGTCGCCAGAGCGCCATCGCGCGCTCTTCGCTGGTGCGGGTGAGGATCTCAAGGCGCCGTGCGCGGCTGGTGCCGATGCCTGTCTCGCCGATGAGGCCGTAGAGCACAAGGCCAACTACTGGTACCAAGAGAAGAAGGAGGAGCCACGCGAGCGTCGTATGAACCGAGACGCGCCGCATCACAACGCGAAGCGAGACCGCGATTCGCACCGCCCACTCCAGCACGAAGAGCACCATCGTCGTCCAGCCGACGGGCGTGAGTGAGGAGAAGAACTCTGCGAGCATGAGGGGCATTGGTGGTTTGACGGTACGGTGGGTGCGGCGCGCATTGGATGTACGCCGCGGCGTGATGAGGCTCTTCATGGCCAATCCAACTTGGAACCGGCTTCCCGGCCGGTTTCTTCGACGGCAACGCGATCGGCTTTGGGCTCGCGACGACCATGATCAGCCCTCGATCATGCCGCCAGATCTCTGAATAACCGTCGCGCGGCCAGAATGATCGTGGCACTTGCACTTGCCGTGCACTTGGCGGCGATCTATGGCCGATGCCTACAGTCAGGACGGTCCGAATGCCCGCCATGATTGGCATGTGTTTGGGTCAACTTCGCTTACCGTTTCAGACACGCCAGACACGGGAAGGCCCATGACCTCTGCCCAAAGCCGTTCCACCGCCGCGACGCTCCTTGCGGCTCCGGATTCGATCAACGCATGGAACCCCGAGTACCTCGAGGCCGAGTTTGCACGGTTCAAGGCGGACCCTTCGGGTGTGCCTTCGGACCTTGCTTCCTTCTTTCGCGGGTTTGAGCTTGCGCTCTCGGGCGAGGGCCCGCAGGTGGGCGGGGCTGCGGGCGCTGGCGGGTCTGGTGGGGCTGGTGGGTCACAGCTGGACCTCAAGGTCTTTGCGCTCGTGCAGGCGTACCGCTCGATGGGGCACGCCTTCGCGAAGATCGATCCACTCGGGCGGAACCCGGCGCGGTACGCGTCGCTTGAGCCCTCGTTCCATGGCATCAGCGAGGCCGAGCTTGGCGCGGCAACCTCGATTGCCGTGATTCCCGGCAAGAGCAGCGCGACGGTCCGCGAGGTGCTCGCGTTCCTTGAGTCCGTCTACTGCGGCTCGATCGGTGCCGAGTTCATGTACGCCGAGGACCCGCGCGAGCGTGAGTTCTTCATCGCGCGGCTGGAGCGCGGCGAGGGCGCGTATCGCCTGACCGACGCGGACCGCATCAAGATCCTTGACCAACTCATCTCGGGCGAGAGCCTGGACAAGTTTCTTGGTAAGCGCTACCAGGGCAAGAAGCGATTCAGCGGCGAAGGTTGCGAGGCGGTCATCCCGCTGCTGCTCTGGATGACCGATCGCGCGGCGGAGCTGGGCACGCAGGAAGTGATCATGGGCATGGCCCATCGCGCCCGCCTCGCGGTCCTGAAGTGTTACCTCCAGAAAGAGATGCCCTCGCTCCTCACGGAGTTTGAGGAGAGCTGGATCGAGCCTGAGCGGCTGGGCTTCGGCGACGTCAAGTACCACCGCGGGCACAGCTGCGACTATGTCACCCCCAGCGGCAAGAGCGTCCATCTTTCCATGCTCAATAACCCGAGCCACCTTGAGACGGTAAACCCCGTCGTGCTCGGGCGCGTGCGGGCCAAGCAGGATCAGGTCGGCGACACAGAGCGCACGCGGATCCTCTCGCTCGTGCTGCACGGCGACGCGGCGATGTCGGGCCAGGGCGTGGTCTTTGAGTGTGCCGCGATGAGCGGTCTTGAGGGGTACAGCGTCGGCGGCACGATCCATATCGCGACCAACAACCAGATCGGCTTCACGACCGATCCCGTGGACGGGCGCAGCTCGCGCTACTGCACGGACGTCGCGAAGGTCACGGGCGCGCCGGTGCTGCACGTCAATGGCGACGACCCCGAGGCCGTGGTGGCCGTGGCGCGGATGGTGGCGGAGTATCGCGCGATGTTCAGGCGCGAGATCTACGTCGACCTTGTCTGCTTCCGGCGCTACGGGCACAACGAGCAGGATGAGCCCCGCTACACGCAGCCCAAGATGTATGCGCTCGCTGACCAGCACCAGGGCGTGCCAGCCAGCTATCGGCGCAAGCTCGTGGGCGCGGGTGTGATCAGCGACGACGCGGCCCAGGCGATTGTTGATCGCGAGAACGCGATGCTCGACGCGGCCCAGGACGCCGCGAAGAAGCAGCCCGTCGATCCCGCCAACGACCCCGGCAAGAATCTTTGGAAGGGCTTCACGACCAAGTACACCTTCGAGTCGCCCAAGACCGCCGTCTCGATGGAGACGCTGAAGGAAGTCGCGGCGGCGATGGGACGCACGCCCGAGGGCTTCAACGTCCATCCCAAGCTCAAGGCCCTCCTCGCGGCCCGCGCCAACCTTCCAACGCACGGCAAGATCGCGCACGCCGATGCCGAGCAGCTCGCGATCGGCACGCTGCTGGTTGAGGGGTACGACTGCCGCATCAGCGGGCAGGACGTCCGGCGCGGCACTTTCACGCATCGCCACGCGGCGCTGCGCGATGAGCAGACCGGCGAACGCTACCTCCCCCTCTCGAACGTGCGTCCGGGTAAGCAGGGCTCGTACACGGTTTTCGACAGCCTCCTCTCCGAGTACGCAGTGATGGGCTTTGACTACGGCTACAGCCGCGGTGCCCCCAAGTGCCTTGTGATGTGGGAGGCGCAGTTCGGCGACTTCTGCAACGGCGCACAGATCATCATCGATCAGTTCCTCGCGTCGAGCGAGGTGAAGTGGAACCGCTGGAGCGGGCTTGTGCTGCTGCTGCCCCACGGGCAGGAGGGCCAGGGTCCCGAGCATACTTCGGCGCGGCTGGAGCGATTCCTCTCGCTCTGCGGCAACGACAGCATGGAGGTCGTCGCGCCCACGACGGGCGCACAGGTCTTCCATCTTCTGCGGCGCCAGATGCTGCGGAACTTCAGGAAGCCGCTGGTGGTCATGACGCCCAAGAGGTTCCTGCGAGTCGAGACCAGCCCGATCGAGGACCTCATCAAGGGCGAGTTCCAGCACCTGATCGACGATCCCGCGTTCGCTGGCAAGGCTGGCGACAAGGGTGGTCTGGATCCCAAGAGCGTGATCCGCGTGATCTACTGCATGGGCAAGATCTACCACGAGCTCGCCGAGAAGCGCGACGCCGCGAAGCGGACCGACACGGCCTTGGTGCGTGTCGAGCAGATGTATCCCTTCCACGCGGACCTGGCAAAGCGCATCGACGCCCGCTACCCCGCGAGCGCCAAGCGAGTCTGGGCCCAGGAAGAGCCCCGCAACTCGGGCGC
>Ga0105044_10013802_pt1 | contig 10954 bp, 6 predicted proteins | sample MAT01_FD_78092 | JGI IMG/M metagenome (GOLD analysis project Ga0105044, IMG submission 78092) | Freshwater microbial communities from Lake Fryxell liftoff mats and glacier meltwater in Antarctica - MAT-01 | ecosystem: Environmental > Aquatic > Freshwater > Ice > Liftoff microbial mat | place... | reverse complement strand
ACTTTCCACGTTTCGAGGTTCGACGGGAGCGCGACATCTCCGCCGAGGACGGAGTAGCGCAACGCCATGACCGCGAACGACGCGATGACCAGAATGCTCGCCGTGAGTACGCACAATTTCGTCCGTGACATACCGATCCTCAGAAGCCCAAAGAGGCAGACAGGAATGTCTGCCCCACTCATTGCGTGTTCTGTTCACAGTGGGGCAGACATTCCTGTCTGCCGGTCAGTTCCAACTCACGCGGAAACGAATCGACTCATCGTCCGATCGCGGAATCGCGAGAATGTAAATCACCTTGCGTCGCGCGTCCCACAACGTCGTCCAGTTGCGCGACGGCAGTTTCGTTTTGAGCGTCGGTTCGCCGTGCTCCGGTGCGTTCGGCAACGCGATCTCGCCGAACACCATCGGCACCGGTTTGCGATCGTCATTATCGCTCTGGAGCAGCCCCGCGAGTCGCATGTTCGGTCGGATCGATGCACGATATTTGCCGACCCGCACGAGTTCGCCATCGGTTTGCGGAATCGTCACTTTAATGACCGAATCGCTCTCCATCGACCAACGGACGGCGGACGGAGCGGTATCGGTGACATCGGGGAGCGGGAGTTTCAGCGTCGGATCGCCCCACAGCGCGAACGACCACGCACAGCGTCGATTCGCGCCGTTCAGTTTTGAACCCATCGCGAATCGCTGATCCTTGAGTTTTCCGTATGCGATCAGGAAATTTTTCGCTTGTCGCAATGCTTCGCCGTTGGTGCAACCGTCGTACAGCATCGCATCGAGGTACGCGAGTGTGAACGCGCCGCCCGATGCGGAGTACGTTCGACTCGACGTGCTGACCACCGCAACGGCTCCGCGACGGAACAGCGGTCGTACTTTCTCGTCGGCGAGCGTGAGGCAACTTTGCAACACGACGAGCGACGGTTTCATCGGTTCGTCCCATGATGAAAACTCCCAATCGCGGATCAATGTGTTGTGATGACCTTCCCAGATCAGTAAATCCTGATGCGGCATCCGATCGCGAAGAATCTCGGCGGTCAGGTCGTCGCGAAACAGTTCGGTCGTGTCGAAGCCACGATCACGGAGTTCGCGGGCGGAATGTCGCGAACACATTTCGAGCAGGTCGAGACTGGAACCGGGGTTGCTCGCGATCAATGCCCGCGGGGGTTGTGAGATCGCGATCAGTCGTTGACGTGCGATCGTGAGCAGCACACCCGCCGGGTCCGTATCGAACAATCGACCGATCGAATATGAGAATGGGTCGTTGCCGATCGGCGTGAGCGGTTCCATTTCGATGGCGAGGTCTTTGCCTTCGAGGGGATTGGGTCGTTGTTCGGTCGCGATCGACTTCGCATCACCGAGAATGATCACCGATTCGACACCGTTCAGCACTTTCGGCAGCGATCGGAACAGGCGGTTCACATCGCCATCGGGCGCGAACAACACGGGAGCCTGGAAGTGATGCGCGAGCCAGGGGGCGAGTGTTGCGTGGCGTTCATCCGATGGGTTCACAACAATGACCGATTCGATCGGACCGTTCTTCGCGAAGTGGTCGAGGATTCGTTGTGCGACGTGGTCCGCATTGCGCAGGAGCGTGACTTCGGGGACCGATGCGATGATCTTCTCACCGATCTTTTTGCTTTCGGGCGATGATTCGTCGGCGAGCCACAGCGGAACTCGTTCGAGTCCGGCGAGGATCGCGGCCTGGATCGCGAGCGGACGATCCTTTTTCGATGCGATGATGACGCGATCGATGCGTGGAAACAGCGAATTCCACATCGGACGCGGATCGGCGTTCGCTTCGATGCGGACGACTTTTTCGGCGCGGAAGTCCTTCAGGAATCGACGGATACCGTCGCGCTGGATGGGTGTTTCGCGTATCAGGATCCCGGAGTGATCGCTGGCGGCGACCGCAGCGGAGATCATGAGCAGATCGGAATCGGATCCCGATGTGACGAGGTAGACTCGCTCGGCGCGGACGGGGGCGACGAACAAAAGCAGGCAGATCAGAACTGTGGGGCGCATCCTCGCACCTCGATGGTCGAATTCCGTTTCACCGAGGTGCAATTATGGACGATCGGCGCGAATGTGGCAAGACGATGTCGGAAGCGCGAACGGTAAACGGGCGTTACTTCTTCGTCCACGCCTCTTTGAAGAATCGCAGCCAGTTGCCGAACATGATTCCCTCGACATCCGCGTCGCTGTATCCGCGTTTCTTCAGCATGTCCGGGATCTTTTGCAGGTCCGCGATCGTATCGAGATCATACGGTGACTGTTCGCGTCCGAATCCGCCGTCGAGGTCGGTGCCGATCGCCGAGTGTTTCGCGTTGCCCGCGATCTGGCATACATGATCGATGTGATCGACGACCTTTTCCATGTTCGTGCCGGTCTCTTCGGGCAGATGTTTGCCACGAATCCAGCCGGGGTACAACATCCACGTATCGAACGCGGCTCCGATCACCGCTCCGCGTTCGACCAGCATTTTGATGTGATCGTCCGCGAGTTGTCGCTGATCCGGCACCAGCGCACGACAATTGTGATGACTCGCGAGCATCGGGCCGTGGTAGCAATCGAGTGCTTCGTAGAAACACTGGTCGGACAGGTGCGTCACGTCGAGGATCATCCCGACTCGTTCCATCTCCTTGAGCAACGGTTTGCCCATCGGAAAGAGTCCGCCCTCGGTGCTCGTGCCGTGCGCGTACGGACTGACACCGTAGTGCGCCGGTCCGATGATACGGAGTCCCTTTTCGTACCACTCTTCGACCTGATTCGGCGACAGGATCGGATCGGCCCCCTCCATGCTCAGGATGAAACCGAGCGGCCCCTCATCGCCGGACTGCCACTGTTTCACATGCGCATCGAGACTGGGCCAATCTTTGATCCAGCGCAGATAGCCCTCTTTGACGAGTGCGTCGTAGTAGGCCATCTGTCCGTGCGCCATCGCGTAGGCGGATTCCATCGCGGAACATCGCTGGATCGACGGCATGAGGTTCGGGCGGAACAACCGTGCGAGCAACGTCGCGATGAAAATGCAGACTTTACCCTTGCGGAGTTCGGCGAATGTGACGGTGTTTTTTCCGCGTGCCTTGTGTTCGGTCATTCCACCTTCGCTTTCGATCTTGCGGATCTCGTGCGCGGTGAGTTTCAGGTCGCGATTCCAGTCGATGGCGTTCCATGCGAGGTCCAGGTGTGCGTCGAAGATGATCATGGGTTTCAGGTGGGTTGGCGGGAGGGTGGTACGATATCCGAAGTCTATCCCCCTTCACTTCGATCGGAAACCTCACACCTGAAACTTCCCGTCCGTATCGGGGTTGTAAGGACGTTCCCATTGAAGGATTTCGATGCGATTCCCGTCCGGGTCGCGCACGAAGAATCGCTCCGCCGATGGAATTTTGACCGTCTCATCGATCGTGAGTCCCTGCGCTCGGACGAGTTCCCGCGCCGCGACGATATCGCTCACGCGGATGCAGAAGTGTCGCGAACTAATCGTATCGGGTTTATCCTTCAACAGCAGGTGCAGATACACCCCTCCCAAATCGTACCAGATAGCGATGAAATCGAAGGTTTTCGGCGGGGCGATTTCGCGCAGACCGAGTTGGGTGCCGTAAAAGTGGCGTGCCCGTTCGACGTTCGCGATCAGGACCGTGACGTGATCGAGTTGGGTGACGGGGAGGCCGATCATGAATGCTCTCGTTTCAGCAGCGGACGAGGGAGCCAGCCGTTGTAGGGTTTTACGAATTTCCATGACTGAGGATGAGTCGGATTCTCACGAATGTATTTCTCGGTGCGTTCGATGTCCTCGCGTGTGTTCAGGAACACCTTCCAGCCGGGACCGCCCCAGACCGGGTGTTCATCGTCGCGTCGGCCCAGGCGGATCAGTTCGTCGCGGGAGTCTTTCTGAAGTTTACGGATCATCTCCAGCGCACGATCGCGATGGGCACGGATCAGCATGTGAACATGGTCCGGCATGATCGCGCAGGCATAGCAGGTGTAGGTGTAACGGGAAATAGACTCGCCCAATGCCTGCGCAACGATTTCCACATCCCGATGAGTCATTCGCAGGATAGGGTGTTTCAGCAATGGCCGCGCGCGATCGTAGAACTCCCGAATCTCCCGACCGGGTGGCTGGACTCGTTTTCGTCCGTGGTGAAGTTCCCCCAATTCGGCGAGCGACTCGACCCGGATTTCGTGCGAGTTACTGCCCCGAGGATCGTTCGGGAGCCAGGAACCATAGATCGTCCAGATGAGGTGTGTTCCCACGATCATGAGAAAACTCGCGAAAAGTAAACATGGGTGATGTTGGTTCAGGTCATGATTTTTTCACTCCAGACCTCGCGGAGCAAGAGAAAAACCAAAAAACCGAAAAAACCTCACCGTTTACTTTTCGTGCGTTTTCCTCCCCCCCTCGATGCGGTATCCTGAACACGATCACCCTCACCAGAGACGCCGCCATGCGCTATCACCTGATACTCTTCCTCGCCCTCCTCTCCCCATCCATCGCCCCCGCACAAGGCCCGATCCGCTTCGCGCGAACCCCCGACGTCTCCCCCGATGGCCGCACCGTCGTCTTCAGCTACCTCGGCGATCTGTGGACGGTCGATTCGGCGGGCGGGGTCGCACGTCCGCTCACGATGCACGAAGCGCACGACTATCACCCCGCATTCAGCCCCGACGGCAAGTGGATCGCATTCTCCTCGAACCGAATGGGAAGTTACGATGTCTTCGTGATCGCGGCACAGGGCGGAAAACCGCGACGACTCACATTCGACTCCGCTCAGGATGTCGTCACCGGTTGGACACCCGATGGCCAATCCATCCTCTTCAGTTCAACGCGCGGCACATCGTTCCCGTCCACGAATGAAACGTACACAATCGGCGTGAACGGCGGAGTCGAAAAGCGAATCGCGGTGCGTGGAGCGAAGGACGCGGCACTCTCACGCGACGGCAAACGCTTCGCCGTCGTGCGCGGACCGGGGACGTGGTATCGCAAAGGTTATCGCGGATCGTCGAACGACGACATCTGGATCGGCGCATCCGACAACAGTTTCATTCATCGACTGACCGACTTCAACGGCCAGGACACCTCGCCGATGTGGTCGCCCGATGGCAAGAAACTCTATTATGTGAGCGAACTATTCGCGACCCCGGCCAACATCGTCGCACAGGAAATCTCCCCCGACGGCAAGGCGATCGGCGAACCGCAGCAGATCACGAAACAGAAAGACGATGGCGTCCGCAAGGCGCGACTCAGCGGTAACGGTGAATGGTTCGTGTACGAGTGCGGTGGCGATCTGTTGATGCAAAGCGTCAAGGGTGAATCGTGGAAAATCGCGATCGAAGCCTACGCCGACGACAAGACCAACACCGATCGCACGACGACCTACACGCGCGATGCGACCGAGTATTCGCTGTCACCCGATGAGAAGTTCGCGACGATCACGGTCCACGGCGAAATCTTCCTGACGAAAGTTCCCGACGGCGGAAAATCGACGCAACTCACGAAATCGCCCGCACTCGATCACGGCGTCGCATGGGCACCCGATGGGAAGTCCATCATCTTCCTGTCGGATCGTTCCGGCCACGAAGACCTCTATTCGCTCGAACCCGATGACGTCGAACACCCGACGCTCACGACCGCTCATCAGTTCAAAGTCAAACAGTTGACGAATTCACCGGAAGCCGAGTCCGCCGCGACGTTCTCGCCGGACGGCAAACGCATCGTGTTCATGCGGTCCGGCAAACTCTGGTCGATGAACCCCGATGCCACCGACCTCAAAGCGATCGTCGATCAGTCGTCGGTGATGGATTACGACTGGTCGCCCGATGGCAAATGGATCGTGTATGCGCGTTCCGATCCGTCGTATGCCAGTGAAATGTACATCATCGCGAGCACCGGCGGCGAACCGAAGAACGTCACCCGCTACGCGACCTCGAACATGGACGTGACGTGGAGTCAGACCGGCAATCGCATCGCGTTCCTGAGCAATCGTCGGCAGACGACCAATATCTATTTGATGTCGCTGCAAAAGCCGACCGCCCCGAATGCACCCGCGTCGAACGATATCGATTTCGACGATATTCATCTGCGAGTCGCGCGTGTGACCTCGCAGACCGCCGATCATGTAGCGGTGTCGCCGGATGGTGGATCGGTCGCGTTTCGATCGGGAACAGGTCGCGAAGAGGATCTCTGGTTGTCGTCCGCGAACGGGTCAGTCGTCACACGTCTCACCGGAAAGGGACAGGCACCGAAGCAAATTCGATGGGCGAAGAAATCGTCGGGGTTGATCTATTTCCTGAACGGTGCAGGCGAATTCTGCTACGCTCGAACCGCACTCGCGGGCATCCTCGGACCGACCGGACCGGCGGGTGATCCCGCCAAAGTTTTGTTCACGGCGAAGCTCCAGATCCGTGAGTCCGAAGAGTTCGCGGAAATGTTCGATCAGGCGTGGCGGTTGCTCGGCGATCAGTTCTACGACGCGAAATACCACGGCGTGAGCTGGGATGCGGTCCGATCGAAGTATCGTCCGATGGTCGCGGACATCGGTTCCAAAGAGGATTTGTATGCGTTGATCAGTCTGATGCTCGGTGAGTTGAACGCATCGCACCTCGGCATCACCGGCGCACCCCGCACCGCCGATGAACAGACCGCCGACCTCGGATTGTTGTTCGATGACTCGTTCGCCGGTCCGGGGTTGAAGATCGCCGAAATCGTGAAGCGAGGCACCGCCGACAAGCGGGGGCTGAACCTGAAAACCGGTGATGTCATCGTCGCGATCGATCGCACGGATCTGAAACCCGATGTGAACATCAGTCAACTACTCAACGGTAAAGTCGGCGAAATGGTCGCACTCGAAATCGCCGATCCTGCTGCGCCGAAGGGACGACGGCGCGTCGAAATCCTCGCGGTGTCGCGTCAGCAAATGGGACCGCTGATGTACGATCGCTGGGTCGAACGCAACGAAGCGATGGTCGCGCAAATGTCGAACGGCACGATCGGCTACATTCACATTCCGAGTATGGACGAGGACGGTCTCGAACGCTTCGTCCGCCACTTGTACTCCGACAATTTCGACAAGGATGCGATCCTGCTGGATGTGCGGTTCAACGGTGGCGGATTCACGCACGATCAGGTGCTCGCGTACCTCACGGGCAAGCCGCACACGTTCTTCCGTCGTCGCGATGGCAGCGAAGGCATGGTCATGCGGAACTTCGATCGCAAGTGGTCGAAGCCGCTCGCGGTGCTGATCAACAATCGATCGTACTCCGACGCGGAGATTTTCCCCGCCGCTTTCCGCACGCTCAATCTCGGCAAAGTGATCGGTCAGCCGACCGGCGGATACGTCATCGGAACGACAAATGGACGACTGATCGACGGTTCACAATTCCGACTTCCGCGAACGGGGGTGTTCACGGTCAAAGGCGTGAACATGGAAAAGGAAGGGGTTCAACCGGATATCCTCGTCGAGGTGTCGCCGGAAGATTCCGCACAGGGACTCGATCCGCAGATTCGCAAGGGCATCGAAGTCCTGCGACTCGACGCCGATGCGTGGAAGAAGGTGAACACCCCCGTCACCGGCACCGGCGGGAACAGTGGGAATCCGGGTGGTCAGAAGTGAGTCACCCCACGAACACCCCACCCCTGTAGTCCATCGCGAACGCCGACGTAGTCCCCATCGCGTCCGGCGTTCCTTCTCGCGGAATGCTCTTGCCAGCGTAGCGCGTCACCATCGGCGCACTGTCCGTTCCCGATGCGACGACCAGATCCGCGAACGCATCGCCGTCCAGATTCTTCACCACCACCCGCACCCCACCACGATTCGCCGCATCGCCCGCGAAGAAGTTCGCGAGCGTGGATTGCGTCGAACCGATGTCCTTCCCGCTCAGCGCGAAGATGCGAGGACCACCACCGGGACCACCGCCCGCGATCACGTCCGCGAACCCGTCGCCGTTGATGTCACCCGACGCCAGGAAGATACCGTTTCGCAACGTCTGCTCGAACACGAAGAAATCGTTGAACAATTTCCGACGATCGGTCTGAAGTGTGAGACCATCGAAACCAGCGAGTCGCGGACCACCGCCGAAACCCGCCGCGATCAGCAAATCGATCCGACCGTCGTTGTTGATGTCGCCGGTCGCGGCACGCGCACCGCCGCGGAAATTCGCATCGTCGATGCCGAAGAAGTCCGCGAGTTGGACGAAACCGTTGCCGCTGATAATGCGAACACGCGGACCGCCGCCCTCGTCCGGCGTGATGATCAGATCCGCACGACCGTCGCCGTTCACATCGCCCGCAGCGACGTACACTCCGCCACGGAAGTTCGATTCAAAGGCGTCCATCGACAGAATTTCCTGTCGCGAAACGCCATCGAAGACTTTCACGCGCGGCACCCCACCCGGACCGATTCCGACGATCACATCGGGAACGCCATCGCCGGTCACATCCGCGATCGCGGTGCGAATTCCACCGGGCACTTCCGATGGGTTGAACGGGGTCAATGAGTACAACAACTGCCCGTTCGCATCGAAGACCGACACGACGCTGACACCCGCTCCACCGCCGACGACAAACGGTGTGGTGAGATTCGGACGCGGTGTGACGGGCGGCACCACCGGAACGGTGATCGGGGGTGGGATGGTCGATGGCGAAAGCGGTGGTGCGGTGTTCGCTGCGCCGTAGGTGAACATCGCATTCGACGTGATCGCCGAGATGCCGTAGCCGAAGATCGAACCATTGAAATTCGAGTCTTCATTGGTCGCGACTCCCGACTGAACGCGAATCGGTACACTCCCGGTTCCTGCCGGCACGACAACGGAGATTCGCGTATCGTCGATAAACGTGACCGAACTCGCGGGCACATCGCCGAAGAAGACCTGCAATCGACCCGCCGACCCGGAGAAATTCCGTCCCGCGATCGTGATCGTTTCGCCCACCACGCCGCCGTTGCTGCTGATCGCGGTGATCGTCGGCGTGAGATCGACGACCTCGAAATCGCTGAAACGCAGACTCTTCAGCCCCTTGCGCGTGTCCTGAATGTCGTCGTCGTTCCAGGTGAGCGAAAACTGATTGCCGTCATCGACGCTGTAACTCGCACCGGAAAAGAAGAAGTTGCTGCCGTTGTCGGCGACGATCATTCCGTAGTCTTTCATCGCCTGCGCGACGATGCGGGTCTGGGGGTTCAGTTGCGAAACATCGACGCCCGCCTTGAGACGGAATCGTGCCCCCATCGGCGGTTGAATGTCCGCGTTCGTGTTGCCACGGTTCGCGACGTGCGATGCGGGGTATAGAAACTCGTTCAGAATGATCGCGTTCTGCAACGTGAATCGGATCGCATGATTGATCACCCCCTGCCCACCCTGATCGACGGGCAATGCCTCATCGGGTCGTACCAGTCCCGGCAGGATAGGCAGACCGGCGGCGTCGGCGGATGTGAAGCCGAGGGTACGGAACGTGTTCGTTTTCAGATCCCAGATCGATTGTTGATCAGCGTGCCATTGACCGTCGCTGTTTTCGTTCGGCCTTGATGCGCGGAAGAACTCGTAAGCGATGTTGTTGTCCACGTCCCAGATGATCAGGTGCGAATCACCCCGTTCATCGACGCCGAAGCGCGGACCATTCTGGAAGTCGCCTTCGAGAATCGGATTGTTCGGTATCGGCACCGGTGCGATGTCACTTTCGTCGGCAAAGTCATCGATGATGACCGACGTTTTCGGCACACTATTGCCATGCACGATGTTGATCGGGATGCCGAACAGATCCTGTGCGGCGCGGTCGTTCTGTCCGAAATCGGGATGGAGTCGGCCATCACCGGATCGCGAAATGATGTTTTGAAGGATGGCACCGGAATTCGACGCGACGGGGGCGTCCGCGATGCGTTGGTTAAACGGGTTGTCCGACGGGAACAATTGCTGACCGAGGAGTGTCGGAACGGTGCGGGATTCGAGTTCGATCAAACGAAGAATGGAGCGACGATGGCGCATGAGAGAGCACTTTCCATGATGTCGGGATGAATGAATGAACCGACGGGAATGGATGAACGTGAGGGGTGCTCAAGAGTAGAGCGCGAAGTGATGGGATGCAAATGAGGATCGTCAGAGCCGAAAGCGTTAGCGACGGTCCGGTTCGTGTGTCCGTCAGAGTCGAAAGCGTCAGCGACGGTCATGCATTTGGGTTTGATTCTCGCTGACCAAAACCCAAATGCAAGACCGTCGCTGACGCTTTCGGCTCTGACGATCGTCAATCAGGTTCGGGACCCCTTGATGGTCATGGCTTCGACGAGTTCGGCGGGGTTCAGGGGTTTGCGGAACCACGCATCGACGCCAGCGGGTTTGGTGGTGATGCCGAGTTGTTCCGGCGAACAGCCCGTCACCGCGAAGATTCGCACATCGTCGTAGCCCGGATTCTGTCGGATGGCGGAAACGGTGCTCAATCCGTCGCACCGCGGCAACCCCATGTCGAGGAGTACGAACGACGGGTGAGCGTGACTGGAGAGGTAATCGAGTGCTTCGATCCCATCGTGGACCGCTTCGACCTGGAATCCACTCATTCGCAGGTAGCCCGCGAGCAACGCTTCCTGATTTCGATCATCTTCGACGATGAGCGTATCGATTTTCTGACGCGGTTTCGATTCCGTGCGTTCGCCCTTTACTGCGAGTGACTGATCGATCGCTTCCAGCACGCGAAGCGATTCCTGTAATGTGAGTTCCGCCTCAGCGATCATCCCGGCATGGAGTTGTTTTTCGGCGAGGAACAACCCGATGACAGCCGTGTTCACTTTATTGCGGAGATCGTGATTGATATCGCGATGAGAAGCGATCTGGATCGCGTTCGGTTCGGTGCCGAGGAGTTCTTCGCGGAGAACCGGAATATCCGGCGGGGCCTGGATACCTAGGCGAATCGCCTGACCTTTGATCTGAACGACTTCGACGGAAATTCCCAGAGTGGGGAAGTGGACGCGTT
>Ga0105044_10013797_pt1 | contig 10955 bp, 8 predicted proteins | sample MAT01_FD_78092 | JGI IMG/M metagenome (GOLD analysis project Ga0105044, IMG submission 78092) | Freshwater microbial communities from Lake Fryxell liftoff mats and glacier meltwater in Antarctica - MAT-01 | ecosystem: Environmental > Aquatic > Freshwater > Ice > Liftoff microbial mat | place... | reverse complement strand
CTTTTGCTCCCGTTGGATCTGTTCGAAAAATTCGCGAATCACTGATTGTCAACCACGATACTCGAAGCGGAACAACGATAACCGCGGCTGTTAGCCGCATAACGAATAATACATTCTCCGAAGGGTTCACGAACATGGTTGCTGCTGCCACGAAGAGCGGGAAAATCGTCCAAATCATCGGTTCGACGTTCGACGTCGAATTCGAAGAAGGCCAACTCCCGGAAATCTATAACGCACTCAAGATCGACGCCACCACCCAAGGCGGCGTGAAGATCAAGCTCACCGGCGAAGTGCAACAGCACCTCGGCGGCAGCCGAGTTCGCTGCGTCGCCCTCGGTAGCACCGACGGTTTGGTTCGCGGTACCGACGCCGTCGATACCGGCGGCCCCGTGATGGTGCCGGTGGGCACATGCACCCTCGGCCGCGTCTTCAACCTCCTCGGCGACCCAATCGACGGCCAAGGCCCGGTGAACGCCACGGAATACCGCAGCATCCACCGCGAGCCGCCCAAGTTCGATCAACTCTCACCGAAGTCGGACATCCTCGAAACCGGCATCAAGGTGATCGACCTGCTCACCCCGCTGGCGCGGGGGGGCAAAGCCGGGCTGTTCGGCGGGGCCGGCCTCGGCAAGACCGTGATTCTCACCGAACTCATCGCCCGCATCGCCAAGGTGTACAAGGGCTACTCGGTGTTCGCCGGCGTGGGCGAACGGACCCGCGAAGGGAACGATCTTTGGCTGGAAATGCAGGAAACCAAGGCCGGCGTTGGCGCCGATGCCAAGAGCGTGATCGATTCCACCGCGATGGTGTTCGGCCAGATGAACGAACCGCCGGGCGCCCGCATGCGGGTCGCGCTCTCCGCGCTTACGATGGCCGAAGCCTTCCGCGATACCGGCGCCGAAACGCTCCTGTTCGTCGATAACATCTTCCGTTTCAGCCAAGCCGGTTCGGAAGTGTCCGCTCTCCTCGGACGGATGCCCTCCGCCGTGGGTTACCAGCCGACGCTGGCCACCGAAATGGGCGAGTTGCAGGAACGGATCACGAGTACATCAAAGGGGGCCATCACCTCGGTGCAAGCCGTGTACGTTCCCGCCGACGACGCGACCGACCCCGCCCCCGCGAATACCTTCCAACACTTGGATGCGTTCATCTACCTTGAACGGTCGATCTCGGAAAAGGGCATCTACCCGGCCATCGATCCGTTGCAATCGAACAGCCGGTTGCTCGATCCGCTGATCGTGGGCGAGGAGCACTTCAACGTCGCCGACCGCGTGAAGCGGATTCTCCAACGGTACCGCGAACTCCAAGACATCATCGCCATCCTCGGCGTCGAAGAGTTGAGCCAAGAAGACCGCCAAGTGGTGAACCGGGCGCGGAAGATCGAACGCTTCCTCAGCCAGCCGTTCATCGTCGCCGAACCATTCACGGGCAAACCCGGCAACGTGACTTCGCTGAAGGATACGATCCGCAGCTTCAAGGAAATGTGCGACGGCAAATGGGATCACCTGCCGGAAGGGGCGTTCATGTACGTCGGGGCGATCGAAGAAGCCGAGGAAGCTGCTAAGAAGATGGGGTGATGCGGGTATGGGGTATCGGGTGTGGGGTGTAAAACGGGGGTTACGATGGGGCTTCAATCCTACCGCGATCTCGAAGTGTGGCAAGTGGCGATGGATCTCGTCGAAGCCACTTACATCCTCACCCGGCAGTATCCGAAGGAAGAGCGATACGGCCTGACGAGCCAAACCCAACGCGCAGCGGTCTCCGTTCCGGCCAACATCTCGGAAGGTTACGGGCGGACTCACCGCGGCGATTACAAGAGGTTCCTCTCAATTGCCCGCGGTTCGTTGTGCGAGTTGGAAACGCACTTCACGATCGCCGTCAGGTTGGGATACATTCCGCGAGAAATAATGCTCCCCCCCTGGGAACTTGCTCAGTCGGTCGGGAAGATGCTCCGCAAATTGATTGCATCGCTAGGCGATGCACCGCAAGAATCGGACTGATTCACACCCCACACTCCACACCCCACACCCCACACACCCCATGACCAATCTCAAAGTCGTCGTCGTCACGCCCGAAAAAGCGATCCTTGATGAAGCCGCCGACTTCGTCGTGCTGCCCATGTTCGACGGCGAACGCGGCGTACTCAGCGGCCACTCCGCGTTCGTCGGCCAGCTCGGCCAAGGCGAACTGCGCTTGAAAACCGGTACGACTACCAAAACGTTCGCCATCGATGGCGGCTTCGTGCAAGTGGCTGATAACGTGGTGAACGTGCTCACGCCGAAGGCCGCGTTGAAGTGAAAACGATCTCGCTCCCACCGAGGGAGAGGGGATAAAACCGTGGATCGTTACGCGAGTGGCAGTTCTTGTCTTACCCTCTTCCCGCTGGGGAGAGGGTCGCATCGAGCGAAGCGAGATGCGGGGAGAGGGTAGAAGATCAACGCATTGGTAGTCGTTACGCGATCACTTCCTTCGCCACCACACCGTGGACATCCGTCAGGCGGAAATCGCGGCCGGCGTATTTGTAAGTGAGCTTCTCGTGGTTCAAGCCCATGAGGTGCAAGATCGTGGCGTGGAAATCGTGGGTGTGCATCTTCCCTTCCACCGCCTCGAAGCCGTGATCGTCGGTCTTCCCGTAAGTCAAGCCGCCCTTCACGCCGCCGCCGGCGAACCAACCGCTAAAGCCCTTGTTGTTGTGGTCGCGGCCATCGGTGCCTTGCGAGGTCGGCGTGCGGCCGAATTCCCCGCACCATACCACGAGCGTATCTTGCAATAGGCCGCGCTTCTTGAGGTCGGCCAGCAACCCGGCGATCGGCTTATCGATGGCGCCGGTGTGGCGTTCGACATCGGCCTTCAGGTTGCGGTGCTGATCCCAGTTGCCGTAGGTCACTTCCACGAAGCGCACCCCGGCTTCCACGAACTTGCGGGCGAGCAGGCATTGCTTGCCGAAGTTGTCGGTGCTGCCGGCACCGATGCCGTACATCGAAAGGGTGTCCTTGCTTTCGACCGACATATCCATGACCTTCGGAACGTCGCGCTGCATGCGGAAGGCGAGTTCGTAGCTTTCGATCACGCCTTCGATTTGCGGGTTCTCGCCGTCCTTTTTCAGCTTCTCTTCGTTGAGCGTTTGCACGAAATCGAGTTGGGCGCGTTGGCTTTCCTTGCCGAGCCTGGGGTTGGCGATGTTCGCCACCTTCGCACCGCCGCCATCGCGACCGCCCGGCCCGCCACCTCCGCCAGGGCCACGCCCTTCGGAGCCGATGCGGGTGCCTTGGAAGATCGCCGGGAGGAAGGCGCTGCCGTAGTTTTGGGCGCCGCCATTGCCGGTGGGCGGGTTGATGCTCACGAACCCGGGGAGGTTTTCGTTGGCGGTACCGAGGCCGTAAAGCGTCCAGGCGCCGAGGCTGGGGCGAACGAACTGCGAGGTGCCGGTGTGCATTTGCAGGAAGGCTTGCGGGTGCGCGGGCACGTTGGTGTGCAGGCCGTTCAACATGCAGATTTCATCGGAGTGCTTGGCGAGGCTGGGGAAGAGATCGCTCATCCACATACCGTTCTGTCCGTGTTGCTTGAACTTGAACGGCGAGGCCATCAGCGTACCGCCGCCGAAGCCGCCGCGGCCCTTGCCCGCGGGCGGAGCTTTGCCGTCGTCTTTCGCCAGTTGCGGTTTGTAGTCGAAAAGATCGAGGTGGCTGGGGCCGCCGGTCATGCAGAGGAAGATGACGCGCTTGGCCTTGGCCGGGAAGTGCGGCGGCTTGATCGCCAGCGGGTTCGCGGCTTCCTTGGCCATCGCCTGGCCGACGAGGCCTTGGAAGGCGAGGTAGCCGAAGCCGCAGGTGGAAAGTTGCAGAGCCGCACGGCGGCTCATGGCATCGGGGGTACAAGCGAAGTTGAGCATGGGATTATTGGGGTATGGGGTGTGGGGTGTTTGATTGAATGAGTGCGTTTTGGGTTTTACCCTCTCCCCAACGGGGAGAGGGTAAGAATGTCGCCGACTTTCCGCCTCGTTTACTCCAATTCACACCACACCTCTCCCCAAGGAGAGAGGGTGAATACATCAATCCAAGTACCGGAACTCGGCTGCACTAAAGAGCGCTTGGGCGAACGCCGCCCACGCGGCGCGTTCCACGTCCAGCTTCTTGCGGCTGCTCATCATCTCGGCCTTGGTAAACTTCTCGACGAAGAGCGTGGCCGCTTTCGTTTCCGTTGCCGTGGCGGGACGGCCAAAGGCGAGTTGGAATGCCGCGTTCACCCGTTCCGAATCAGTTTTCGTTCCCTTGGCGAGCTTCTCGGAGAAGGATTCCGCAAGCTTCATCACCTGCGGGTTGTTCATCAGGTAGAGCGCTTGCGAAGGAACCGAGGTGCCATCGCGGGAACCGGTCACCAAGCTCGGCTCGGCGAAATCGAAGAGTTCCAACGCCTCGGGCACGTTGTCGCGGAGGATCGGGATGTACACGGAACGCCGGGAGGTTTCCATGATGCTGCTGATGCCACCGCCGCCCATGCCGGGGCCACCGCCGAACCCGCCGGGGGCGGGCCGACCGAGTTGTTGGAGGTTGCCTTCGAATTTCTGCACGGGCGAGCCGTTCGGTGGCGTCATAGTGAGTTGACCGCTCACCTGGAACATCGCATCGCGGATCGCTTCGGCGTCGAGCCGGCGTTTGCTCATCCGCCAGAGGAAGTTGTTGTCCGGGTCGATGGCTGAATTCGCTTCGATGTTCGCTGAGGCTTGGCGGTAGGTTTTGCTGAGCATCACTTCGCGGATCAGCTTCTTCACGCTCCAGCCGTTCTTCACAAAGTCCGAAGCGAGGAGATCGAGGAGTTCGGGGTGCGTGGGGGCTTGGCCGGTGGTGCCGAAGTTATCCGGCGAATGCACGAGCCCTTGGCCGAACAGGTGCTGCCAGATACGGTTGGACATCACGCGGGCGGTGAGAGGATTCTTCTCCGAAGCGACCCACTCGGCGAGTTCCTTGCGGCCGCTGCTGCGAGAGGCGATCTTTGCCGGGGCTGTGCTAGCGACCTGAACGAATCCGCGCGGCACGACCTCCCCGAGCTTATCGACTTCGCCGCGGATATGCACGGGCATGTCCTTGGGGAAGGTGCGATCCTGAGCGGCCATCGCCATCTTCTTCGGTGTGCCATCGGCATCGTAGTACGAAAGTTGCTTCTCGGTGATGCCGATTTGTTGGATGTAGAAGAGCTGGTTGATCGGCACGGTTTGACCATTCTTGCGGTCATCTTGGCGTTGCTTATCCAACCCGGTTTTCATGGTCGCCAAGCTCGCCTTTTTCGCATCCAGCTCGGACTTCGACATCATCGGCCCCATGGGTACGTCGGAGTCTTTGGGCAGTGTGGCCAACGGAGCCGATTGTCGGGCTTGCATGCCCGTCGCGGTGCCGAAGAGCGTTTCCGTGCTCGTGAAGATCCCGGCGATGGCGTAGTAATCTTTGGTGGGGATCGGGTCGAACTTGTGATCGTGGCAGCGGGCGCAGGCGATGGTGAGGCCCAGCATCGCCTGGCCCATCGTGTCGATCTGTTCATCGGCGACATCGAGAAGGAATTGTTGGCGGTTCCGCTCGCCGTGGCTCTTCGCCCCCACCGCCAAGAAACCGGTGGCGATGGTCTTCTCGGCCTTTTCGGTATCGTTCGCGGCGGGGAGCAAATCCCCGGCGAGCTGCTCCATCAGAAATTCGTTGTAGGGTTTGTCCTTATTGAACGAGGCAATCACGTAATCGCGGTAGCGCCACGCGAACGGATACACCATGTTCTGTTCTTTGCCGCTGCTCTCGGCGTAGCGTGCGATATCGAGCCAGTGCCGGCCCCATTTCTCGCCAAACTGGGGCGATTTCAACAAACGATCCAGCAATTGTTCGTAGGTTTCCTTGCCGGATACGAACGCTTCCACTTGCTCGGGAGTGGGTGGAAGCCCAATCAGATCGAAGTACACCCGACGGACGAGGGTGCGGGGATCGGCGGGGGAACTGGGCGTGAGCTTGTGTTCGTTCAGTTTGGCGAGGATGAGCGAATCGATCGACGCATTCGATGTCGAAGATTTCACCGGTTGGAACGCCCAGTGTTCGCGGCCCTTCTCGATATCAATGACCTTCGCTTCCCCTTTGGATTTTCCATTGCGGGGATCGGGGGCGCCCATGCCGATCCACTTCTCGAAATCGGCGACCACCTCGTCGCTCAACTTGTTCTTCGGAGGCATTTGCGAGAGGCCATCCCCTTTCATGGCCTTGACGATCAAACTGGCCTTGAGGTTGTTGGGCACTACCGCCGGGCCGGAATCGCCGCCGTTGCGCAAGCCGAGGCGGGTATCGACGGTGAGCGATCCCTTGGGGCCTTTCGCGGTTTCGGTGGTGTGGCAGGAATAGCACTGATCGATCAACACCGGTCGAATCTTCTTCTCGAAGAAGGCGAGTTGATCTTGCGGGATGGGTGCCGCGTCGTCGGTGGCTGCGAGTTCGGCCTTGGGTGTGTCCTTCTCCTTGCCCTTGATGAAGGGGTTGCGTTTCTCGCCGTACTTCTCGGCGAACTTTTTGAGCTTCTCGCCGGGCGTTTGGGCGGGCACATCGGAGAATCCGACGAGGGCCGCGGCGCCGAGGCCGCAGAGCAAAGCCGGGAAAATGCGACGTATCATGGCCATCTCCGCTCGAAATCGTGTACCGTGCCGAACTAACACGATACCGCAGTGCGGTATTACATGCCTATGCGGAATGCGGTAACACTCATCCGGCATTCACTTTTGTCCCCGGCTCGCCATTAAACGAAGTAGGGTGGGCCAATGCCCACCCTACAAATTTAGCTGAACCCCAAAGTGAAGATTACTCTTCGCTGGTGGGCATCTGAATCAGCGGCCCGGCGGCGCCGGTGCCACCGCGGAGATTCTTCGGGCCTTCCTTCTTGTCGTTGATCGACTTCTCGGGCAAGCCGCCGGTGGCCTCGCTCATCATTTCGTCCGAGATTTCGGGGATGTCGTCCGGCACGGTCGGATCGTCCACGTTCCGCATGCTCAGGCCGATCTTGCGATCTTTGCTGTCCACGCGGAGCACTTTCACGTCCACTTCGTCGCCGACCTTCACCACTTCTTCGGGCGATTCGATCTTGTTGTCCGAGAGTTCGCTGATGTGCAGCAAGCCTTCGAGGCCGCTTTCGAGTTCGACGAACACGCCGAAGTTGGTGAGCTTCGTCACGGTGCCCTTCACCTTTTGGCCCGGCTGATACTTGCTCGGGATATCGCCTTCCCACGGGTCGGAGGCCATTTGCTTTAAGCCGAGGGCGATCCGCTTGCGTTCCTGATCGACGTTCAGCACCACGCAGGTGACCTTCTGGCCCTTCTGCACCACTTCGCTCGGGTTGGAAACCTTACGCACCCAGCTCATGTCGGAAACGTGCAAGAGGCCGTCGATGCCTTCTTCGATCTCGATGAAGGCGCCGTAGCTGGTGAGGTTGCGGACCACGCCGGACACTTGCAATCCGGGCGGGAACTTCTTCGCCACTTCGTCCCACGGGTTGCTCTGGCACTGCTTCATGCCGAGCGAGATTTCCTTCTTATCGTGGTTGATGTTCAGCACCTGCACTTCGACTTTGTCGCCGATCTGCACGACTTCCTGAGGGTTGCTGATGCGCTTGATCCAGCTCATTTCGGAGATGTGAACGAGGCCTTCGATCCCCGGTTCGAGCTTCACGAACGCCCCGTACGGCATGATGTTGACGACTTCGCCGTTGTGGCGGCTGTTCACCACATAGCGGCTTTCGATGTTCTGCCACGGGCTGGCCGTCTTGTGCTTGAGCGACAGCGCGATCTTGTTCTTCTCGCGGTCGATGTTGAGAATCCAGACTTCCAACTCTTGGTTGATCTTCACCACGTCGTGCGGGTTGGTCACGCGGTGCCAGCCCATATCGGTGATGTGCAAGAGGCCGTCGATGCCGCCGAGATCGACGAACGCGCCGAAGTCGGCGATGTTCTTGACGATGCCCTTGCGGATTTGGCCGACTTCCAATTCGCTCATCAGCTTATCGCGCTGCGTCATGCGGCGGACTTCGATGAGCTTGCGGCGGCTGACCACGATGTTGCGGCGTTCGGTATCGATCTTGAGGATCAAGCACTCGATGGTCGTGCCGATGTATTCGTCGATGTTCTGCGGGCGGCGGATATCCACTTGGCTGGCCGGCAGGAACACGTTGACGCCGATGTTGACGAGCAAGCCGCCCTTGATCTTCTTGGTGACGGCCCCGGCGACCACGTCGCCTTCTTTATGCTTCTCGAGAATGGCTTCCCATTCTTTTTGCCGCTTGGCCTTCTTGTAGCTGAGCGTGATGGTGCCGTCTTCGCCTTCGAGGGTTTCGAGGAGGACTTCGACGGTATCCCCGGCGGCGGGCGGCGTGCCGCCGTCTTCGCGCCATTCGTCGAGGCCGACCATGCCCTCACTCTTATAGCCGATATCGATGACGACCGAATCGCCGCGGATTTCGATCACCTTGCCCGAGACGATCTTGTTCGCGCCGAACACCTGTTCGTCCGGGGGGAGCCATGTTTCTAGGTCGTTGCCGTCGAAAATGCCTGCGAGTTCGGCTTCCAAGTCCGCGTCTGTACCGAATTGGGCGAGTAGGTTGCGATTGACCATAGAGAAGGGGGAACCAACGGTTAGCGTAACCACCCGGCGAGCCGAACTCGGCGCGCAACATCGGGTTGGGCGCATATATTACAAACTTTGACGATGCGCCGACAGTGCAACTTGCGCGAAGTGGGGAAAGCCGCTCCGCTTGGGGTTTATTTGCCGGATCGAGGCAATGGAACTCTTCTGCCGCAGATTCATTGGCCGCGATCGGCGCCGCTTTCGAGGAAGCGCATCTGCGATAACGCCAGCATGGCGGTTTGATCGATTCGCACATTCCCATCCGTCGGAGAGACGATCATTCCGCCGAGGAGAAACCGGAGGCGAAAGCTCTTCTCGAAGTGCTGGCAGGCTTCGTCGGTCAGTTGCAAGCTGCGCACGAAGGCCAGGCCGTTCACGAGCGCGGAACGGTATTTTGCAGTACGGGCCGCATCGTCGAGTTGCATCGCCAACTGCGTTACCGAAGCCAAGCCGTGGGCACACCATGCGCTGGTGGCCGCAGGTTCGGCCTGGAATACTCGGAAGCCGCCGACGGCGCGCAACTGCGAATCGGCCGCGACCGCTTGGCAAGCGCACAGTGCATCGGCCATTTCCCAAGCGAACGCCGCAACCGTTTCGATTTTGCCGCGCTGCAGGAATTCCACCGCGGCGGGCAGCATCGCCCCGGCCATCATCGGCGCCGGTTCCGCCTTGAACACCTCCCGGTAATGGGTCAAACCCTTCGATACGGCGTCGCGCTTCCATTGCTCCGGCTTGATGCGATCCAACGCCAACAGCGCCTGAAAGCAGTGGCCGGGGTACATCTGGGCGCCGAACGGATCGAGCTTGCGAATATCGCCATCCGGCTGATCGGCGCAGTGGACGGAACCGTTCTCGCGCAATTGCTTCCGTAAGAATGCAGCGAGGAGTTCCGCATCGGCGATGCGTTTGGCATCGGCACCGGGAAGTTCGCATATCGCCAAGATCATCAAACTGGCGAAGCCGACGCGGTTGCAGCGATCCGAACTCGCCGTGGGTACGCGCTGGTCGCCTTCGAGCTTCGTCGAAGTGAGCAAGGCGAGCACGGCCTGGTTGGCGCAGGCGGTGATCTTTTCGTCGCCGGTGAAGCGGGCGAGCTTGGCGCATGCCCACGCGGCGTAGGCTTGGGCCATCTCCGAGATGCCCTCGGTGGGCCGGGCCAGAGCCGGGTTCACCCCGGCCAAGAATTTGCCGTCGGCTTGGTTCATCCGCACCAGCCAAGCCCCGGCGGCTCGCACGGAGTACACGGCTTGGGCCGTTTCCGCGGGGTACGAGCGCAGATCTTTTTCGTAGCGTTCGATCGGCGCCAGTGGCTTCGTGGCCAACGTTGCGGGAACTACCGGGTAGGCGGTGGGCGGATGGGTCACGCTGGGCGGCAGCAGTGCGGGGGGTTGTTGCGCCCGCAAGCTGAAGCAGAGAAATCCGAGGAATGCGATTGCGAGGAAACGTACCATGGCCGAGCCTCCTTGCCCGGTGGGGGATGCGATACCGATTGGAAAGGATTTTGCGGGCGCCGTCAATGCGAAGTGGGAATCGAGGTGCGCGTTTGCTTTTCGGTTACGAGCCAAAATGCACATTACCCTCCGTCATTCCCGCGCAGGCGGGAATCCAGTTTTCAATGTGGGAACAATGCAACCTTGATTCCCGCCTTCGCGGGAATGACGGGGATTAGGTATTCGGGAATGCCGAAATCGAAAGGTGCATACTGGAATCACGAGAGGAGCGTGCTGTTTAATCCGGGGAATTGTTTGAACCCCTGATCGAACGTAACAAGTTCGTATCCCCCGGCGATGGCGAACGCCGCGAGGTAGGCATCGTTCCAAAGCTTGGGAGAGTACATTTGGGTCGAAGTGAAGCGCCGCCACAGGAATTCGACTCCAATCTGCTCCTCGGCAAAAGATACCCTCGGATCGGTCAGATAGGTGTCGTAGACATTCCATGCCTGTGTCATGTTCAAGGCGTCCAACGGAAATATTCTTCGATCCGTTACTATGCGGAACAGGCCTTGTTGGGTCATTCTGTTGAATAGAATCGGTTCCGATGTGCCATCCCACCAAGTTTTAGCCGACGGATGATGGATGTGCGAATCCAACGTCAACCCAACCCAAAGACTGACGTCAGGAAGGAACATTCAAGGCGCCTCTCATATATTCGTAGTCATCCTGCGATTGGATTTCCGCGATCATTTCATTGGTCAAGTCGACCGTGCCCGGTGCCCCGGTGCGAACCAATGGCACTTGTACCCGTTTCCCCTTGGGCGGGATCACCTCTGGGCGAGGGGCAACGCTGACGCGGGTACCCTCGGGCAATGGGGTGCCGCCG
>Ga0105044_10013795_pt1 | contig 10956 bp, 13 predicted proteins | sample MAT01_FD_78092 | JGI IMG/M metagenome (GOLD analysis project Ga0105044, IMG submission 78092) | Freshwater microbial communities from Lake Fryxell liftoff mats and glacier meltwater in Antarctica - MAT-01 | ecosystem: Environmental > Aquatic > Freshwater > Ice > Liftoff microbial mat | place... | reverse complement strand
CAATTTTAAAATCTACATCTAAATCTATTAACCCATGATACACAGATGGCACATTGTATTGTGGAAAGCGTTGGTGAGGGCTTTCTTCATACACACTATACAGCAGGCTGATATAGGAGCTGTGCAATGGCAGTGGATTAAAAGGTAAAGTGTAGTAATAGTATTTGCGAACATAAATAGTGATGCCATAAGTTTTTCCAGCTACAATGGGTACTTCACAATAGTTTAGATTATAATTCACGGTATCACTTATGTTTACATTCATGGTTTGCATTAATTGTTTGGTATCTGCATCCCAAACAGATAATCTTACATAACCCGTTGTTGGGTTTTTAATGCGGATACCTTTTATTCTACCGTCTTTATGTGCTTGTATTGCAATCCCCAACTCCCAGGCAGGCTCCCAGTTTTCTGCATCCCGGCGTAGTGTTTTATATGTTCTGTTAAACGATTTTCCAAACACTCTTTCTTCGCCAAAATAAGTTGTGCCTTTGGGTAATACGCCGCAGCCGCAAAAAAACAAAAACAGTATGATAGAAAAACGGGTCATCTATTAATTAATTTTAAAAACTTTACTATTTTATTTTGTGCTTTTTATTTAACCACTATATCAGTTGCAAATGCATTAGTGCTAAAGTTGCTTAAGTCGGTTGCTATTCCATTTTTCCAAATAATGGCTTTTTGAATTCCAGAACCAGTCAATTGTTCGTAACCTGCTGCATACACATCGCTACCTTGTACATAAACAGATTTTATGTAACCATGATTAGCTACATTGGTTAAAGAGGATGGGGTGGCATTTTTCCAGATTTTTCCAATGTTTACTGTGCCATTATTTTCGTAACCAGCTACATACACATCGGTATCAGATACAAACATGCCATTCACATCGGCTGGCGAAGTTCCAGCAGTTAAAGAAGTTGCAACGCCATTTTTCCAAACTTTTGCAATCTGAATTCCACCGGCATTGTTCTCGTAACCAGCTACATACACATCTGTACCAATTACGTATAATGCTTTTGCTGTCGAATTTTTCGATTTATCGGTAAGGAAAGTTGCAACCCCGTTTTTCCAAATTTTTGCATTTACCAGGCCTCCTGCAAATTCATAACCAGCAGCATATACATCGGCACCAACAATAAAAAGAGAAATAATTCTTTCAGTTTTTGTGCCGTCTGTAGAAAAAAGAAAAGTGCCATTTTTCCAGATTTTGGCATAAGCACCATCAAAACCGGCTGCATAAACATCAGCTCCCAATACAAAAACTTTATTTACACCGGCATTTAAAGTGCCATCTGTTAATGAGGATGCAACGCCGTTTTTCCAAATTTTAGCAAAGGAAAATCCAGCAGGGTTTCTTTCCCAGCCGGCTACATATACATCATTATTATTTACAGCGATGTAGCCAACGGCAGCATTCATTGTTCCATCCGTTAACTTAGTAACTACAGCATCGACTCTAATGGTGGCAGCGTTTGTTGTTCCATTAGATTCTATAGTAGTTACATAAACTTTTGGCATAGATGTTGGAATCGGAATTGATTCCTTTTTTTTGCAGCTCATCAGTATTGTGGAAATAATGGAAAATGCAATAATTAATTTGCGTGTCATAATTTTTTTTTAATTGTTAATTAATTTATTTGAACTATTAGTCGTTGAGAAAGGAACAATGGAAACAACCATCTAATTATCTTTTTAAAAAAGTAAAAAAACGCTTGTTTAAAGCTTTATAAACTCTACTCTTCTATTTTGTGCTTTGCCATCAGCAGTATTATTATCAGCAACCGGCCCGCTCTCTCCTTTGCCATCGGTTGTTAAACGGTTGGCCGCAATGCCCATGCTTTGTAATTTTGCCTTTACCGCCACGGCTCTTTTTTTACTTAGTAATAAATTTTTTGCTTCGTCGCCTTCATTATCGGTATGCCCAATAATTTGCAGCCTTAGTGCTTTTGATTCTTTAAGTGCATCCGCTATTTGCTTTATTATTTCGTTACTGCTGGCTTGTATTTTCTCGCTATTGGTAGCAAATAAAATGGCATTGGTACTAAAGCTTCCCATCTCCCATAAATCCTTTAATACCTGGCTGCGCCTGTCTTTTGCAGCTTCGGCAAGTATCACGTTGCTGATGTAGAAATAATTGAGTTTACTATCGGCGGCTCCGTGAGTGCTGGCATTAAAGAAAAAGTTACTTCTAAAAGATGGATCAAATGAGGTGGGCATATCAACGAGCTTTAGGCCTTCTGCATACAGTCGAATTCTTTTATCGTTTACGGCAATGGCAATTTTTATTACCTTGTTTAGTGGCGTAGCAAAATCAAGTTGCTTTAATTTAAAATCGTTGCTGCTGAATTTTTGCGTGCCAAATTTTAAACCTTCGCTGAAATGCTTTTGGTTGGTATGAAAGGAGAACACAACTGCCTCTTTGGGAGCAAGCAACCAATCAATTTTTATTGGCTTGCTGCCAAAGCCAAAACTGGCAAAGCGCAAGGGTATATCGCTGGGTACTATTAAATCAAACTCGGCAGTAAAGTTCGAAGGCAATGGGTTGGTTAATTGCACATTCACTACCGCCCCATCGCTTATTTTTAAAAACTTACTTTCAATGTCCTTTAATTTTTTTACTTCGCCACTTTTGCTGGTATTCCATTTTGCAGGAAAATCGCCCAGTGCATCTTTTTCAAAATCATCTTGAAAAATAATACGGTTACCACGTTCAAAAGGAGTTTCATCCTTAGTTACGTTTTCTTCTAATGATCCAGGTTGCTGGGCAATTATGCAGGATGTACTTAGTTGAAGAAAAAGGAGCGTAAATAGTATTTTCTTTACCTTCATTTTTAAATAATTTTATAACACAAAATTGCAACAAGGCCTGCCACGTATCAATAGAACATCATACAAATTTTGTATTGTACATTTACCACGGTAAAATAGTAGAACTACGATTGCTGTGGTTTTACGGTAGCTTTAAGTTTGCACTAAATATTATTATTAAACCAAACCAACATCATGACAAAACAATCAACCATTTATGTACTGGGTATTGCCTTGCTGCTAAGCGTTTCGGTAAACTTATTAAGTTTTAAAAAATCAGCTAACAGTAAACCGGATTTTACAAATGCTGTAGTAAAAGTTGAAAATGGATGTACCGATCCCTGCGAAAAACCTTATCCGGGTTTACCCTACGGCATTGCTAAACGAATGATAGATAATTATGGGAATAAACAATATAGTTACATTACTGAAAAGGGAACTATTGATGGCAGAAGAACAGCCGGCACAACCTACAATTTTACCGATGCCCGAAATGTGTACTATGATTTAGACACCATCAAACAATTTATATGTACTATTGAAAATATTGTTGCAGAAAAGCAACTTATTAATAGCAAAGGGGCTGCAATAAAAAAATGTGATTTGGGCGTAAAAATTTATTATGCCGCATACCCAGGTGGAAAAGAAATTTATACCTGGAAGGGAATGTCGCCTACCTACGCAGGAAAGCATACTGTTGTTTTTGTGGCCACTTACAGAGATTTTGACGGTACCGTTAAAGCCTTTGATCCTGCATCATCCAAAAAGAGAACACAGCCCTATACAGCCTTTAAATTACTCAATCCCAACAGCAATGTGATTATGCTGGCAAGTGCATCGGTTAATGTAAATGAAGCCAATCCTTTAATACGCAATCATGGTACACTTTGTCCGCCGCCAGCTAATTGCCCAATGGAAGATGAGTTGCTTAGATAAAATTATAATAAATTATTAGATGGAAGATTTGATAAACATTTTGAAATATGTTGAGTTGGGCGCATTAATTTGTTGCCTATTGGTTTATTGCCGAAACCCTAATACGCTGTACAGATTTTTACTATTAATTCTATTAGTCATAAATTTTACCGAATGGGGCTTAGGATATTTACAGGAACATCATGTAAAGGTTAGGTTTAACAAAAAAATGATTGGGTACAATACTTTTGTTCCGCTTCAACTAACTTTATGGGGCATCTTTATTGCAAAACAATTACAAAACACAAAATGGATTTCTCTGTTAAAACTAATTTCTTCCATTTATTTTTTGCTTTCTGTGGTTTTTGCAATCCTCATTTTTAATGGTATAAAATTTGGCAATATCGGAACCTTTTTTACACCTAGTTATGCAGCAGGTGTTATCATATTAAGCATAGCTTGCCTGAGGTATTTATACGAGTTTGGTAAAAGCGATTTAATAATGGGCAAATGGGCTAATACAATTTTACCCATGGTAATTATGTTACTGGTTTTTTATTTGGGAACATTGCCCTTTCATACCATGAGAAGTTATTTGTATTATAATTACCTGCGTATTTTTAACGGCTATTATTATTTGTTTCTCATTTTTAATTACCTGCTTTATATCACTATTGCTATAAATGCACTTACCCTTTACAAGCCCAAAAAATAGTATTTAATTGAAAATGGACCAAGAAATAATAGTGTTTCTGGCAACAACAACCATTGTTGTTTTGGTTCTTATTGTAAGTATTTATTTTTTATTAAACAGTTATAAAAAACGCCGGCAAATGCACGTGAAAGAAAAACAACTGATAGCAATAGAGCATGAAAAAACTTTATTACTTGCCGAAACCGAAGTGCAAAACAACATGATGAATCAAATAAGCAGCGAACTACACGATACGGTTGGACAAAAACTAACCCTCACTTTTTTACAGGCACAAAATCTAGCACATGATATAACCGACGAAAAAATCAAACAAGATTTATTAACACAAGCCGATCAAATACAGGAAAGCCTGCAACAAATTCGCAGCATTAGCAAATTATTAAACAACGATGATATTAAGCACAACGGTTTTGCCGAAATAATAAAACTGGAGTTGCAACGCATCATGCAAAATGGCATTTGCAAAACATCATTTTCAAATTTTGGCCCACGATATTTATTTAAAGAAGAACGCACCGATTTTTTAATGACGGGCCTTTGCCGGGAATTTATTCAAAACAGTTTAAAGCATAGCCATTCAACCGAAATAGGGGTTAACATAAGCAATACGGCTGAAGCGTTTAAAATCTATTGTTATGATAATGGCATTGGACTAAATAGCGCTATCGATAAAAATGATAATGGCCAGGGCATTAACAATATTAACAAACGCGGCAGCATGATTGGTGGTATTGTGCAATGGGGAAACCACCAGGGGCAAGGCACTTCTTTACAAATAACAATAAAAAAATAAGACAATGGCCGATATGAAAATTGCAATTGTTGATGACCATGCCCTGATTGCAGATGCATTGGCGATAATGATCAATAGAATTAAAGGCTATACGGTTACTAATACCTATACTAATGGAAATGTTTTAAAAGCCGATCTTCTAAAAAAAAATACAACCCCTGATATAATTATTTTAGATGTGAATATGCCGGAAATATCGGGACAACAAACAGCAGAATGGGTTACGGCAAATTATCCTGCTGTTAAAATATTGGCTTTAAGTATGCAGGATAATGAAAAAGATATTATGGCAATGATAAAAGCCGGAGCCAATGGTTATCTTTTAAAAAGTATTCAGCCACAGCAATTAGAAATTGCCCTGAATACATTGGTAAAAGATGGCTTCTATTATTCGCAAATGGTAAACCAAGTAATAGCCCAATCAGTAAGAAATAAACTAAACGTTATTAGTGTAACCGATAAAGAAAAAGAATTACTACAATTTTTATGCACCGATTTATCGTACAAAGAAATTGCCGCCAAAATGTTTTTAAGCACCCGCACAATTGAAACATACAGCAATAATTTAATGGAGCGATTTGGTGTTCGAGGTCGGATTGGCTTATTGCTTTTTGCACAAAAAAATGCATTGGTGTAAATAAACCAATGGCAGCATCACCTATTTTTTTTTTCTAAATTGATAATCGCTATTTCAGGCTAAAATTATATTTGCCTTTTACCTCTGCTGTACTTTTTTTATCCCAAATCCTGAACTTAACTTCAAAATTGTTTAACCCAGGATCTGCATGCGTAATAAGGGCTGAAAGGCTTATGTCTTTTGTGTCGGCAGCATCAAGCCCGGTTTTTTCCTGGTCCTTAAAAATATCATCAGCGCTTACAACAACCCTTCCTGCCGATGTAAGAATTCTTTCGCTGGTTTCAATAAATAATTTGCCGTTTTCTTTTACCCAGCCGGTATCCATTTTAATAACCAGGTAAATTTTTTCACCAACCGCGGCTTTGTTTTCTGTAAGTGGCTTAAAATCTGCATCCGTCAGGTACGCTGCCTTTAGTTTTACACCGGTTGCTTCCAGTTCGATATCATTTTTAATAATGGCACCGTTTAGCGTTGTATTATCTTCTGATGTAACCGGCTTCGTTTTTACATCTGTCTTTTTATCGCCAACTGTAATATTGCAACTGCAAAACAAAATACATAAAACAAAAAGGTAAAATAGCTTTCGTTTTTTCATTTTTAAAAGTTTAATGGTTATAGGTAAAAACAATTTTAAGTTTCTTATAAAAAATGTTGGAAAACTTAAAAATCTTCTTTTTTTGCTTTTGATTATTTAATCAGCCTTTTTATCTCTTAAGTGAAGCCATAGAATTATTATCTTTACTAAATAATCTGAACACAACATTTTTTACATGAACATTTCAATTTATTTTGAAGAAGCTGCTCAGGTTTCTGTTGCTTTTTTAATTGGCGCAGTAATTGGTTTAGAAAGAGAATTTCGCAGCAAGCCCGCTGGGTTTAGAACTATGATTTTAATTTGTGTGGGCTCTTGTTTATACACCATACTTTCTAAAGAAATTGGTAATGGCAGCACCGACCGCATTGCCAGCAATATTGTTACCGGTATTGGTTTTATTGGTGCCGGTGTTATTTTTAAAGAAGGCATTACTGTTAACGGGTTAACTACCGCTGCACTGATATGGGTAACAGCGGCTTTGGGCATGGCTATCGGGTATCACAATTATCCGCTGGCCATTGTTGTATCTGCCATGGTGGTCATTGCTTTGTTTGTGCTGGAGCCTGTGCAACGGTTCATCAATCGTTTTCATAAAGTAAAAGATTACAAAATAAAAACCATAGCCCTTGGTAATAACTTTAAGCAGGATCTGGAAAATTTTTTTACTGTAAATGATATGGATTTTCGTTGCATGAAAACGGTTAAGGAAAATACAGATGCTGTGTATATTTACCGCATCAGTTCACCAAACAGGAATTACGATGTGATCAATCATTTTTTATTACATCATATTGAGGTTAAAAGTTTTGAAGTTTAAATCCGTATGAAACATGCTATATAAAATACTGTTAGTTGGGCTAATAGCCACTTTTGAAATATATGTTGCTATTGGTACCGGTATGGCCTTTAATTTATCATCAAACGTATTGTTTTTAACAACAGTTACCGGTGGTATAATCGGTGTATTTGTTGCTGCCTTTTTAGGCGATAAAATAAGAAGTTTTATTTTAAAATATAAAAAGCCAAAACCGGTTAAGCAAGGCAATAAAGATAAAATAATAATGAAGCTTTGGGAAAAGTATGGCGTGGTAGGTGTTGGCTTTTTGGGTACTTTTATTGTGGGGGCACCTATAAGTATTGGTATTGGTTACGGCTTTGGCATTCAGCCAAAAAGATTAGTTAACTGGTGTTTACTTGCGGTGGTGCTCCGCTGTTTTATATTTTCGTATTTCTTTAACTATGTAAAAAGCTTATTCTAATCTTCTTTAAAATAAAAAACCAATGTCATCAATACAATTTGAAATAAAAAATGCAGTTGCATTCATTACTTTAAATCGCCCCGATAAATTTAATTCCTTTAACCGGGAGATGGCATTGCTGATGCAGGCTAAACTGGATGAAGCGGCATCGCTGCATGAAGTGAGGGCGGTTTATATAACCGGCGCCGGCAAAGCGTTTTGTGCCGGGCAGGATATTAGTGAACTGGCCCCCTCCCAACCTCCCCCAAAAGGGGAGGAGATTACAATCGCTCAAATTCTTTCGCAGCATTACAATCCTATTGTACAAAAAATAAGAAAGATGCCAAAGCCGGTTATTGCTGCAGTTAATGGTGTAGCGGCAGGCGCTGGTGCCAACATTGCTTTATGTTGCGATGTAGTTGTGGCAACAGCTTCCGCATCATTTATACAGGCTTTCAGTAAAATAGGTTTAATACCCGACAGCGGAGGTACTTATACATTGCCCCGTTTAATTGGCTGGCAAAAAGCAAGTGCATTAATGATGACGGGCGATAAGGTTTCGGCAGCCGATGCAGAAAAGATGGGTATGATCTTCAAAGTTTTTGAAGACGCAAACTTTGAAGAAGAAAGCAAAAAAATTGCTTTAACACTTGCTCAAATGCCAACGAAAGGCCTTGCTTATACAAAGCATGCTTTAAATCAGTCTTTTGTAAATAGCTGGGAAGAACAGTTATTGATTGAAGACAATTACCAGCAAAAAGCTGCTGATACAGAAGATTATGCCGAAGGCATAAACTCCTTTTTGGAAAAAAGAAAACCCAACTTTAAAGGCAAATAAAACAACCATGCAAACCACCCCACAACAGGTAGTAACTCACATGATGGAGAACGACCTTTTCTCCCAATGGCTGGGTATTGAAGTATTGGAAATAAAAGAAGGCTACAGTAAAATTAAAATGACCGTACGCAAGGAGATGATAAACGGCTTTGGTATTGTGCATGGTGGCATTGCTTTCTCTTTATCTGATAGTGCTTTTGCATTTGCCTGCAACAACCGCAATAATTTATCTGTTGCATTAGATACTTCCATCAACTTTACAAAACCCGTACATGTGGGCGATGTATTAACTGCTGAAGCAAAAGAATTGCACAATGGAAAATCAACCGGGCTGTATCATATCACTGTTACCAATCAAAGAGATCATATTGTTGCGCTATTTAAAGGCACTTGTTTTCGCACCAATAAATCACTTGTATGATCTACGAATTCCAAGGATACAAACCGGTCATTCACGAATCATCTTTTATTCATCCGCAGTCGGCAGTTACCGGTAATGTAATCATCGGTAAAGATTGCTACATAGGCCCTGGCGCAGCCATTCGTGGCGACTGGGGACAAATTATTATTGAAGATGGTTGCAACGTGCAGGAGAACTGTACCATTCATATGTTTCCCGGTGTAACAGTTGTTTTAAAATCAGGCGCACACATTGGTCATGGTGCCATCATACACGGCGCAACCATTGGTAAAAATTGTTTGGTAGGCATGAATGCAGTTATTATGGATAATGTAATGCTGGGCGATGAATGTGTTGTTGGTGCTTTAAGTTTTATTAAGGCTGATGCCGTTTTTGAACCCCGTAGTTTGATTGTAGGTAATCCTGCAAAAAAAATAAAGGAGGTTACTGATGAAATGATACAATGGAAAACCGAAGGCACGTCTTTGTATCAGCAATTACCAAAAGATATGTTTGAAAGCTGGGCGGTATGTGAACCTTTGAGAATTGTTCCTGAAAACAGGCAGCATCAATCTGCTGATTATAAAACCTGGAATGAAAATAAATAATGCCATCTTGATTTATAAAATAGTCCGAAGGTATATTGATAAATCTTAGATGGCATTATGCCGACCTGTACCGATTTTTTTCGGTATAGAAAATTGAACCCCGCCAAATGCAGGGAAATCGGCATAATTATTTTGATGCTTCCCAAACTGTTTTCACCACTTTGGCCTGTTCTGTAAAATCGGGTATTTTACCATCTCCTTTTCCGGTAAATCCGCCGTCTGGCGCACCCAGGTAATTACATTTATCATCGTACACTTCATTAAAAAAATCGCAGCAAGGCATTACCACATAATACACTTTTTTATTCTTGTATAAATATTCAACCACCCGTTGTGGTTTTTCGTGGGCTTCTTTCAGTTTAAAAGAATCAATCTTGTTGCTCATGCATTTGGGTAGCCCCGCATTTATATCTTCCATTACAATAACAGAATCTTTTTGGTTAAGGTCGCCTGGTTGTTCAGTAACAACTGCCGAATCTGTTTTACCAGCCGATTGGTTGCTCTTGGTAGACCCGCAGCTCAACATAATAACCACAGGTATAAAAAACATTTTTATCATTGCTTACAAGTTTAACTTTTGCAAATGTAAGGTGATTTAAAAGCTTATTTCCATATATACAGCATAAAAACAAGTTAACGTCTGTTAATCCTCAAATTTTTAGCCCGTGTTGGCGTTACTGCGAAAGTTAACACACCGTAGCCATAACTAACGCCGTCGTTGTGCGTTCCGCCAACGACCGAAGCCATACAATTGCAGTCCCCCGAAAATTACAACACCACTAAACATAGCTTTCTGTCTTTTGCTGCTCACCAGATCAAAAACGATTTACAGCAGAACCATTCGCAGTTGTTATCTCATTTTAAAATAGATACAAAAGACCGGGACTACCCCGCCTGAACGCACGGGCAGGAGTTTTGAGAAGAAATTCTTTGGGTATTGATTTTTTTAATGAAGCTGTATTTATTCAAAAGCTTGATTATATACATTACAATCCCGTAAAAGCCGGATTGTGTCCATTGCCGGAAGAATATTATTATTCTTCGGCTAAATTTTATGAATATGGCATGGATGATTTTGGGATGCTCACACATTACAAAGGCTAAAATGGTTAACGCTTCGGCTGTTGGCGAGGACGCACAACAGCGGCGTTAGCATAGCATGCTGCTTTTATATATTTAGCAGTAACGCCAACGGCGGCGGAAAAAACGGCCAATAATAAAACAACCTTTTATGTAAGGGATGCCAGTGGAAATGTAATGAGTATTTTTACCAAAGAAAACGTAAACCATTTAATGCTTTCTGAACTGCATTTATATGGCAGCAGCCGTTTGGGTATTTTAAATACCAATATTGATATGCAGGCAACTACCAGTGGAAATACTATCTTTGAAAGAGGAAATAAGTT
>Ga0105044_10013793_pt1 | contig 10957 bp, 12 predicted proteins | sample MAT01_FD_78092 | JGI IMG/M metagenome (GOLD analysis project Ga0105044, IMG submission 78092) | Freshwater microbial communities from Lake Fryxell liftoff mats and glacier meltwater in Antarctica - MAT-01 | ecosystem: Environmental > Aquatic > Freshwater > Ice > Liftoff microbial mat | place... | reverse complement strand
TAGACCGAAAGCGTATCTCGGCTGGCGCTCATAAAACCAAACGCCTGGTTAAACCAAACGTCACTACCGGTTTCACGAAGCACCCAATCAACCACAGCCTGCTGGGGTCGATCATGTTTCGTAAGGTATCCGGTGTAAGGCCGTAAATCGTACTCTCGCATCTCTTGACCACTGCCTTGCGGCAGAGGCTTGTTAGTTGGCGTGCCTTTTCGAGGCGTGTTTGCTCCAGCCTGAGGCGCTGTCGGATTCGTGTTAGCCGCACTACTGGCAAAGGCGTTCGCTGCGGTCGCGTTCTGGTTCGTTTGTAAGCTTGGTGGCTGCGGAGCCGTACTTTCCGGCAATCCAAAGCCTTGTGCCCCGAGGTAATTCAAACCACCCAAGACAATCGAACCGGCAATCAAAACACGGGCAATCAGCGGACGGCCTACAAGTCGGTGAAACAATTCTCGCATCATGCGATCCTTCGTTAGGTCACACCGCTAAGATTGCTTTTCAAGCGACGAAAAGTCGAATCGGCAATTGCGGTCCGTTTAGATCAATTGCCTGACCTTAGAGCACACGGCCAATCAAAATCAAGACGAATCCTTGATCTCAAACAGCCTCGTCTTCACGGCGCGCCGACCGTTGGGCAATTTGCCGGTCACGGTGATTTCGGCGATCGGGTAACGTCCTGGAATGAATCGCTGACTGCTCTTGGTTGAAAAAATTTGCTGCGGCAATGCAAGTCGCTCACCCGCTAGTAACGGTGCTTGGCGATACAGGAAATACTGACCATTCAAATCTATCGTCACGTTTGAAAGATCGCTATCAAACTGGCTTTGTATCCAAACGATGTCGGTCAAGATCGCGCCCTGTCCACCCGCCGCTTCTATCGGTTCCTTGCCAATTCCAATTTCAACGGCGAGCGTAGTGTCATGGGCGCGGCTGAACAACGCGGTGTACAAGCTGAGCCCAAACAACGGCACCAAGCACGTCAAAATCAACAGCAACGTAAAGCCGCGTCCGCTGAGCCGAGGTGCAGGTGCCAACGATCGCGGAAGCTCAAATGCGGACAAATCGGTTTCGACCATAGAACGCAGGCTATGCATTGTTTGAATTTGTTTGCGGGCCCGCCAGCTTCTGTGCGAGTTCGGCTAAATGCGAAAGGCTATCGCAGTGGGCAGTATATCGCAGACGAGGACGAAGCGAGTCCGTGGCAGCGCGACCGCCCACGACGATCGTTGTAGAATCGCCAATCGCGTCAGCAAGTTCATTAAAATCTCGCACGAACTCTTCTTCCGACGCAATCACCGAAAGGCTGAACCACAATAAACGCGGGCGGTATTCCTGAACCGCTGACCGGAACGTTTGAATCGGCAGATCGCATCCCAGCGAAGTCGCTTGCCATCCCATGTCCATGAGCGATAACTCAACCATCTGCGACGCCAATTGATAAGTGTCGTTCGTGGTGGTGCCACCGATGGCAACGGGGCCGCCCAGCGGCGGTGGCAAGCTCTGCTTCAATTCGTGCAGCAACCCCAAGCAAATTCCGCAGGCCCGGCGTTCTTGATAAACCGCCAGATCACCCTGCTCCCACAAGTGCCCAAATTGATACATGGAGTCGCTGATCAGCAGGTCTGCGGCTGTAGAACGCGAATGGCCAGAGTGTCGCAGACTGCTAATCAATTGGCGGCAGCGACCCTCGTGACCTTGCCGCAACGCCATCAGGAACTCACGCCGGCACTCGTCCAGCGAGATCGCAGCCCCAGACGATATCCAAACGCCGGCCAGCCCCAGTCCAGTATTCGCCGAACTCGCACCTGTCAGCAAATCGACAATCGCGACTGGGTCCAAATTCCCGCACAAATTTCCGCCCCGCGCAATGATCTGGTCGACACTTTGCGAAGGAATTCGCCGGTGCCCACCCGCCGTTTTAACGACAGGGACCGTTCCTTGGTCACACCATCGCTTAATCGAGGACTCGCTGACGCCTAACGCTATGGCAGCTTGCTTCGGTGATAAGTGGGCCACGAGTTTTTCGTTTGCGGAGAATTGAACGTTTGTATTGAACGATTCGCGATCGCTCCTGACTAGCGAACTATAGCTGCTGGTCAGATTTCGCACACCTAAAAATTGTCAACGGCATTCAATACCTGCCATTTTTGCCCGCAGTCAACGCAAAACCGAAGATTTCGTGAACCGCAGGTACTTACGAGTACCAAGAACCTCGTCTCTCGGAGAACTTACCGACGCCGTGTGCATTTCGTTTCAGCAGCCGTTGAATTCCCCTGCAAAGCCCCGTATACTCTGATGCGAGTGAACGTTCTGAACGATTTGGACTTTTTGGTTGTTTTAGTGGCGTCGTCTGTACGGTCAAAAAAAGAACTCATAGTCGCCCCACCTCCAACTTCCTGGAAGGCATCTCATGTCTACTGATCTGTTCTCGAATGACGTAAAAACCGTATCTAGCTGCCCGAATCCTCCCCGACCGACAACGAAGAAAAGTTCCGGCAGCAGCCGCGTTGTTAAGCCGACTTGGCTCAAGCTTCCTGAATTACAAATGGCCATGGATTCCGCAGATGGCCACGCAAATTCTCTGGAGAATGCCAGCGTTAAGGAATTAGTTCAACGAACGAAGGCCGTTTTGAAGCACGAAATCGGCTTCATCTCCAATGTTGAGTTCAGCTCCAAAGACGCCGCGAAACGGATTTTTGAAAGTTCGCTCGATTTAGCACCAGCCCAGTCCGAAATCGCGCTCGCAACCGTCCGTCGAGCAGGTGCAGACTTGCCGATGCACCTCAGTCGCCTCTGCGAAGCGAAGCTATTGACCCCAGCCCAGGAATCGGCGTTGTTTCGGAGAATGAATTTCTTGCGACATCAAGCTGCCGTGCACCGCTCGCTGTTGAACGTTGCCGAGCCGTCGGCAGCAAGATTATTGCTAGTGGAAAGACTCTTACTGCTTGCCGATTGGCACCGAGATCGAATCGTGGAAGCCAACACGCGTTTAGTATTCTCGATCGTCAAGAAGTTTATCAACGCGAACAATCTGTTTGACGATTTGCTCAGCGACGGAATCGTGGCGTTAATTCGCGCTGTCGAAAAGTTTGATTACGACCGAGGGTTCCGTTTCAGCACCTATGCGACTCAAGTCGTACGTCGGAACGCCTACCGAGAGATTGTCCAAAACCAGCAAGAGCGGGCGAAGATGGTTGGTGGATTGCAAGACATGGACATTGATCTCAGCGACGAGGAACGGAGCCCAGCGATTAGCGAAAGCCGCTGGCACGAACTGCGAAGCCGCCTGAGTTTGATGTTAGGTGATTTGGACCGCCGAGAAAAATTTATTATTCGCGCTAGGTTTTCTCTCGGTTCTCACCGCCGCGTTCACACACTCCAAGCCTTAGCGGATCGCCTTGGCGTTTCGAAGGAACGGGTGCGACAACTCGAGCGACGTGCGATGGATAAGCTCAGAGCCATGGCCGGCGAAGTCAAACTTGTCGAGTTAGAGGTTTAGTCTGTAACTTTTTCCGCGATCAAAGTATTCGAACTTCATGTGGTGTAGTTTAGAATGAAACATTCTCGCGAATCCCACACACCAGTGCCGTCTCTACGTTCGATCGAGCGGGGATGATCACTTGTGTATCGCCGGTGATGAAAAGTCGTTTGTTTACCGCGACGTTGTAAAACATCTCGTCCCCTTGGCCATCGGCCAAGCCTCCCAAACCACCCATGGCTGTCGACAGGAATGGAGCAATCTTATCACTCGTTCCTGAGTAGTACCAACCGAGACCGCAGAGCTGCCATCCGTTTTTGTCATCAGCCGGATCGACGACTAAGTATTGGTCTAAATTGTAAGTCAATGCCCACGACCCTGACTCACGCGCAATTGGTACATTGGGCAAAACGATCAACGGCGATTAATTTAATGAGGTAAAATTTCTGCTACTCCAAATCGCTCCAAACAACTGGCGCCCGGGCAATTTTAAGAAATTTGTGGGCAGTCGCAGTCCTTGCGAAATCATCGCGCCGTTTGCAAACAGCTCGCTCAATCCACTTGTTTTGGTCGTGTCCGAAGCGTTCAAGACCAAAAAAATGTAGATGGGCTCGCCTTCCTTAAGGAGTACGAATCCGGTCCCCAGCGTCGAGTACGCGACCGTTCAAAAACCGATTGGATTGACAACAAAGGCTGCGTTGGAAAACTGATGGATTCCGCGTCCATGTGCGAATGAATTCATGTCACCATCGAGGGTGTCGAGCTTGCCAGCATACAATACGAATGACTCGGAAAGCGTCTCGGTGAACAGCTCATCGACGATCTCGGCATCGGCGACAATACGATCGTGCAATATTCGACCGACAACGGTCCTTATTACAACACTTGGCCCAATGCTGGCACGATGCCTTTCCGAAGCGAGAAGAACTCGAACTGGGAAGGTGCCTATCGCGTTCCTTGCTACAGGGGTCGAGCTCAATGGCCGCAAGTATCGCAAATACAACAATGGTTACAACATGCTGGATTACTTGAGCGGCAAATCGAAGGAATCGCCTCGCAGTAAGTTTTGGTATGTGAACGATGACGGCGAGATCTTCGCGGCGCGATACCAGGATTGGAAAGTCGTCTTCTTAGGGAATCGAGGTGAAGCTTTTGGCGTGTGGCGCGAGCCGTTCGTAGAATTACCAGTGCCGTTGATATTCAATCTTTGTCGCGATCCTTTCGAGCGCGCTCAGCACAACTCGAATACTTACAACGACTGGTTCCTAGATCGTCCATTCATCATCGTTCCCCTCCAGGGATTGGCAGCTAAGTTTCTGCTAACGATGAAGGATTATTCGTCAAGCCAAAGCCCTGGATCGTTCCTAATCAGGCAGCGGCGAAACTGCTTGCGGTGAGTCGTATCTCAATGAAGCGTGTTGTTCCAAGGTTTTTGCAAGATCGGGTTGGCCCACTTGATCTAAGCGTTCGATCCATTGCCGATAAAAGGTAGCGTCTGCGTCATTGGCGGCTCGACACACAAGGCGAACACTACAGCAGATCGCTGTTATGGCAGGTTGACGCTTCGCCGGGTCAAGCGACGGCAGATAGACCCTAAGAAGCCAATCGGAATTCGTGGTCTTGGTGAAGTAAGCCCGAAGTGCGTTAGCGGAAAAAACACTTTGATACGCATTAAAGCGTGGACTTGGACTGGTCGCTCCATCAAATTCTCCGTAGCGGATTAAGTAGTCTCGCACGCTATCTCCATCATAGATTCGCTCGCGGAACGGCTGTTCATTTAACATGGCGTTCAGCCCAGCATCGGCCTGAGGCGTTTTCGTTCCGATAATCAGATTACAGAGCTGCTTTCGCTGTTCGCTGTGAAAATGCGTGTCTTGGACCAAGATCGGTGCAAGCGTCAGCTTGGCGTTCAGCTTCACCATCCTCAAAGGAATCGATCCGACGCCAGAAAAAGTCCAATGTCGATGGGTTTTCAATTGCGGGGACCACTGCCCCGCTCCTTGACCCCAAGAACTGCGTTAATCGAATGGCGATTACATTGCGTGAATCCCCTGGCAAGGTCGCTGCCCAGTCCAGGAAAGGGCGGAAGTTGTCTGGCTTAAGCAACCAGTTGACAAACTGTGTCTGATGGAGAGCTTTTTCGACCGAGGCTTTTAACTGGAACTCAGATAAGTCACGGCTTAGTTTGATATAGTCCGCAACGTTGAGATGCGTGGTCTCAGAACGCTGCGACAAAAGAGAATCCAACAACTCAACCTTAATCGCATTCGCTGATTCTGCGGGTGCTTGATCGCTGCTGAACTGCAAAATTTTGTTTAAAGTGCACGATTGGAAAATAATTGGTTTGTTGACCTGACGAACAAACTGAATCATTAGTTCCTGTTTTCCTGCAACGTTGTCGCGAAGATCGATCAGACGTAGCAAAACATCAATGTTCGATTCCTTCGCAAACATTTCCCGAAACTCCGAATTCGCGATCAACAACTTGGCAAGCGCAAAGCGATTTTCATCGTGAGGCTCTTCAGCAAAAAGTTCTTCGATGATACTGAGGTTATCCTGACCCTCCCATTCGCGAAGCGAGCGACTGCGGCAAAGCCAGGTCAAAACGAGATCGTGTCGGCTGATGGTTGCGTTCCCTTCTCTCACTTTCTGCACCCACCAATCGAGCTTTTGTGACTGGACAAGCTTTACCATGACCACGGTGCTCGTGAACGACTCACGAAATAGATTTTTTTTGATTTCGGGGTTGTCGATAAGTTCAATCAATTGGGAACAAATTCGAGTTCACTTCGCGTCAACAATGACGATAGCGTGGCAGCTCGCTCAGCTTGTATACTAGCTTGAAAGTCGCGCAAAAGTATCGCTTGAGTTGCAGACGTGTTAGGTGTGATACCAACGTCTATGTCTGATAGAATGAGACTCGCTCGCTTTCTCGATTCTAGTCATCCCTTCGCGAGGATATCGCGTAGCATCGGCTTCGCTTGTTCCCCGAAACTCAATAAGTCTTTCGACGCTTGGTCGCGAATGATGAAACTTGGGTTATCGAGCGTTTCGATCGCTTGTTGGATGCTTTCCTCGGTTGCTGGCGTTTCAGAGCTAACGGGTTCCTCGGAGGCGATTTGAAAGCAACAAAGAAAAGCAATGAGGAACCAAGAATTCAACACCATGATACGCTCTCATCCGGCTTTGAACTAGTTTGTCAACGCGGTTAAGACTAGTTGATGGTGAAGCCAGCAGCAATGGTGAGATGGTAGCCCGGCTTGGTCGGGACCGTTTCGAATTTCGTTGACCTTAAGGTTTGAAGAAACCTCGCTTCACGCAATGATGGTGAGACATTGAGTGAGTGGTAGGGCGGTTTGGAAATCCTGATTGCAGTAGTGCCGCGAGAACGAATTGATGCTGACCGCTCTGGGCTGAACAAACAACCGAATCGGCAGTTTTAATCCGATGCACCATTCGGCTGCCGTCATCCACAAATAGATCGCATGCTCAGTGTAGAAATTTGCAGGAACGGATTAGTTTTTGAAATCCATCATGTTGGAAAGATGGTAATGCCATCCGACTAATCCGATGTCGAGCAGTAGCAGCGATGCTCCGATCGTCCATAAGGTTCGGCTGCTGCTCGGATAAGCTTCTGTACCGATCGGCATCACAACGATGGCGTAAAAGCAAAGTCCGCCCCACCAGACTGCCCAAACGATGAACAAACAGTATTGCCAAGCAAAACGTAACATGCTCGCGAGCTTTTCATGCTTCCTGCGTTCTACCACTGTTTGATTTTGCATCAATCAACTTCCAACACTTTGCCCTCAGGTGAGACTTTGATATCGCGTGTCTTGCCATCGGCAGATTTGCCGCGAACTTCGTAGACCGTTTTGTCGCCATCCTGCTCAGTCCATGCCGTGTCAAACTTGACACCCGGTAGCTTTTCTTGAGCGACTTTCATCACGGCTTCAGGAACATTTTCAATCGGTACCATTTCGGTTTTTTCAAATACTTCGCCGCAACCGACGACGGACAGAAGCGTTAGGGACAGGACAAAAAACTTCGTTTGCATTTGCGTTTTTCCAGAAGGAGGTAAGGTTTAAAAGTTGCATCTAGTGCTGCGAGAAGTCAATGACCTTGCTTGGTAACCCGACGCGTAAGCGAGGAATTAGACGCATTTTCCTCGCTTACGCGTCGGGTTACCAAGTTTTCAAGCAGCATCAATTTATTCTCGCGGCACGTGTTGCGCGGGCAATCGCGCACGCGCACCTGTGATTACAACGCATCGCTTGAAATCGTTTCACCTCCGGCACGAGTCGTGAGTGATTGATAGATTTTGTAATCAAGTGAGTTCGTGACAAAGCTAACGTGTCCATCGCTGAACAGGAATTGAACGCCGCCGGTGTGATGACTGTAGAACTGGTTCACATGCGAACGTCGCTCACCGGGACTGTACCCATCACCGGAGTGACCGAGGATCAGACTCGATGCTGACTCCGGCGGGCCAGTACCAACCCCGTCAGTACCATCGGGCACAATCACGGCGTCGGTGACCGCGCCCGTCCAAGTCGCTTCACCGAGGGCGAATGCACGCTCGCCAGCCATCAGCGTTGTCGACGAACCGTCTAGTATGTCTCGAAAGCTGAGCGATTGATTTCGGAACAACATGCCATCGCCACCAACACCCGGTTCAAACGTCCCGAACATGCCCACGTAATTTGCCGGAGCGACCTCGCAGATGTTACTAATGAACGCACCCGTTGCGAGGCTACGCTTGGCCAGTTGGTAAAGCTCGGGCGTCGGAGCCGACGGACACAAGAACGTCGGTAACGAAACGACTCGGGCGTTGGCATTGAGCGTGTGTTCGATGCCGACGTTGAAGTTGATCTGATCGAACAACGCGGACTGTTCGAGTTGCGGTAGGATGAAACTGCCCCAACCCCAACCTGTGCCGGTTTCATTGCCAGCAGAATCGAAACGCGAAACGTAACCCGGCGGAAAGACTTTGTGAGCAGCGTGATAGTTCTGCATCGCAAGTCCAATTTGCTTCAGGTGATTCTGGCAAGTCATGCGACGTGCGGCTTCGCGAGCCTGCTGCACTGCCGGGAGCAACAAGCCAACGAGAACACCAATAATGGCGATCACGACCAGCAGTTCAATCAGCGTGAAGCCTCGACGAGTTCCCGGCGGGATTGTCAGAATGATTCTGTTTTGCATGGAAAAATCTTGTGGCCAGGATCGCGGAAGTCTCGTCCGCATCGGATAGTTTGCGTCAGGCGGCGATCAGTCGTGACCGCACACCAGCTTGTTTATCAACTCAAGCTTTCACCGCGATGACTGGCAGATGACAGTTTCGTCATTTACGTTGTCCGTAGAAAGCCTGCTGTACGGCAACGTCAACACAACCGTGGTTCCTATGTTGTGAATACTCTCGATCTTCACCTCGCCGCCGTGCAATTCTACCACGCTGCGGACGATGGCCAGTCCCAGTCCTGACCCACCCGTTGAAGTCGATCGATCCTTCTCGACTCGGTAGAAGCGATCAAAAACGTGAGGCAAATCTTCGGGAGGAATTCCCGCACCGTTGTCGGCGACTTCGATGCGCAGTGATGTGGCACTCGGAATCGCGCAAACCGCGATCGTGCCGCCACTGGGTGTGTAGTGCAGTGCGTTTTCAATCAGATTGCCAAGTGCACGCTGCAACAGGGAACGGTTGGCTTCAACCACGAGACCCGCAGGACACTCAACGACCCACTGAATGCCACGCTTGGCAATCACGAAAGCGGTTAAGCAGCAAACGGGGAAAGCGGATAGCGTGACTAGGAATAAGGTCCAGCGATAGTTTCGAATCAGTTGATGATGTTGCACGCGATTCATGGCGACCTGAATCGTTTGCACACCTCCGGGAGACGAATGCACCAAAGTGGCGGCGATAATTCGGAACGGCGTGCCGTTGGGGCTGAGTTGGTCGCAGCCGCCCGAAATATTGTTGACAGCAATCGGTGTAGGAAACAATCTCTTAGGAAGCTGTGCATCCATCGAAGGTGTCTCACTCAGGACGTTGCCACTTGCATCGAGCAGCCGTTCGTAGACTCTGGCGTAGCGACGCGCAGCGGCTTCCCATTCCACTTCTTGGCGGATTGCGTCAGCATAGTCAGGTCGCTCGGTGAGCAGGTCTTGAAGAATGTGGAGCTCATCCATCAAGAATTGATCATCTTGCCGATTTAAGTTCGCGATCAGCACCCAGTAGAGAATCGCGGTTGCAGCCAGCACGATCGAAAAGCTCGACGCTGCATACCAAAGCGTCAGCCGCATCGCGAGCGACGAAAAGATATTGCTTCTAAAACTCGAACTTCGCATTACGTTGCTCGCTCTTCCAATACATAGCCGACACCACGAACGGTGTGAATGAGTTTGACATCGAACGGGTCGTCTACTTTTGTTCGCAGCCGACGAATATGGACATCAACGACGTTTGTATTGCTGTCGAAATTCATATCCCATACTTGTTCGGCAATCAGTGTCCTAGAGAGCACTTCGCCTTGCCGTCGCAGCATCAGCGATAGCAGCGAAAATTCCTTGGGCGTCAAGTTGAGATTACTGCCAGATCGCGTCGCCCTATGTCGAACAAAATCGAATTCTAAATCGGCTATCGTGACGACTTCTAATTGTCGAGCTGGTCCGCGACGTAGTAGCATGCGAATGCGAGCTAGCAGTTCTGAAAAGGCAAACGGCCTGATGAGATAGTCGTCTGCCCCCAGCTCCAATCCTTTGACTCGATCCTCAACGGCATCACGAGCCGTCAGCATCAACACAGGCGTTTGGCGGCCATCATCTCGCAGTCGCTTGAGCACATCCCAGCCATCGCGTCCGGGCAGCATGACGTCGAGCACGATCAAGTCGTAATCGCCGGTCCAAGCCAAGTCCAATCCATCGGTTCCTGTGCTCGCTACATCAACAACGAAACTGCTCTCGGTCAATCCTTTGCGGAGGTAGGCCGCTGTCTTCGCTTCGTCTTCGATAATCAGCAGCTTCATAAGTTTGGTTCAACCTTGTCAAGGATTTCTTACAGTAGCTGACGCCATCACCAATCATGGCAACGATTTTGTACTTCGCAACGAGCTTCTCCACCGCCGCCACTTTGTCTTCGGGCAGCAACTCGGCATGAACCTCGTCGATGCCTGCTTGCGTGGCGATCGCCTTCGCGGTTCGCTCGTTGTCGCCCGTCAACATCACTATATGTTCGACTCCCAAGTTGTGTAACTGTCGCACTGTCTCGCGGGTTTCGTCAATCTTGCCGGACGCTCCCTTGCCCTGAATGATCTCGAACTGCTCTGCGAGTGAAATTTTTATTCCGCGTTTCCGGGTTTCTTCGACGATCGCGCGGGCCAGCGGATGGTTTGTATTCAGCTCCAAGGCACCGGCGCGGGTGAGCAGTTCGGTTTCGTCGTGGCCGTTCAATGGGACCACGTCAATCACCTCAGGGGCTCCCTTGGTCAG
>Ga0105044_10013792_pt1 | contig 10957 bp, 8 predicted proteins | sample MAT01_FD_78092 | JGI IMG/M metagenome (GOLD analysis project Ga0105044, IMG submission 78092) | Freshwater microbial communities from Lake Fryxell liftoff mats and glacier meltwater in Antarctica - MAT-01 | ecosystem: Environmental > Aquatic > Freshwater > Ice > Liftoff microbial mat | place... | reverse complement strand
GCGTGCCCGATACCTCAAGACCGCGTTGCCGCGACGGCACGCCTGGGGAGTCCACACCTTGCTGCAGCACGCCCGCGCATTCGCGCTCATGCCCTGCTATTCGGATCAGATTCCGCGGATGCCGATCTTCACGGGGCGGCACACTCCGGGAGATGCGAGGTCGATCACGGACGCCGCTGGTTTCAACCGCGATGTGATGCCGTACTGGACTGCCCGGGCAGCACCCGGTTATCGCGTGGTGCAGGCCCGCTGGATCCTGCTGTTCGAGACCGATGCATCGCACGGCGCAAACTTCATGAAGGTGCTCAACCGCGGGCGCTACGACGTCAGAACGGAAGTTCGCATGCTGCGCCCGGTCGCGCGGGAGCTGCGACGGCAGGGTCTGACAATCGACGCATTCTTCGTCGACAACGAGGGGGGATGGCCGGTCTTTAATCTCAGCAATGATCAGATGCGATCCGCCTTCGCGAGCGCTCGTGTGCGTTCGAAGATGCCCCCTCAGGTGCGATCTCTGCCGGTCGACAAGCTTCTCTGGCAGACCCCGACGTTCGACTATGCCGCAGCGTATGTCTGGAACTCCTGGCAACAGCAACTGATGAATCAAGCGATGCGGGACGTGTTCATCAATAGCCGGCTGTTCCACGCGGTGCGGGGCCCGGGCGAGGCGCCCACGCCGCCGGTGGTGAACAACTATAACTGGGCCTCTCCGGTCTGGACTGCGTACGACTATAACGGCTGGCCATTCCCGCAGACCACGCCAATCGATGGGCTCACGAGCAACTGGAACGAGTACTTCAGCCCTATCGGGCAGCGTTTCCGCGGGCGTACGCACGACGTCATGTGGAACAAGCTCGTTGACATCTGCAACATTGCCAGGGCGTGTCTGGGTGCACCTGGACGCCGATTCTGGCCCACGATTACCCAGCCAATCCGCAACAACCCGTGGCTGTGGGAACGCATGATCGCCCACCTGACGCGCACGGGCGTGAACTGGACGGCGAGCAAGTCCGCGTTTGTCTACTTCAACGAGTGGGACCACATCGGGCCGCAGGCCGACCCATTGGCGGCCCAGATCCTTGCCCGACACGACCAGCCCTTCCCCGCGCAGCGAAACCTTCCCGAGACCCCGCTGGACTCGGACACACTCGAAACCGCGGGATATGTCACAACCTACGCGGAGTTTCTCGACAACGTCGATCCCACGCCGCTGACAGACGCGGGTTGGCGGGGTGATGCGTTCCCGATTCGGGCGTTCCCGTCGGCCCCGCTTCGCGCCGCTGCGTGAGCCCCCGCATGGGCGTGGGCGGCTTCGGCTGGGTGTAGCATCGTCAACGATGTCGATCCGCCGCCAGCCCGAGGACTTCCGAGTACGCGAGCGGCTCCGGGCGGATGTGTTGGAAGCGCTGGCCGCAGCGCCGGACGCCGGACGGCGCTGGGCGGTCATGAGTCTCGAGAAAACGTCGCTGACCACGCCCGACGCGACGGCGCTATTCGCCAAGGCCGTCGGCGTTGCCGCGGCGAAGGTCGAGCACGCGGGGCTCAAGGACAAGCACGCGATCACGACTCAGCACGTCAGCGTCGAGTGCGAGTCGCGCGCGGTCGCCCAGCGAGCGGTCGCCGGCCCGAGCGGTCGGAGCTGGACCTCGCGGCTGATCGGGTTCGCCGCGGCACCGCTCGACGCGGACGATATCGAGCGAAACGAGTTCGATATTCTCGTGACCGACCTTTCTCGCCAGGCGGCGGATGAGATGCTGCGGCGTTCGAGGATCCTGGAGGATGCGGCGGGCGGCCTCGCGATCATCAACTATTTCGGTGACCAGCGGTTCGGGTCGGCACGGCACGGGCACGGCTTCGCCGCGACGCACCTGCTCCGCGGCGACTTCGAGCAGGCCCTGAAACTGCTCATCGCCACGCCCGCCCGGAAGGACGCCGGTGCCAGGCGGATCCTGACGCGCCTCTGCGCGACGCACTGGGGCAACTTCGCCAAGCTCGCCGCCGAGGCCCCAAAGACGCCGGAGCGGCGGCCGCTGGAGGTGCTCGCGGGCGGAGGGTCGTTCCGCGAAGCCTTCGAGGCGTTGCCATACTTCGTGCAGCAGATGAGCGTGGACGCACTACAGTCGTCGGTGTGGAACACGGCGGCGGCGGGTCTGGTTAGGTCGCTGAACGATTCCGACACGCTGCACGCCGATGACGATTTCGGGGCGATGCTCTTCCCGCCGGCGCGAGCGATCCCGGATGAGTGGCGCCGGACGACGGTGCCGACCCCGGGCCCAGATGCTCCGCCGTCGGCGCTCGCGGACGCGGCGCTCTTCGCGGCGCTACAAGCCCACGGTTTAGGGTCGATGCAGAGCCTGAAAATCCCCGGGCTCCGCAGGCCGGCGCTGGGTTCCTGGGCGCGGTCGCTGGCGGTGACGGCCGAGGCGTTCGTGCTCGGCGAGCCTGAGCCGGACCCCGTCGCGGGCGGTAGGCGGGTGCGGATCCGGACGGGCTTCGCGCTGCCGCGGGGTGCGTACGCGACGGTAGTGCTCCGGGCCCTGGGCCAATAGAACGGTCGGGCGGCAAGAGCCGGTAGGATGGACCCGATGAGCACCGCTCCAACGCCGCCCTCGCCCTCGATCCCCCATGCCCCCAACGCGGCCTCCGGGCCTGCGGCGACGCTGTCGCACGACCGGCTGGCACACCTCGAAGCTCTCTCGCTCCGCTACCCCTCGAGCCGGGCGGCGATCAGCGAGGCGGCGGCGCTGAGGGCCTCGCTCACCCTCCCGGCCCGCACGGTCCACGTCATTTCCGACATCCACGGCGAAGACATCAAGCTGCGGCACGTCATCTCCAACGCATCCGGGGCGCTGCGGCTGCTCGTCGACGAAATCCTGGCCGACCGGCTGGCCGCCCAGGAGAAGAACCGGTTCCTTGCCGTGCTGTACTACCCGAGGGAAGCGATCAACCACTACTCGAAGTCGATCGTCGCGTCCGGGCAGCGAGAGCGGTGGGTGTTCGACACGCTGTCGATGCAGTTTGAGATCGTGCGTCAACTGCGGGCCCGCGTCCGCCGCATGACTTTCGAGGAGCTCCTTCCCTGGGAATATCGCGAGCTGTTCGTCGAGCTCGGCTCGGCCCAGCGGCCCGGCTACGTCAAGCAGATGCTCGCGGGCCTGGCGCGCTTCGACCGCGACTGGGGTGCCGTGCGGGCGGCGGCGCAGCTGATCCGCGACCTGTCGTGCGACGAGCTCCTGGTGCTAGGCGACCTCGGCGACCGCGGGCCGCGGATGGACAAGGTGCTCGAGGTGCTGATGCACCGCCCGGGTGTGAGCCTGATCTGGGGCAACCACGACATGCTCTGGCTTGGGGCCAACCTCGGGCAGGAGGCTTGCATGCTCACGCTGCTGCGCTTCAGCCTGCGCTATCGGCGGCTGAGCCAGCTCGAGGAGGGTTACGGCGTGATGATGGCGCCGCTGGAGCGGCTGGCCCGCCACGTCTATGACGGCGATCCGGCCGAACGGTTCGCTCCCAAAGGGGAGGGCTTCCGGCACGCCACGACCGTCGCGCGTATGCAGAAGGCCGTCACAATCATGCTGCTCAAGGCCGAGGGGCGCATGATCGCCCGGCGACCTGAATGGAGTCTCGAGCACCGGCGCCTGCTGCACCGCATTCGGTTCGAGGAGGGCCGCGCGGTGAGCGTCGAGATCGACGGCAGGACCCACGCCATGCTCGACCAGTCGCTCCCCACGCTGCTGCCGGAGGCCACGGGGGGCGACCCGTACGCCTATTCACGCGAGGAGCAGGCCTGCATCGATCGGCTCAGGGAGAGCTTCACACGCTCGCCGCGGCTGCGGGAGCACATGGACTGGATGGTCCAGCGCGGCGGGATGTACACCACGCGCGACGAGGTTCTGCTGTTCCACGCCTGCGTCCCGGTGAACGACGATGGCGAGCCGGCGAACCTGATGGTCGAGGGTGTCGAGCGATCGGGCAGGGACCTCATGGATGCGCTCGGGTCGATCCTCCGGCGGGTGCACCGCCGCCGCTTCAGCGGCGACCAGAGAGATTCGGATTGGCTGTGGTATCTCTGGGGCGGCCCGCTGAGCCCCCTCTTTGGCAAGGACAAGCTCGCAACCTTCGAGTCGAGCTTCCTCGCCGACAAGGAGGCCCAGAAGGAGCGGAAGAACCCGTACTTCGAGCTGCTGCACGACGCCGGGTTCGTTGCGCGGATCGGGGCGCTCTTCGGCGTGGGCAAGGACGTGCTCATCGTCAACGGGCACGTGCCGGTGAAGATCGAGAACGGCGAGCACCCCGTCAAACGCGGCGGCAACGCCGTCACGATCGACGGCGCGTTCAGCGAGGCGTACGGCGACCGGGGCTACACGCTCGTGCTTCGGCCCGAGCGGATCGACCTATGCGAACTGGCGCCCTTCGACGGCGTGCAGGCCGTGGTGGAGCACGGCGCCGACCTGCTGCCCAAGGTGACGACCATCCGCGACTATGCACGGGAACGCACGCTCTCCGAAACCGAAGCAGGGGCCCGGGTACAACGGGCCGTGGACGATCTGGACGCGCTGGTGCGAGCGTATCAGGAGGGCCAGGTGCGCCCGCCGCGGTAGGCGGGCGCGAGCTTCGTCACGAACGAACGGGCCCGATAACGCCGACCATGCGGCCGGAGAGGCCTCTGTCGCGGCGGTGGGAGAAGAACAGCGGACGGCCGTCGGGGCCGATGGCTGAAACAGTGCACTCGGGACGCGTATCGACCATCGAGCCCAGCACCCCGGCGCCCAGAAGTTGTTCACGCAGTGCGGCCTTCAGGTCGATCGTGTGCTGGCCACCGGAGTGCGGAGCCACCAGCGATGTACCGCTCCCGAACTTGACGCGGAACTGCTCGGCGACTTCGGCCCCGACCTCGAAGGTGTCCGGGCCAATGCACGGCCCGATCGCCGCCACGATCTCTCGCGGCCGGATCGCGCCCACGTGGACCATCGCCTCGACGGTCCGGGTGAGCACGTCGGCGATCACGCCCCGCCAGCCGGCATGGACGGCGGCGACCAGCGAGCCGTCCGCGGTCGAAAGCAAAACCGGGCAGCAGTCGGCGACGCGGATGCCGACCACGCGGGCCGGATCATCGCAGACAATCGCATCGGCCTTGGTGTTGTGACCGTCGGTCGCAATATGCGACGGGCCGCCGAGATGAACGACGTGGACCGCGTCGCCATGGACCTGGTGCACCTGAACCACCTCGCGGCCCGCGGCGTGAAGATGGCCGAGAAGACGGGCCCAGTTCTGGTGGATATTGGCCGGGGGGTCGCGGTCGGCTGGAGGCAGGTCCGACGGGTTGCCGAAGTTGAATGACTCAAACACGCCCCCCGAGACACCCCCGAGCCGAGTCGTAAACCCATGGGGAACCCCGACCTGCGCGAGCAGGGGCGAGTGCAGAATCGAGGCGGGCAAGCGGTCGGCGGCCATCGCTGTAGTCATCGACACACCCCGCTTCTGGTCAGTACACGCGAGGAAAAGACGGGGTCTCCCCGGAATGTCGGGTGTGCGGCGTGGGGGAGAACCTGATACTCTGCAGCTTCAATGCGGCGTGTGCGAAGGTTGGCCAGTGTGCGGCCCCTCGCGCGGGCTACGAAAGGAACGTTCGATGAACCGTCTCATTCTGGCCGGTATGGCTGTTGGTCTTCTGATTGTCGGTGGCTGTGAAGAGAAGCCCAAGGTTCCCGAGGCTCCCAAGCTGGGCAACACGATCAAGGATGCGGGCAACGCGATGGGCGACGCGGCCAAGAAGGCCGGCGACTCGGCCAAGGCCGCGACGGAGAAGGCCGTCGCGCAGGGCACGCAGGCGATTGCTGGCGCGATCGAGTCCGCCAAGAAGGAAGGCACGGGCCTGGTCGACAAGGCCAAGGGCCAGATGGACCAGCTCAGCGCCAAAGCGTCTACAGTGGCCGCGGACAAGAAGCCCGAGTTCGACAGGGCGATCACCGACCTGTCGGGACAGTTCACGGCCCTCAAGGACAGGGTTGCCAAGCTCGGCGGCGACTCGCCCGCCGCGATCGGCACGGCCCTGACCGAGATCAAGTCTGCGGGCACCAAGCTGATGGACGGCATCCGCGCCACGGCGGACAAGTTCGGCATCAAGCTCAACTGAGCACGCTGGATCATGACGGCGGCCCGGCCGACCATGGGTCGGCCGGGCCGCTCTGTTTTTGGCCGAGCCTTCCGGCCCGAGTCCTGTGACACCCGCGTTGACGGACCCCCTGCCCGCACCGGCGTACGCTCGAAACATGCGAGCAATCACCCTCATTACCACCGGCGGGACGATCGAGAAGACGTACGACGAGGCCACAGGCGAGCTCTCCAACCGGCGGAGCGTGGTGCGCCGCATGGTCCGGCGGCTTCGGTTGGAGGACGCCCGCGTGTCGGTCGTCGAGCTCCTCAGCAAGGACTCGCTGCACATGACCGACGACGATCGGACCGCGATCGTCAACGCGTTGCGGGCCTGCGGAGCCGATCGGCCGCAGGACCCTGGGTCGGGCGTGGTGATCCTGCACGGGACCGACACGCTCACGGTCACCGGCGAGCGGATCCTGGCCGAGATGCCCCGGCCGGGAGTACCGATCGTGCTCACGGGCGCAATGCGTCCGTTCGAGATGGTGCGCTCCGATGCCCTCCAGAATCTAACGGAGGCCATCTTCGCGACCGGCGTGCTCGCCCCCGGGGTCTACTGCGTGGCCCACGGGCGGGCCCTTGGGTTCCCGGGCGTTCACAAAGACCGTGAGCGGCGCACGTTCGTGAGAGTTTGAGCTGCCAACAGGATGAACAGAACACGCCGGCGGCCTGATCAACTCGATAATTTGGCGATCGCGGGAATGCGCTTGCGGTCCGAGACCCAGACGCCACCCGGACGTTCGACGGTGACGACGAAGGTGTTGGCCTTGGGCACCGTCAGCCGGGGCTCGACCTTCACGACGACGGTCTCCTGACCAACGGGGATGTCGAAGACGCCGCCATGGACGGGGTGCCGCTCGTCCCGCTCGGGGTCAAAGATCCACAGTTGATACTGCTCGACGCGGGGATCGTTGGCCTTCAGGCCGCGGAACACCATGTAGCCCTCCTGCCGCGAGGGGCTCCAGTAGAGCTTGGCCTCACTGGCGGCGGCGGTCGGGTCCGGGCCGCGGTCGAACCTGGTGACCAGCACGTCGCCCGCGGACGCCTTCAGGCGGTCTACGGCGGCGAGCGACTCGATGCGAGCCACGCCTGCGACGGGATAGTCCGACGGGCCGGCCGCAAGTCGCGGCCACCACCCGATGACGGCGAGCCCGAGGCACGCGGCCGCAGCCAGCCAACCCAAGCGGGAGCTCCGCGCGAGCACCGGCGACTGTGGCAGCCGGTACGCCGCAAGGTCGCGGTCGGCATCGACGGCCACCTTCGCACGCGTCGGCGGCGGGGCGATGCGGGCACGAACATGCTCCGGCATGGGCTCCAGCCGCGAGGCCGGACCGGAGAACAAGAGCACGTCGAGATTCGCGGCGGCGAGCTGCATGCACTCTCGCGGCACATCGGTGTGCCGAAGGCACAGAGCCTCCAGCTCGGCGTGCTCGTGCTCGGAGAGGCCCACCGTGGCCTCGTCGGCGAGCAGGTCCATCAGCCGGTCATGTTCGGGACCGATACTGACATCATGGCGGCGGAGGTCGCTCATGGGCGGACCTCCTTCCGGCCCGTCGAGCCAGGCAGGGCATCGTCGTTTCTAATGCGGACGGCCGAGACGCCGTCGCTGGCGCCCGAACCCGAGAGCAACTCGCGGATCCGGATGAGCCCGCGGCGCACGTGCGTCTTCACGGTGCCCAGCGGCAGCCCGGTCGCCTCGGCGATCTTTTCGTGACTCAGGCCCTGATAGATCGAGAGCCGGAGGACACGCTGCTGCTCGGGGCGGAGGGAGTCAAGCGCGCGGGACGCGGCGGTGGCCTCTTCGCTGAGTTCGGTCTGCCGGCCGGGCGTCTGCTCAACCCGAGGGAGGTTGCGGGCGATCGTCTCGGCATCGGGCTGACGCGAGGCGCGGCGGCGGCGGTCGATGAGCCGGCGGCGGGCGATCATCGCGATGAAGGTCGCCTCGGAGGCGACAGTGGCGTCGTACCGGGGAGAAGACTTCCACACGTCCAGAAAGATCTCCTGGACCGCGTCCTCGGCCTCGGACTGGTTGAAGCAGAAGCGACGGGCCAGCGACCAGACCAGCCCGGCGTACCTGTCGAGGCACTCGCGGACCGCGGACTGGTCGCCGGTGGACACACGCTGAAGGATCGTATCAGACAAAGTCCTGGCGGCCTCCCGGGGTCGCGAGGAGTGTAGGGGCGACCTGCTTCGAGGGTGAGTCTGGCAGAGCGGGATTGTGCAGATTGCTGACATACGTTGGTTGGACCGGCGTCCCGGTGATCGGGAAGACGCTTCCGAAAGCCTCCGAGGGCGGTTTCGCCCCGCGTGCGTAGGCGGATTCGCGGGCGTCCGGGGGCGTGCGTGGCGGTCGGGGGCCGGGGAGCGGAAATGCGACGGGCAAAAAGAACGCCCCGGGCCGTAGGGCCCGGGGCGTCTGAGGTCTCAGTTGGTCCGTCTCGGCAAGCCGAGAGCGGGCCTCGTGGAGATCACCCGTTCAAAGGCTTAGGGGCAGCCAACGAACCAGGTGGACAGGAAGCTGAAGATATCAGCGACGTTGGCGGTGCCGTCCTGATCGAAGTCGGCGCGGCAGCCAGCGTTGGAGCCATCGACGCCGGGGCCCGTGCTGGGCTGGTTGGCGGCGGCGATGAGGAAGGAGAAGTCACGGCCGACGGAAGCCCACGACGGGGTGGGGTTGGCGAAGGTCGGACGGACGAGCGACTGGCCCGGGTTGAAGCGGATCAGGCAGGTGCGGGTGCAATCAGCGTTGTAGCAGAAGTACGCGCGCTCGTTGATCGAGAAGGTGTGGCGGACGCCGATCGAGAGCCAGTACTGAGCGCCACCGGCGAGGGTGATGGCCAGGTCGTGGAACTCGAGGCGGTAAGCGCGGAGGTTGCGGCCGTCGATGATGACGTTGTAGCCGAGGTCAACGATCTTGGTCGCCTCGCCCGAGGCGAGAGTGGAAGCGGAGCCGGTGGTGCCAGCGAGGGCGTAGGACGGCACCTTGCAGTTGTTGCCGTAGATCTCGAACGCACCGCGGAAGCCGATGCAGTTGGTGTAGATGCAGCCTTCGATGTAGCAGATGGTGAGGGGATCGCAGGGCGGGGCGACGAAGTCGTCCGCGGCGCGGGAGTCGAAGGAGGTGAAGGCGGCGTACTGGCTGATGGCGCCGGCCGGGGTGGAGGTGCGGTCGCCGATGCCGTTGTCGATCAGGACCTTGCAGGCCCGAGCGCAGACGGTGAAGGCCAGGTCGGTGCAACCGACGCAGCACTGCTCAACGGAGCTCCACGGGCCGGTGAAGGAGTACTGACCGAGGACGGGGGTGGGCTGGCCGTCGATCTTGCGGGCCACGGAGCCCTTGATGACGCCGTTGCCGGTGGTGCCCCAGTAGGTCACATCGCACATGTTCATCGTGGCGCACTGGTTGTCGGTCAGGCCGTAGGCCGAGATCCAGTAGGTGCCGCCCTTGAGGACGATGTCACGAGCGGGGTTCTTGGGGGCGTTGGGCCCGGAACCGATGGTCGCCGTCTCCTGGGACGGGCTGAACGTGACGTTGACGACGCGGAGGGGAGCCGAGCCATCGGGGCCCGGGACGGTCTGGCCGGTCGGGGAGACGTTCGAGACGTTGAACGTGAAGAGGAGACCGCCGGGGCGGATGTCCGGGGAGCCGTCGCAGTCGGCGTAGAGCTCGAGCCTCGACTTGGTCAGCTGCTCGATCGAGTTGGTCAGCAGGGTGACGGTGATGCTGCTGAGGTCGTAGACATAGCCGGGGCAGAGGTAGAAGTCGTCGGCGGCCTTGGCGCCGAACTGGGCAGCGCCGCCCAGGTGGGAGAGCTGGCCGTCACGGCCGTCGAACGCGCCGTTGAACCAGGTGCAATCGCAGCCGCCGCCCAGGCCGAGCGTGGCGGCGTCGAAGTTCCAGTTGCTGGAGAACTGGCGAGCGGAGCCGGAGACCGCAGCGGTCTGGGGAGCGGCAACGCTCAGGTCATTGGAACGCACGGCGTTATCGGCCGCGGAAACGACGGTGCCGGCAGCCAGAACGGTGGCGCAGGCAAACAGGGAACAAGAACGAATCATCGGGAAACCTCCTTCAAACGGTCCAAGAACCTCGACCACGCGTCTCGATCACGTGGCGGCGGACACAAGCCCACCATTTTTGATGCGTGCGACACACCATCCACTCATGACCGCGTTCACGCTCGCGGTCGTGGCTGGTACGATTCGAGATGCCATGCCGAAACCAACCCTGAGGCTTTTAAGGGCCCCGTCCGAGCCTTGAGGCTCGAGACTCGCTCGTATTGCTCGCGAGCGTTCCCACTTGTATCACATGTCCCCCGCTATTGCAAGCCCCTTTGTCTGGAAATTCCGATCCAACCGTTACTTATGCGCAAACCGGTGGGATCGCTGGGTCGGGGTTCTTTCCTATCTTTACACACCCCTTCGAACTTTGTTCCGTTTGGAGGTCAGATTGGGCTTGACACAGTGGCGTTGAGTTGATCCACACAGCGGAATGTGGGCAGTCTGGGCGTTCAGGGCCATCCTCCGGGCCCGCTCGTCTTGTCCCGACGCGGGCGGGCCGGTTTCCAGGCGATCCGGTCAGGGTTGCGCGCAACTTGGGCGAGCGCAGCAACCAGAAAAGATCCCGAATTGCTCATCAATGGTTCTCGATCCCTAGACTCTGGGCATGGAGTCCATCAGCGTCTTCGACATCTTCAAGATCGGCGTCGGGCCGTCGAGTTCCCACACCATGGGCCCTTGGCGGGCCGCCCAACGCTTTCTGGACATCCTCGAACGTGGTGGTGATCTTGCCCAGATTCACAGGATC
>Ga0105044_10013791_pt1 | contig 10957 bp, 8 predicted proteins | sample MAT01_FD_78092 | JGI IMG/M metagenome (GOLD analysis project Ga0105044, IMG submission 78092) | Freshwater microbial communities from Lake Fryxell liftoff mats and glacier meltwater in Antarctica - MAT-01 | ecosystem: Environmental > Aquatic > Freshwater > Ice > Liftoff microbial mat | place... | reverse complement strand
CTCTATTCGTTTTTTGTATAGCGCTGATGGCGTTTAATATTCTCTCTACGGTCAAAGCTGCTCTCAAAGAAGTTCATGGTGCAGAGAAAATTGATTTAGGCTTGTCTAGCTATTATGTCGTAGAAGAAGTTCAGTCCAATTTTAGAGGAATGGAGATCGCCATTAAGCCTAAAGAATGGTCTCATTTCTCAGCGATGACGGTGACGAGCTTTGCCGATATGTTACGAACTTGGGCAGGTAAAGTAAATTTAAAACGATTTCTTTCGTCCCCACGGTCTGCGAAAAAGCCGCAAAAGAAGAAGACATATGACCCTAAACATCCTCATCTGTCTACCTTTCGGCTTCTTTCCGCCCATTAGTTCAAAAGTCACCTTAACAGGGGTATTACTTGCACCTTATCCGATGAGTAGCTTTTTTCTCTCTTTCTAAAACTGTCCGAACTATTGATAGTGAATACCAACTTTTATTCTTTGGGGGATTTTAATACGGAGTGTTTGGCTTTTTGCTCTGATGCAATAATGTCTACAGTTGTGGCTGTATCTGCTACTAATTCATTAGATAGATTGTCTCCATCTTCTTCAAAGATTTCTGGCTCGGTTACTTCGTCGTCTAGGAATCCGTCGCCATCTTCTGTGCTGTCACTTGCTTGATTGATCTGGTCTTCAGGAACAGCTGTTTGTACATTTGGTATCGTCATAAATGCTCTCTCAGTTATCTCACAAGTGGAGTCGAAACTACTTTCAGTGTAGGTTCAACTTTTATTTCATTAACTTTCTCAAAGCTATGGTTGAGTTGATAATTGAGATAAATGTATTGATTGATTTCGTTGCAAACTGTAATATTGAATCCTATTTAAGAATCGTTTATATTCTCTCAGTCTAATTTTCAAGAACAGGCTTTCAAAAAAAATTTAGGTTTTAAGAAAGCATAAAGCACCGTATGTCCGTATCAATGGTCATTATAGCTGTCGCCAAATCAAAAACCAAAAGAGGGTGGCAGCGCGCCGCCACCCTCTTTTGGTTTTTATGTCCTACTCCCTTCTCAGTGAAGAATTAGCGTTGCGGCGCGATGCGCCGCAACGTCTAATCTTTCATTGGGAAGGGAGTAACAAGACTGGCGACAGCTATAAAAATAATTTTGCTTAAAACTTTATAAAGTTTAGTACAATAACTTAACATTCTCTAGAGTAAGTATTTATGCTTATTGATATGACATCAGCCCAATTTCCTTGGCTTACCGCGATTATCCTGCTGCCCCTCGTAGCTTCCTTACTCATACCTATACTGCCAGACAAAGAAGGCAAGACAGTACGTTGGTATGCATTGGGTGTAGGCATCGCTGACTTTATTTTGATGTGCTACGCCTTCTGGAACAACTACGATCCGAGTAGCGCGACCTTTCAACTCACGGAAAAGTACAGTTGGATTCCCCAGTTGGGGCTTAGTTGGGCGGTTTCAGTTGATGGCATCTCTGCGCCTCTAGTGCTGTTAGCGGGACTTGTCACCACACTGTCAATCTTTGCGGCATGGCAGGTTGACATTAAGCCACGCCTGTTTTACTTTCTCTTGTTGGTGCTTTATTCCGCCCAAATTGGCGTATTTGTTTCCCAAGATTTATTGATGTTCTTCATCATGTGGGAAGTTGAGCTAATACCTGTATATTTGCTAATTTCGATTTGGGGAGGTCAAAAGCGTCAGTATGCGGCTACTAAGTTCTTGTTATACACTGCGATCGCATCTATTTTTATCTTGGTCGCTGGTTTGGCAATGGCTCTCTATGGCAACAATCTCACCTTCGACATGGCTGAGCTAGCCCTAAAAGACTTCCCCCTAGCCCTAGAGCTTCCCCTTTACGCAGGCTTACTAATCGCTTTTGGTGTGAAGCTAGCAATCTTTCCTCTGCATACTTGGCTTCCAGACGCTCACGGTGAAGCATCTTCGCCTGTATCAATGATTTTGGCGGGTGTACTATTAAAAATGGGCGGCTATGGATTAATTCGGATAAATATGGGACTACTTGATCATGCCCATGTCTATTTCGCCCCAGTTCTAGCAATGCTCGGTGTGATTAACATCATCTATGGTGCTGTGAACTCCTTTGCTCAAACTAATATGAAGCGTCGTCTGGCTTTCTCTTCAGTGTCGCATATGGGTTTTGTGCTGATTGGGATTGCGTCTTACACTGATTTGGGGATTAGTGGCGCAATGTTGCAGATGCTCTCCCATGGATTGATTGCTGCGGTAATGTTTTTCCTCGCTGGTGTTACCTACGATCGCACGCACACGATGCTAATGAACGAAATGGGCTACATCGGTAAAGTCATGCCTAAAGTATTTGCCCTATTTACAGTCGGCGCTTTGGCATCTCTAGCACTTCCTGGCATGAGTGGCTTTGCTAGTGAAATTTCGGTATTTGTGGGGATCACCTCTAGTGATGTTTATAGTTCTACATTCCGCACAGTGACTGTGTTTGTAGCGGCGGTTGGGGTGATTCTTACGCCAATTTATTTATTGTCGATGTTACGCCAGATCTTTTATGCGTCCGATGGAAACCCTTCCTGCGATATCAATCCTACCTGTGACATTTCCGATATCAGTTTGAAATCTCAAGGCAATCAAGATGTAGTTTGTTTTGGTACTAATTGTGTACTACCGATTAATGCTGAGTTTAGTGACGCTCGACCCCGTGAAGTATTTATTGCCGTTTGCTTTTTAGTACCAATTATTGCGATCGGTGCTTATCCCAAGCTGATGACAAATATGTATGATGCGACTACAGTGGCGATTAACTCTCAGGTGCGCTTAGCGCATGAGCAAGTTGCAGTAGTTAAAGATGCTCAAATTATTGCTGAACAATTGAGCGCTCCTTCGCTCATTGTTAATGATTAATGAACAAAAAAATAAGTGCCGTGCTAAGCACGGCACTTATTTTTTTGTTCATTTAATGGTGGCGCTTCGCGCCGCCATTGATCTTTGTTAAGAGACTAAGCGCGAACTTCGGCAAAAATTTTGTTGAGAATATCTTGAGCGCCTTTAGATTTTAGATCGTCAGCCAGTTCTTCACCGATCGCATCAGGATTGGTCAAGTCGCCTGTGAACTCGCCTTTGACTAGAGTTTGACCGTCTAGGCTCACCACAATACCTTTTAAAGTTAGCTTATCGCCATTGATCGTAGAATTAACGCCGATGGGAACTTGGCAACCACCTTCTAATGCTCGCAAAAATGCTCGCTCAGCTAAGCAGCGTTGGGTCGTAGGGTAGTGAATGATCGGTGCAAACAAGGCAAGAATCTCAGAATCTTCAGCACGACATTCGATACCTAGAGCGCCCTGCCCTACAGCATGAAGAGAAATTTCAGCGTCAATCACTTCATGTACTCGATCGCCCATTCCTAAACGGCGTAAACCAGCCGCCGCCAAAATCAAGGCATCATACTCGCCCGCATCTAACTTCTGTAGTCGGGTATTTAAGTTGCCACGCACATCTTTAAAATTGAGATGGGGATAAAAATGCCGCAGTTGAGCTAAGCGGCGCAATGAAGATGTGCCAACCACAGTCCCTTCAGGCAAGGTTTCGAGGGTTTGATCTTTGAGTTTTTCATGGACAACCAAAGCATCGGCAGGATCTTCACGTTCGGTAACTGCTCCAAGAATCAAGCCTTCGGGTAAGCGTGTTGGCAAATCTTTGAGGCTATGCACTGCTAAGTCTGATTCTTTAGTCAGCATCGAGACTTCTAGTTCTTTAGTAAAAAGCCCTTTATCGCCAATCTTTGCTAGGGCTACATCAAGGATCTTGTCGCCCTGTGTACTCATGGTGACGACATCAAACTGGTGATCAGGGTGTGCTTTACTAAGTTCCGCCTGTACCCAATGTGTCTGTACCAGTGCTAGCTGACTTTTGCGAGAACTAATGCGAACTGTTGAGGCAACCATAGGACAAAGGGTGAATTATAAAAATAAAAATAAAGGTAGTTAAGGGCAGCGCTTTTGCGCCGCCCTTAATCAAATAAAAGCACTGTTTCTTATTCAAACAGGTTTTGCGGCTGTTTCGATGCGATCGCTATCTGATTAAGTGTAAAGAATTCTTGCAAAACCCAAAAGAGGGAGGCGGCGCGGAGCGCCGCCTCCCTCTTTTGGGTTTTATAGCACAGATTATTGCCCCGCCGAAGGCGGGGTAATAATCTGTGTCTCGATCGCATCTAATAGCTGTTCCTGTGTCCAACCTTGATAGAGGTGTGCCGCGATCGCTGCCCCACCAGCCCCCACCCCTTCCTTAACAAAGCCATCTTCATAAGACCGTAACTGCGCGAATCGGGAATTGCTAAAACTTAGCTGCGTAGCCAGTAGCGGCACATCACCAATCGCTAGCGCGAGATCCACCGTGCCACCTGTGGGATCTTCCACAACCCATTTGGTTGTGCCGATCGCAACTGAATCTGGATTCCAGTCTAAATTTTGATATTTGGCGATCGCTCTAGCGAGAGCATATACCGCCAGCATCTGCGTACCGCCAGCTAGTAGCACCCCTCCCTGACGACTAGCCGCGATCGCCATTCCCGCCACCACTATCTGCATCGGATCGCCAATGGCAGCAATAATCTCTAATGGATCTACTAATGGATTTACCAATGAATTTGCAGTTGGCTGTAAATTCATTGGTAAATATTGCAATCCAGTCTGGACAATTTCCCACTTTTGTTCATGGTTACAAATGGGATGAGAGCTATTTACGCGATCTTTTGCCGCAATACCCAAAGCTATTAATACCGCTAAAGCCGTGGTTGTCCCTCCAACCACACATTCACTCAAGATCACATAGCTGTCACTCAGCGCTAGCTTTTCACCCCAAACTAAGCCTTGTTTGAATAGATGATTTACTAACTCTATTGGCAAAGCTTTGCCTGTACTGAGACAGCTGGCAGGCTTGCCACCGAGATTAATCGATTCAACCGTGGGTGCGATCGGTAAGCCTGCGTCAAATATAAATAGCGGAAATTTTTGTGCAGCAACTACAGCACGGGAAATAAGAACAGGTGAAGCCCCTGCAACTAGAGGTGGTAAAGGGAAGTTGACATTTCTGCCCGTTGCCAAAAACTCAGCATCAGCGATCGCTGTATATTTGCGATCGTTTGGAGTTGCACCTGCGGCAGAGATGTTGGGAATTAGCCCTGTTGCGGTAAATCCAAGCACACAAGCAAAGGATGGTCGTTTGTGACGATAACGGTCGAGCCAAACCTGTGCTTTTTGATGCTGTGTATAGACTTTGATCATCAATCTTTTATAGCAGCATTAAGTAGATCGGCGAAATAAAACCCAGAACCAAAAAGCTGTGGCGCACGCTGCGCGTGCGCCACAGCTTTTTGGGTTCTACGGTTTCCCTTATTGCACTCCGCGCGACACTTAATTACCTTTTTTAGCAATCATGGCAAAGCACTGTAAGCTTTGCTATGATTGCTTTATGACTGAGCCGTTACTACAAAGTTCTGAAAAATTACAATCACGGTTGAAGGAGATCCCCCTAGAAGCAGGAGTTTACTTCATGCGCGATCGCCTTGATGGGGTGATCTATATTGGCAAATCGAAGGCTTTGCGAAATCGGGTGCGATCGTACTTCCGTAACAGTCAGGACTTGTCACCGCGCATCGCGATGATGGTGCAGTTAGTGCATGAGATTGAATTTATTGTCACTGATTCGGAAGCGGAAGCTCTGGCGCTAGAAGCTAATTTAATTAAGCAATACCAGCCCTATTACAACGTACTGCTCAAGGATGACAAGAAATATCCCTACGTCTGTATTACTTGGTCAGAGGACTACCCGCGCATTTTTATCACCCGCAAACGGCGCATGAGCGGCACAAAGGATAAATATTATGGTCCCTACGTCGATGTATTTAATCTCAAACGGACTTTAGGCATTATTAAACGCGCTTTTCCCTTACGGCAGCGTCCGATTCCAATTTTCAAAGATCGCCCTTGCCTAAATTACGATATGGGCTTATGTCCTGGAGTATGTCAAGAAAAGATTTCGCCCGAAGAATATCGGCAGACAATGCTAAAAGTGGCGATGATCTTTCAAGGGCGCTCTAGTGAATTAGTAGAAACTTTTACTAACAAGATGGAAGCGGCGGCAGAAAATCTGGAGTTTGAGAAGGCGGCGGATCTGCGCGATCGCATTCAAGTATTGCAAAATCTTGGCGCTAATCAAAAGGTATCACTGCCCGATGATACCGTCTCCCGTGATGCGATCGCCCTTGCCTATGACGAACAACATACTTGCATTCAGCTATTCCAAATTAGGGCAGGACGCTTAGTGGGCAGGCTCTCCTTTGTCGCCGATAGTAAGAGCGAAAGTCCAGAAGGGATTTTGCAGAGGACTTTGGAGGCGCACTATCAAAACTGCGATCCTGTGGAAATTCCCAATGAAATTCACACGCAACTGGAACTACCTGAAATTGAAATTTTGCAAGCATGGCTTAGCGATCGCAAGGGGCGCAAAGTGGCGATCGCCACGCCGCAACGTCAACTCAAAGCTGAATTAATTGAAATGGTGGAACGCAATGCTCAGTATGAGTTAGCGCGGATTCAAAAACAAAGCGATCGCAATTTGCAGGGATTGGAAGATCTTACAGAAATTCTCAATCTCGATAGTTTACCCCATCGCATTGAGGGCTATGATATTTCGCATATTCAAGGTTCCGATGCCGTCGCTAGTCAGGTTGTATTCATTGACGGAATTCCAGCAAAGCAGCATTATCGCCATTACAAAATCCGCAATCCTGATATTCAGACTGGACATTCCGATGATTTCGCCAGCTTAGCAGAAGTAATTGCCAGAAGATTTCGGAAATATTCGGCGTTCGAGACATCTCCCACAGAGGGAGTAGGGGATAAGAATGGCAATGACTTCCCTGATTTAGTGATGATTGATGGTGGTAAGGGACAGTTATCATCGGTAATGAAAATCATTGACAAGTTAGGATTGCGCGATCGCTTGACGGTGATTAGTCTTGCCAAGAAGCGTGAGGAGATATTTTTGCCAGAACAGTCAGAACCGTTAATTGGCGGCAATCCCGAACGGGCAGGAGTACAGGTATTACGTCGCTTGCGAGATGAGGCGCACCGTTTCGCGATTACATTCCATCGTAAAAAACGTAGCCAAAGAATGCAGCGATCGCACCTTGATCAGATCAATGGTTTAGGGCATCACCGTCAAAAGGTTCTCTTAGAGAAGTTCCATTCTGTCGAATATATTCGTCTAGCAACCGTGGAGCAAATAGCCGAAACCGAGGGTATCGGCAAGAAATTGGCGCAACATATTTATGATCATTTTCATTCCACGACTTGAGACAGTCATTCTGCTAAGTTAAAACCCAAAAAGCTGTAGCGCACGCTGCGCGTGCGCTACAGCTTTTTGGGCTTTGGATTTAATTATGCTTGCCTACTTATCATTCTAATTTGGAGATCGTCTGACGCTTAACCAATATGCGATCGCTGTGTAAATCAACTACAGTTGCCATCAGCACTCGTCGTTCATTAATTTCAAAATCAATCCTGATGCGGTCAACTCCTAACTGTCCGAGGGGATTTAGCTGTGCAATACAAATTTGATCGGTTGGTGATTTTCTACTTAATTGATTTAATTGATTAATTCCATTTGTGGCTAAGGAACGAAAATCTGACTGCTTTAACAATTGACTGCTAGTTATTTTTCCTGTGCGGTCGTAAGAAACTTCTGCTTGCGAGATGTCCGCAACTTCACCAATATCTAGCCATATCTCCTCTTGATTAGCGATTGCCGCCTGTAAGATCAATGCCTCAGAACGTTTACAAGGATACTTCGTTCCCTTCTCAAATAATGTATAAAAAGAATATTGATGTAGATAGGGTTCCCAAAGTTTGATTGCGTAGCTATGTCTTAAATAATCTTCAACAGCGATCGCTTGTCCTAAAGCCAAAGCTCCATGCGCCACCGCTTCAAAAGGTTTATCAAAACTAACCTTAGACTTACCAAAGTAAGCGATGATTAGCTGCTGGACTGCGACAATTTGACAGCTACCACCGACTAGCAGAACTTGCTCAATCGCGGCTTTGCTAATCCCTCTCTGCAAGCCAACTGCTAGCACTTCATCAATTGCGTCTCGCAACTGGTTAATCATTTGGTGCTGGTCTAGAAGTTCAGACAGTTGAGTTTGGGTAAGCTGAAGATGTTGAATAGTATCGCTTTGATCGATCCAAGTCTCAGATACTTCCTGAACTAAAGACAATTTAATTTTAATTTGTTCCGATATTTCCAGAAGATTGAGCCAGCTTGCCTGACTAATTTGCGATCGCGATCGCTGTAACTGCCTCAAAAAATATTCAGCAATCCAATGATCAATATCCATTCCGCCTATGTAAGCATCGGACTTAGCGATCGCTTCCGCTTTAGTGATCTTTCGATTGGTTGAATCGTTAGCGATCGGTGCAGTTCTTACCAGACTGAGATCTAATGTACCGCCTCCAAAATCAATCACTAACACTAAGGCATTGGGTCTTGTAATTGCATATCCCAAGGCAGCAGCCGTAGACTCGTCGATAACTTGAAAATTGGGAAGTTTTAATCTCTCGGCAAGAATCTCAAACCAATTTAAATAGGACTCAAACGCCCCAACGGGAGCTGTTAGTATTAATTGATGTGATAATTGATTTGGCTCAATATTTTGCAATCCTAATCGTTGCCAAAGCTCAGACAAAAATATTTCAGAGATCAACTCCGCATCATATCTCTTTCCATCAATCTCGCGGTCTGGTGGTCGAAAGTTAGCCACAATGTCGCGTTTAAATCCTTGAAATAGCCGATCAGACTTATTTGAAGACTGACCTTGCAATTGATTCTTAGTTCGCGCCTGCTCACCAAATAAAAATCGCTCCTGTTCCATTGGCTCTGCAACGTATACCAGACTCGGTACTAGCCAAGCTTCTCCTTTAGTCGTCTCAAAGCAATGGGAAATATGTGCAAATCTCAAGGTTTTAGGAATATCACCTTCCTTTTCTAAAATAGCGATCGCGGTGTTACTAGTTCCAAAATCAATAGAAATAATTGTCATAGCTTACTTGCTTGCTTTAGGGTTTGTATGAGCGCGATCGTCATATTTGTATGAGATCTGTGCAGATTTTAGGTTAGCTGTGTTAGCATCTTCTATAAATCTTACGGAAGTTAATGGCAAAAGTCCTTGTACTCAATGCATCCTACGAACCGCTGAACATCACAAATTGGCAGCGGGCTATTGTATTGGTTATAAAGGGCAAAGCCGAACAGATCGAACATAACGGCAGAATAATCTACCCTGGGATGCCTTTACCGACCGTAATCCGAATGCTGCAATATATCAGTATTCCTTACAAAGAAATCCCACTAACACGCCGTAACATCTTGCATCGTGATTCGCACGCTTGTCAGTATTGCGGACATACGGGCGATGACCTGACATTAGATCATGTTTTACCGCGATCGCGTGGTGGTGGTGACTCTTGGGACAATATCATCACAGCCTGTGTACGTTGCAATGTCAAGAAAGGTAATCGCACCCCCAAAGAAGCCTCAATGCCCCTGCGTAAGCAACCTCGCCGTCCACATAGTGGTTTGCACTTTGAAGTGACTAAATATTTGCGGTCTGGCATTCATGACGAATGGGGCCAATACATTATTAATTAGCTAATAGCCAAAAAAAATTTTAAAAGCTGGCTTCGCCAGCTTTTAAAATTTTTTTAGCTATTAAGAAAGCGCGAAGCGCTGTAAGGACTATTGAAACTTTAAGAGCTACAGAGAAATTTTTGAAAGTGGCGCGAAGCGTCACTTTCAAAAATTTCTCTGGGTTTTATGACAGCGTAAAGCGCTGTATACAACCATAAAAGATATGATCGAAATAGATCTTTATAGTTAGAAAAAGCAAAATGTCGGTTGTCCCATCCCATCGCAAGGCAAAAGGGCTTGCAGATACACAGCGCCGCCCCGCTAAAGAGTTGTGTAGTGAGTGCGGGCTTTGTGATACCCATTACATTCACTATGTCAAAGACGCTTGCGCCTTCATCACACAGCACATTGATGAATTAGAAACTCAATCTCATGGGCGATCGCGTGATCTTGATAACGAGCAAGAACTATATTTTGGCGTACATCAACAAATGATCGCCGCCCGCAAAACTGAACCAATCGAAGGCGCACAGTGGACAGGTATTGTCTCTAGCATAGCGATCGCAATGCTAGAAAATGGCTTAGTCGAAGGTGTGGTTTGTGTGCAGTCCAGCGATAGCGATCGCTTTAAACCCCAGCCAATTATTGCCCGAACTCGCGAAGAGATTTTGGCGGCACGAGTAAATAAGCCAACGCTATCGCCCAATCTATCGGTATTAGAACAGATCGAGCAATCGGGCATGAAAAGACTATTAGCGATCGGTGTGGGTTGCCAGATTCAAGCTTTGCGAACTGTTGAGAAGGAACTAGGGCTAGAAAAGCTCTATGTTTTGGGAACACCTTGCACAGACAATGTGACGCGATCGGGATTACAAAAATTCCTTGACACCACTAGCCGATCGCCAGAAACAGTTGTGCATTACGAATTTATGCAGGACTTTAATGTTCATTTCAAGCATTCTGATGGTTCCACCGAGCAAGTACCATTCTTTGGACTCAACACCAAAGAACTGAAAGACGTATTTGCACCTTCTTGCATGACTTGTTTTGACTATACCAATGCCCTCGCCGATATTGTCGTAGGCTATATGGGCGCAACCTTTGGCTGGCAATGGATCGTAGTCCGTAACGAGACGGGCAAAGAGATGCTGGAATTAGTCAAAGATCAACTGCAAACTCAGCCTGTAATTTCTAGTGGCGATCGCAAAGCAGCAGTGAACAAGGCATTTCTGCCTATGACAATGCGATGACGATCCCAATTTGGCTTGCTTGGATTATTAGCTTTG
>Ga0105044_10013783_pt1 | contig 10959 bp, 8 predicted proteins | sample MAT01_FD_78092 | JGI IMG/M metagenome (GOLD analysis project Ga0105044, IMG submission 78092) | Freshwater microbial communities from Lake Fryxell liftoff mats and glacier meltwater in Antarctica - MAT-01 | ecosystem: Environmental > Aquatic > Freshwater > Ice > Liftoff microbial mat | place... | reverse complement strand
TGGGGGAGACGGTGCTCGTCGAGGTGACCGTGGTGCCGGGCTGTTCGCCGGAGCCGCCTCGCGCTCCGTCTTGTTGCTCGGCGACGCCGGTGTGGTCCTCGCCCCCGGGGATGCCTCGGCCCGGCGTGGGTTCGAACGGCACCCAACCGGTTCCGGGGAAGTACAGCTCCGGCCACGCATGGGCATGGCGCCCGCGGACCACGTAGACGTCGGGGTCGGAGAGGTCGGCCTCGCCCGGGGTGAAGCCCACCGCCACGCGCGAGGGGATGCCGATCGAGCGGGCCATGGCGGCATAGGCGCCGGCGAACTGCTCGCAGTACCCGACTCCGCTCTCGAGGAAGTCCACGAGGGCATCGTCGCCGTGGCCCGCCGGGCTGTTGAGCGAGTATTCGAAGTTGTTGCGGAACCAGTTCTGCAACAAGAGCGCTTGGTCGTAGCGCGTCGATGCTTGGCGTGTCACCCTCCGGGCGAGGTTGGCGACGAGGTCGGGAAAGTCACCCGGTAGGCGTTCGTAGCGCTCGACGATGGTTGCAGGATCTTCGGTGCCCGAGCGGCGCAGGACCGAGCCCTCGAACGCAGCCGCTTGCGACACAACCGTGTAGGTCATGCCGTCGGAGGTAGGGGAGGCCGAGTCGACGATCAGTGTGGATGAATCGGGATCCCACCGGAGATCTTGGTCCGAGGCGCGTACGCTGACGGCTTCGAAGGCCACAGGGGCCCAGATGGCCGCCAGTGCGTCGATCTCGAAGGTTTGGGTGATTGCCGCCGCCGGCAGATCGGTGGGGGTCGAGGTCGGCAGCCTGCCCTCGGCGGGGCGGAAGGACCCATCGCTGCTCCAGAGGTCTCCGTCGAAGCGATCCAGCGAGGTGAGGCGCCAGTACGCCCGCTGCGACGCTTCGACCCGGAAGACCTCGGTGTCGCTCTGGTCGACCAGTCGCTTCTTCAGTTCGACCATCGGGCTCACGGTGACGCGGGAGCCATCACCCGAGCTGGCCCCGCGCCACGACACGGCCGCCTCGGAACGAGCTCCGGGGAGCGAAGGTCCGATGAGGGCGCCGGCGCCGAGGGCGACGACGGCGCAAAGCGCAGCCCCGAGCGTCAGCGAACGGGCCGCGGGGTGGCGATCGGGCGACCAGGTCTGCTCCTGCTCAAGAGCGGCGCCGCGCTGCAGCCCGATGAAGACCAGCATCGAGATGCCCAGTGCAGTGGCCGCCAGCACCTCGTAGGCCCCGGACCCGAGGATGGAGCAGAAGACGAAGACGGCAAACGCGGGGGCGACGGCTTCGGGCCCGGCGCGAAGGCGGTGAGCCGTCCAGTCGGCGAACCAGGATGCGGTCCACAGGGCCAGCCCCGATGCCAGCAGGAACCCATCGATTGCTTCGGTGGGCGCGATCACCACTGGGTACTGCTGCTGCGCTTCCTCGAGCGCCCGCACGGCGGCCCGCCAGGTCTCGGTGGTTGGCACGCCCCACGAGGTGGTTGCCGCGAACATCAGCCACGAACTCGTGAGCACCGCACCCACCAGCGCAGTTACGACGACGGCCGGGCCCGGGAAGTTGAACCTGCGGGTGGCGATGGCCACGGCGTGCGCGATGAGGACGAACCCGACCAGGATCGGGACGAACGAGCGATCGTCGAAAAGTCGGGCGAAGCCCAGGGCTGTCACCACGTGGACGGCGACAAGCGCGACCTCGACGGCGAGCGGGGGCTCGCGGCGTCGGCTCATGACCGGTGTGCCGGCGCGTGGTGGCGGACGGTCCCGTTCCAGGCCGCGGCAAAGGGCTGGTCCGGTGACACCAGGAGACTGCCATCGTGGGGATCGGTGGCATTTCCGAGATGGCCCGACGAGATGAAGCGCACGAGCTGGATGCTGGTGTATCCCCCGAGGCGGAGCGGAGCGGTGTCGCCGTCTCCTCCCGTCAGCACGATGGCGGCTCGCTCCCGGTGCTCGACCGATGATCCGACGTGGTCGGACTCGTTGGTCTGCGCAACTACGGCGAGGCCTTGGAGCAGCGTGCCGGCCGATCGCCGAGCATCGATCATGCCCGAGTCGAAGCCGCCCGTGTACAGCAGACGAATGCGGTCGGCTGCTTCGCCGACGGCGTGGACCAGGCTGGCTGCAGCGGACACGGCGCGCTCGAAGCAGGCCGGATCCATGGCGTCAGGGCGCGTGTCGAGCACCACGGTGAGGTGGCCCTGCCAGTGCTCTTCGTCTCGCCGGACCACCAGGCCGTCGACGCGAGCGCTCGACGGCCAGTGCACGCGACGAAGATCGTCGCCCACGACGTAGGGCCGCAGCGTGGCCAAGTCCTCGATGCCCCGTGCGGCCATGGACCGGGTGCTGAGACCGTTGAGCGGCTCATGGCGCCCGCCGCCGATGGGGCCGGTGTCGAGCGGGTCGATGGCGGGCAGCACGGTCAGCACCGCCTCCCCGACGCCGGGCACGATCCGGCGAGCCAGGCCGAACGGGTCGGTGAGCTCCAGGCGGAGCGGACCCACGCGCAGTAGGCCCCGTTGGGCGGTGGGGAGCCGGTAGCCGAGGTGCAACGTGGAGCCCGCGGGGACCGGCGCGGCGATCAGGTGGGCGCCGACGGTCCCGGCCACCTCATCGATGACGGTCACAACCGGACTGGTGCGCGATCCCCGGTTCTCGAGTTCAACGTCGACGCGTGCCAGGGTGCCGACGCTCGTGCGGGCCGGACGGAGGTGCCGGGCGACGCTGAGAGCGGGGGGGCGGCGGCGAACCCAGGCGAGTGCCAGCACCACGAGGGCCATCGCGGCGGCGCCCAGCACGTAGAGCTCGGTTACGCCGAGCAGTCGCCCGACGATGAATGAGCCGAGGGCGCCGACGGCGACCAGGACGCCCGATCGCGTGAGCACGGGCTAGCGCGTGCTCTGGACGGGGCGCGGGTCGGGTTGGGCCACCGAAGCGACGATGTCTGCGACGACCAACTCGGCCGACACCTGGGCGACGCGTGCGGCGGGCGAGAGGATGATGCGGTGAGCCAGCGTGGGGACGGCGAGTGCCTTGATGTCATCGGGGGTCACGAAGGTGCGGTTGCGCGTGGCCGCCCGGGCACGCGCAACTCGCTGCAGCGAGAGGGTGGCGCGAGGCGACATGCCGACGTCGATGTGTGGGTGGCTCCGTGATGCTTCAGCCAGGTCGACGAGGTACCCCTGCAGCGCGGGAGCCACGTGCACCGTGCGGGCCGCGACCGCCAGACCGTTGACCTGGGCGGCGGTGACCACCGGGCGGAGATCGGCGAGCAGGTCGCGGTCGCCGTGCGACGAGAGGATCTCGAGCTCGGCCTGACGGGCCGGGTATCCCATCGACACCTTGAGCAAGAAGCGATCGAGCTGGCTCTCGGGCAGGGGGTAGGTGCCCTCGTTCTCGATCGGGTTCTGCGTGGCGATTACGAGGAACGGTGGCGGCAGGTGTCGGGTGGTGCCATCGATGGTGACCTGCCGCTCAGCCATGGCTTCGAGCAGCGCCGCCTGCGTCTTGGGCGAAGCGCGGTTGATCTCGTCGGCCAGCACGACGTTGGCGAACACCGGGCCCGGGCGGAACTCGAAGCTCCCCGTACCGCGGTTCCAGACGTTGACGCCGACCACGTCGGACGGCAGAAGGTCGGGGGTGAACTGGATGCGACCGAAGTTGCCTTCGATGGAGACGGCGAGCGCCTTGGCCAGTGTGGTCTTGCCCACGCCCGGCACGTCTTCGACGAGGATGTGCCCCTCCGCGATCAGCCCGAGGAGCACCAGATCGATCGCCTGGGGCTTGCCCTGGATGACCCGGCTCAGATTGCTAGCGAGGGCGCGGTGGAGTTCGGCGAAGGAATCGGGTTGGTCCGCCAAGGGTTGCGTGGCCACGCACTGCTCCTCTTCGTGGGTGAGCAGCCCACAATAGAGGGGGCACCCCATGGTTTCCGTGCGGAGCCCAGGGGACCGTACGTGTCATGCTCGGTCGGTGGAGGACGTGCGATGACGTCAACTGGCTGGTGGGTGCAGGCAGCATGGGCTGTGGCCCAGCGCCCGAGCCTCTGGGGTGTTGCGGTCTCGCAGACCCTCCGGCTCGCCCGGCCGCGCTGGTGGCGCACGCCCCCCTTCCTTCCCGTGCCCGATGCCAGCTACCTGCAGTTTCGGCTCGAAACGCAGTACGGCTCGGGGCGCGATCCCGAGCCTGGCGATGTGGTGACCTACCTGCACTGGTGTCGAGGGTTTCGGCGGATCGGGTGAGCGGAGCACTACCAGCACCCGAGCAGCCGGTGTCGGTGGGTCTTTGGCGGGTGGCGCTCCCGTTGCGACGTCCGCACGCGGCCGCCCACGGTTCGGAATCGGTCCGGTCCCTGATCCTGGTGCAGGTGGGACTCGCCGATGGCACCGAGGGTTGGGGCGAATGCTCGGCCCTGGAGCGACCGACCTATACCGCTGAGTACACCGCGGGTGCGTGGTTGGTACTCCGAGATGAGTTGGCGCCGGCGCTGCTCGAACAGCGCACGCCGTCCATCGTTGGCCATCCGATGGCGGTAGCTGGCGTGACCACGGCCTGGACCGATGCGGTGCTGCGGCGAGAAGGACGATCCTTGGCTGCGGTGCTCGCCCAACCCCTCGGTGCGGCGCCATCGATCTCGATGCCCGTTTGTGCCGTGATCGGGCTCCGGGGCTCTGCCGATGATGTGGTGGCCGAGGTTGCTGAGCGCATCGAGCACCGCGTCGCCATGGTGAAGCTCAAGGTCACCCCCGCCCGCGAGGATCTGGTGGCCGTCGAAGCGGTCCGCGACGCTTGGCCGGATCTGGCGCTTGCGGTCGACTTCAACGGGACAGCCGACCTTGATGCCCTTCGCTGGCTGGAGCGCCTCTCGCTGGCCTATGTCGAGCAGCCCGCCCCGGCGGACGACCTGGTTGGCTCGGCCCGCTTCGCCGCCCAGGTGGGCTGCCCGGTTGCCCTCGACGAGTCCGTCTCGTCTGTCGGGGCCTTCGACGCCGCCGTGGCGTTGGGTTCCGGATCGATCATCAACGTGAAGCCGGCGAGGTGTGGCGGTCCGCGCGGCGCGGCATCGCTTGTGGCCCGGGCTCGTTCCGCCGGTTGGCAGGCGTTCGTTGGGGGCATGGTCGAGAGTGGGGTGGGACGGGCCGCGGCGCTGGCGGTCGCCGCGCTGCCCGGTGGCACCCTCCCCACCGACCTCGGCCCCTCGTTCGCCTACGTCGACGTCGACCTCACCGAACCGCTCACCACCGACCCATCCGGCCGGATTCTGACGCCTACCGGTCCGGGTATTGGTCGGACCCCGCTGCTCGACCACCTCGAAGCTCACACCATCGATCGAACCACGGTGGGGGAGTGAGCGGCGCCAACTGGGAGGTCGAACAGCTGCGGGGGTCCGCCACTGGCTTCCACGAACGGGCCGTCCCCGAGCCTCCCGTCGCATCGTTGTGGTGGCTCGACTTCGATCGTCCCGCCGTGGTCCTGGGCAGTACGCAGCCACGTGAGATCATCGATGCCGATGCTGCCCGTCACGCAGACGTCGAGGTCGTGCGGCGGCGCAGCGGTGGCGGAGCGGTCCACCTCATCCCCGGTGCCGTCACCTGGGTCGACGTGGTGCTCCCCGCTGACGACCCGCGCTGGGTGAGCGACATCGGGCGATCGTTCCACTGGCTCGGAGATGTGTGGGTCGATGTGCTCGTCGATCTGGGCGTCGATGGCGCCGTGGTGCACCGAGGCCCCTTGGTCCGTTCTCGGTGGTCACCCCTGGTGTGCTTCGCCGGGCTTGGCCCCGGCGAGGTCACCGTCGGAGGCCGCAAGGTGGTGGGCATGGCCCAGCGCCGGACCCGATCTTGGGCTCGGTTCCAATGTGCCTTGGTGCATCAGTGGAACCCCGATGGCCTGGTCGACCTCCTCGCTCTGGAGCCACGAGACCGGGAGGCGGCAAGGTTCGCCCTGGCCGATGTCGCCGTCGGTATCGACGACCTCGCTCCGGGCCGAGGTGCACCGGCAGACGGGTGGTCGCCTGCCGTGGTGGGCGCGCTCGAGCGTCGCCTGGCTGCTCTCGTGGGCTGACCACCCCCTCCATGGCGGGCCGGACCGGAGCGGATCGAACGCGCGTTCCCGCAGGTCCAGGCCACATTCATCCTTGCTATTGGAAGAGGTTGGAGTAATATGGATCGGTATGGAGCGGACTGGGGAGTCGGAGGAACAGGCGGAGGCGGAAGCCACCGTGGTGGCGGCGCGGGCCAACATCTTCGGTCACGACGCCTACTCCGGCACGTATCACTCGAAGATCGAGGCCAGCGGCCGCCTCGTGCTGCCGTCCGCCCTTCGCGGTCCGCTCGTCGCGGTCGGAGGCGGCCGCCTCTTGCCTCGCCAGGGTCGGTGCCTGCACCTGTACACGCCGCAGGCCTTCGAGCTCATGGTCGATCACGTCATCGAGACCCAGGGCGCGTCATCGATCGATCCCGAGGCCCGCCAGGTGTTCTTCAAAGCTGCATCCCGGGTGTCGGTCGACAAGCAGGCCCGTCTCGTGCTCCCGCCCGAACACCGCACACTGCTCGGCCTCGAGGGCGAAGCGGACGTAGTGGTGGCTGGTGCGGTCGAGCGCATCGAGATCTGGGCTGCAGCCACCTTCGACGAGGTCGAGGGGCCGCGCCGCAACCTGATCGACCTCCTGCTCGATGGCCATGGCGGCCTCCCTACGGGAACCGCGTGAGGGCCAGTTGGTCGCGCTCATGACCGAACTCCGACCGTTCGCCCACGTCCCGGTGTTGCTCGGCGCCGTGGTGGATCTGTTCCACCCCGTCCCGCCCGGCACCATCGTGGACGCCACCCTTGGCGGCGCCGGCCATGCGGCGGCCGTGCTCCAGTCGCGCTCGGACCTTCGGGTCCTGGGACTGGATCGCGACCGGAACGCACTGGCCGCAGCGCAGGCTCGGCTTGGCTCCTATGGCAGCCGAGCCGAGACACACCATGCCCGCTTCGACCAGCTGGCGACCGTGGTCGCCGCGGCCGGCGCCGCCAGCCAACCAATCGTCGGGGTCCTGTTCGACCTCGGCGTGTCCTCCCCGCAGTTCGACGACGGCGCCCGGGGTTTCTCGTACCGCCACGACGCGCCGCTCGACATGCGGATGGATCAATCGAGCGGCCGCTCGGCAGCTGAGGTGGTGAACGCCACCGGTCAGCACGAGTTGGCGGACATCCTGCGTCGCAACGCCGACGAGCGCTTCGCCGCTCGCATCGCCCGGGCGATCGTGGCCGCTCGTCCCATCGCCACGACCCAGGAACTCGCTGCCGTGGTGGTGGAAGCGATCCCGGCGCCGGCTCGCCGCAAAGGCGGGCATCCGGCGAAGCGGACCTTCCAGGCCATCCGGATCCACGTGAACGAGGAGCTCGAGGTGCTGGCCCCAGCGCTCGATGCGGCCATCGACGTGCTTGGGCCAGGCGGTCGCCTCGTCGTGATCAGCTACCACTCCGGCGAGGACCGCATCGTCAAGGAGCGCTTGCGTCGCGCCGACGACGGTGGTTGCACCTGCCCCCCGAACCTGCCCTGTGCCTGCGGCGCAGCGCCCGAGGCCCGGCTTCTCAAGCGAGGCGGCTGGACGCCGTCAGGCCCAGAGGTCGCCGTCAACCCCCGTGCTGCCAGCGCCCGCATGCGTGCGGTCGAGAAGCTTCCGATTACTCCCAAGGACCTGTCATGACGAGCCCCGTTCGCGCCCCACGTCCCACCCCACGCCGAACGGCTCCGCAGCCCTCGACCCGCGAGCGTCGGGCGCACCTGCACGTGGTGGCGCCCGCCGCCCGCCCCGAGCCTCGTCGCCGCCACGTCGGAGCGGTGGTGATGGTGCTGGCCGTCGGGCTGATGTTCGGATCGCTGTTGACCTCGGCCATCCTCCACGGGTTCCTCGCCAGCGGGCAGACCGATATCGACCGCCTCGATGTCGAACTGCAGAGCGAGCGCACCGAGCTGGCCAACGAGAAGCTCACGCTGGCCAACCTCCAGTCGCCCGATCGCATCGCTCGCGCCGCGGCCCGCATCGGCATGGTCCCTGCCGAGCGACAGCACTGGATCAGCGCCGCCAACGGCGACGAGACGATCGTGACCCGTACCTCAGCGGACGGGGACCCCACGACCGACCCCACGACCGATGAAGTGAGCGAGCTGGCCAGCAACGGCGGGGGAGATAGGGCCGAGTGAACGACGACGACTTCTTCGGACGGCCGCGCAGCACGGCCACCCTGGCCCCCCGTGCGCCATCGGCACCCTCCGCCCGGACGCGTTCGGCGCCGCGGAGCGCCCGGGGGCGTGGACCGCAGCCAGTGCGACGCCAGCAGCCCGCTCGACGTCAGCCGCCGGTTCCTCCCCGAACCGCTCGCGTTGCTGCGCCGAAGCCGACACGAGTCGTGCCGCCACTCAGCGGCGATCAGCTCCGGACCCGGTCGCTCCGCCGGATGCTGGCGTTCGTGGTGGTCATGGCCATGGTCGTCGGGCTCATTGGCTTCCGGTTGATCACGGTGCAGGTGGTCGATCGCGAGCAGTACGTCGCGTACGGCGAGAGCCAACGCGATGGATTCCGGACCCTTCCCGCCAGTCGCGGCGCGATCTATGACCGAAACGGCCAGGCGTTCGCCATGTCCGTCGCCCAGCCTCGCGTGATTGCCGATCCGAGCCAGGTACGTCATCCCATCAAGACGTCTCGCGCCCTCGCGTCGATCCTGGGCCTCGATGCCGCCGAGGTGGAGGCAGACCTCCGGGCCGACACCCGATACCGGGTCATCGCCACTGGGATATCCGACGAGCAGGCCGCCGCTATCGGTGAGGCGAAGGGCGAGGGCGACATCGAGGGCATCACGCTCGACGACGAGTACGTCCGTTCTCACCCCAACGGTGACCTGGCGCTCGCCGTGATCGGCAACGCCCTGGCTGACGGCCAGACGGACGACGAGGGCCGAACCGGTGGCATCTCGGGAATCGAACGAGCGCACGACGGCGTGCTGGCGGGCAAGCCGGGTAAGTACTTCTACGAGCAGGATGTGTCCGGGAACCCCATCGCGGGTGGCGATCGTGACCTCGAGGCGGCCCAGCAGGGAGCCGACCTCTACCTCACGCTCGACCAGTCCCTGCAGTACGAAGCAGAGCGTTCCCTCGCCGCCGAGGTCGAGGCCTCCGGAGCCGACAGCGCTCAGGCCGTCATCATGCGTCCGAGCACCGGTGAAATTCTGGCGATGGCCAGCGTTGCGGTCGACGACGACGGCAATGCCGTCAACACCCGAGACAACCGACCAGTTACGGCCGTGTTCGAGCCTGGCTCTGTCAACAAGATGATCACGGTTGCGGCGGCCCTCGAGGAGGAGATCGTGACGCCCGAGACCGTGTTCAACGTGCCCGACTCGCTCCAGATCTACGACGCCGAGTTCAACGACAGCCATCCGCACCCCCCAACGGATCTCAACACGGCGGAGATCTTCTTCACGTCATCCAACATCGGCACCATCAAGATCGCCCAGGAGTTGGGCAAGGACAACGTCGACCAGTACCTCCGGGCCTTCGGCTTCGGCGAAACCACGGGCCTCGGCTTCCCCGCCGAGGAGGATGGGATCATGAAGAGCGTCGACGAATGGTCTGGCGTCGACATCGGCACCATGCCCATTGGCCAGGGGATCTCGGTGACCGCCCTCCAGATGCTGGCGGCCTACAACGTGGTGGCCAACGACGGCATCTACGTCGGCCCCAAGTTGGTGGGCGCCACCGACATCGGCGCCGGTCAAGTTCCCTCCGAGCCCACGGCCGGGCGACGCGTCATCTCGGCCGACACCGCCGCCAAGATGCGGGCCATGCTCGCGCAGGTGGTGAGCGAAGGAACGGGCAATGCCGCTGCCATCCCCGGCTACGAAGCCGCCGGCAAGACCGGAACGTCGCGCATCGCGCAGGGAAGCGACGGTGAGGACGGCTACCTCGACGAGAACGGCAACTACCGCTACGACGCCAGCTTTGTGGGCATGGTCAACGGCGCCGACCTATCGATCCTCGTCACCGTTCGCGATCCGAAGACCTCGATCTATGGCGGCGACATCGCGGCGCCCGTGTTCGCCCACCTCGCCGCCACCGCCCTGCGTCGCTACCAAGTGCCCCCGCCTGCCATCCTCGACGCGGCCCACCACGCCATCCCCGATGTGTCGGCATCGGCTCGTGAGCTCAATAACGAGCTTGACCGCGAGGATGTCGCGGGCGCCTCGTCCGGCGCGCAAGGCTGACCCGGTGCAGCTCGACGACTTGGTGATGGCCCTGACCGGCCGCTGGCACCTGGACGTTCACCAACTGGTCGGAGACCCCACCACCACGGTCCTTGCGGCCACCCACGACTCAAGGGTTGTCGCTCCGGGCTCGCTGTATTGCTGCGTGCCTGGCCTCCGCCACGACGGGCACGACTTCGCCGCAAATGCCGTAGCGGCGGGGGCATCTGCCTTGCTCGTGGAGCGTCCGCTCGGAGTGGGGGTGCCCGAGATCGTCGTGTCCTCGGTGCGAGAGGCGATGGGACCCGTCGCGGCCACCCTCGAGGGCTTCCCCAGTGATGCGCTCGACGTGGTGGGCGTTACGGGCACCAACGGCAAGACCACCACGACGCACCTGTTGGCCGCCATCGTGCGCGCTGGCGGCGTTCGGTGCGGGCTCATCGGGACGCTCACCGGCACGCGCACCACCCCCGAGGCGCCCGTCCTGCAGGGCGAGCTTGCCGCGATGCGAGACGACGGCTGCACCGTGGTGGCCATGGAGGTCTCCTCGCATGCGTTGTCGTTGCATCGGGTCGATGGCGTGCGGTACCGCATCGCGACGTTTACCAATCTGAGCCAAGACCACCTCGACTTCCACGGCTCGATGTCGGCGTACTTCGCGGCGAAAGCACGGTTGTTCTCGCCCGATCGCTGTGAGCTCGCCGTGTTCAACCTCGACGATCCCCACGGTCGGCTCC
>Ga0105044_10013775_pt1 | contig 10961 bp, 11 predicted proteins | sample MAT01_FD_78092 | JGI IMG/M metagenome (GOLD analysis project Ga0105044, IMG submission 78092) | Freshwater microbial communities from Lake Fryxell liftoff mats and glacier meltwater in Antarctica - MAT-01 | ecosystem: Environmental > Aquatic > Freshwater > Ice > Liftoff microbial mat | place... | reverse complement strand
TCCATCCATTAGGATCAAAAAGATGCTCAGCGGTCTCAGCAAAATCTTCATGAAAATTTCTTTCAGCATACTCAGAAACAAAACCATCTCGACCAGAACCACTATACCTTCCCTTTTTGTCGGACAGAAGACCAAGGAAGAGGGGATATGAGAATCCCTTTGGCAAAGCTTGTTTCCACCTTTCCTCAAATTCTGAAGTTCCGGACTGGGACCAGAGAAGATGAGCGAGTTCATGATGAAAAATGGAGCCAGGCTGACCTCTGGCAATCGTAATCTCGGAAGGAAAGAGTGGATTAAAGAAGCCACCAGCACGATGAGTGATGACATTTAAATCCCTCACCAAATTCACGCGGTCCAAGCGGCCGTTTAAAAATCCAGGGGGATACTTCTTCATTTCGCTTTCAAAGAGGTGAGCTAATGGCAGTAGATCTCGAGGCTCTTCTGCATAAGGCACAATTTGGGCAACGGGTTGCATGAATATATTATTACCAGGTGCTACGGTTTGCACTCCGTCATACTTACTGATCAATCTGGATTGGCTCCAAATACTCGAATTGCATCCTGGCATACAGTAGCCGCCTGCGAGAACTGCAGAGACTATAATCACTCGCTTACAAACTGGATTAACGGCTTCAAGGGAATGCGTAGAAAGGCCTGTAGCCAAACAAAATATGAGAATCAAATAATTGAGTGATTTTCTTACCAAACCGTTGACCTACCTGAGTCAATAAAGTGCAAATTGTATGCCGTCAAAATGACTAGGAATATTAATGGGACATATGGGCGGATGTGCCGCAGAGCAGCCCCATCGGTTGCCCATGTATCGAAGAGCTCTCCCTATCGATACTTCTCACGCTCTTGCTGTGATGAAAAGTCTACTTACCAATCGGTCGGTGTATAATCTTTTAAGAATTTTCCCCAAATATGCTCTCCGCCATTGAACCCCGAGATGATGGGATCCAGAATCCGAGATGCCCCATCAACAATATCGAGGGGAGGGTGAAAGCGATGCTCCAAAATTTTTCGCTCTGCGAGTTGAGCAGGATCCTCATCGGTTACCCATCCAGTATCCACGGCATTCATATGAATTCCATCGTTGAAGTAATCGGTAGCAGAGGTACGAGTCATCATATTGAGTGCGGCCTTCGCCATATTCGTATGGGGATGACGAGTGGTTTTGAATCTCCGATAAAATTGCCCTTCGACCGCTGAGACATTCACGATGTGTTTGTCTCGCTCAGGCGATTTGAGCATTAATGGCTTCAGTCGTGCATTTAGAATAAACGGAGCAATCGCATTGACGAGATGAACTTCTAAAAGTTCTACCGTTGGAACTTCTGCCATCAGTAAGCGCCAAGAATTATGTGTTCGCAGATCCACCTGCTGGAGATCTTGATCGAGAATGCCTTGTGGAAAAAGCTCTCGTTGAATAACGGCATCTTCTTGCTGGAAAAGAGGAAGCTGTGGCACCGCTTCTTTCTCTCCTTCAATGAGATGCCGATAGAAATCCGGCGGTCGACTCACCGTTTGACAAGCATTGTTAATAATAAAATCCAGTCGAGGTAGATGATCATTGAGATGCCGACAAAAATTCTCAAGACTAGGGGTATGCCTCAAATCCAGGCCAAAGATTTCGAGGCGATGACTCCACTGCGAATAGTCCGGCTCACGGGCATAACGAGCCGCTGAGTCGCGAGGAAATCGGGTCGTCACAATCAAATGAGCTCCCGAGCGAAGGAGTTTTATGCCCGCTTGATAACCAATTTTCACTCGTCCGCCAGTGATCAGTGCAACTCGATCAGATAAATCAGCCAATTCCGATCGCTTGCGAAAATTCAAGTCGGCGCAGAGCGGGCAGAGTTGATCATAGAAGTGATGAATTTCGGAATAATTCTGTTTGCAGATATAACAGTTCTGAGGATCAATCGAAATCTGTGATTCCAGTACCACGGGCGTCGACGGGCTAGGTGTTGTAAAAATGGGCTTTCGTCTCAATTGGCGAATCCCTGTATTCGAAAGAATTTGCTCATGGAGATTGTTTTTTTCGGCGTTTCGTCGACGACGCTTGTTTTTTAACATCCGACGTCGTTCGCCTAAGTCAGGACAATAGAGATTTCCTGCGGCCCGCACCAGACGCGCCTTCTGTTCAAGCGGAAGGCTCGCAAGTAGATCTCGATCCGCCGAAATCTTCTCAAGCAAGGCTGCCGTAGCCATCAACTGAGTTGATAATGATTCGTCGTTCATCAATAATTGTCCTATGGGATCCTTCTCTATTCACTATGATTTTCAGTTACCCAACAAAGTGACAAGACCATTTGAAGTAAAAATAGACGATCAGACGATTTCGTATATTCCACAGACTAGGTCTACGCCTCCAGAGTCGGCAAAATTAGAGGTAGGACAGTGCCAAGATTGCCCCTTGAATATGGCGGAGTCTCCCTTTTTTCCGATCGCCGTAAACCTTGCGGAGCTCATGCTGGCTTTTAAAGACGAAATCTCGCGAAGTTCAAATCACTTTTTACGGTTTAATGATTTGATTCTAAACTTGTGAATCCTTTGCAAAGGCGACCGTAGTGCATGCATTGATTTCCGTGTTCGGTCGCTCCAGTCAGGCATTCGTCTCGATCCCTCTCTGACTTTGCCTGTTTCATGCAGCTTTTGTATTCATCAGCCCTCTCTTGCCAGCATTCTTTAGCAAGGCGGCAATAGAGCTCCGCCGATTCGCTGTTTGCTTCCACTGCGAGAACTAAGAAAAGTAGAATCATGCCAGAGCAAAAGTGCAAAGTCTATGCCGCCCGTATCCGCCCTTAAATACTTGGGATTTTAAGCGGGGTCTAAAAAAAGTGCGACTTTGACCGCATTTTATCTTGAGGATTGGATAGACCCTCTGAAGTTTCAATTTTGGGAAGCAATCTGAAGTTTCCGCTTGTTTAGAAGCGGCAGATTCATATAATAAGATGAGAGAAGGAGCTAGTATGAAAAAGATGATCTTAACTGCTTTCAGCATTTTAGTTTCGGCTTCGGCATTTGCCAGCACAGAGCGCTTTGTCGTGGATCCCAAATCGAGTGAAATTCAATGGGTTGGAACCAAAGTTCTGGTGAAAGACGCCCACACTGGAACAATTGATTTGAAAGACGGATATCTCGAAGTCATAAACGGTGATCTTTCCAAGGCTGATTTTATTGTCAAAATGAATACAATTGCGGTGACGGACATCAAGAATCCAAAAGATTCCGCCAAACTTAAAGGGCATTTGGAGTCAGAAGATTTTTTTGATTCGGCAAAGTTTCCTGAAGCTCGATTAGAAATTACAGGATCCAAGAAAATCAGCTCGGGCGGTACTCACGAGATTTCTGGGATTTTAACCATTAAAGGTCACTCCGAGAAAATTACTTTTCCAGCGACGATCAAGACCGAATCCAGCAAACTAAGCCTTATTGCTTCGCTTCCAGTGGATCGAACCAAGTTCAAGGTTAAGTTTGGATCGAAGCAGTTCTTTGAGAACCTTGTAGGGAATCGAATTATTTCCGATACCTTTGATCTCAAAGTTAATCTCGTTGCTTCTGCTCAAAAGAAAAAGTGAAGAGTTTTCTTGGCCCCCGGGGAGTCGGAAAATATTTGCTCAATTGTCCGATCGCCGTAAGGCTCTCTTTGTGAGAGTGGAGGAGTAAACGTGAATTGGTGGTTGAATCGGATTTTCTTTGCGACTGCGACGTTCGTGATGGCTGCAAGCGCCGGGCTCCATGCATGCGAAGTCCCCACGGGTTATCTTGGAATTTCGACGGAAACAGAACTCTTGCAACTTCAAGTAGATGGTGGAGAGCTAAAAGATCTTCAGCTCTATTTTTGCAATGATATTGAGGTGTCGGCCGATTGGCCATTTCAAATCGCAAGAGACCTCATTATTGAAGGAAACCAAAAATCCCTGATCGTGCATGGCATGAGAGCGCGTCCCCTATTTTGGGAAATACATAATTCACTGATTCAGAATTTAAGACTGAAGTACACCTCTGGAATTTCAATGACGTGCTCTAGCCTTTCTGAATGTCGATCCTACACTCCGATAATAAGCTTGTCGGTTCCTTACGGACTTCTGGCTGGACATCTTTTCGCTTCTCGCCTCTCCAATATTCTCGCTTCTGGCCAAATCATTCAAAGGGCTTTGATCTCAAATGCATCCGTTGCAGGAGTAAAGTTCTATTTCGGAGGGCTTGTCGGTCTTTCTTACAATTCTGTTTTAGAAAAAATTTCGAGTCATGTCTCAATTCAAGTTGAACATCAAAGGCCACGGACGGGAAATGTTTGGGGAATTTTTGTCGGAGGAGTGGCGGGATACGTTTATAATCAGACGGAGAACATCCCACTGAACGAAGTGACAAGTCACAATAATATCGACGTCTCAATCAAGGGATCCCTTGACACAACCTATGTTGGTGGACTTTCGAGCTTTATTTTTAACTCCTCTAGCGATGCAATCCAAGTTTTGAATTCATACTCGGATGGAAGAATGACTATTGTTCGAGAGCGCGCTCCAAATTCTCTGCCTCCGCAAATTCAAGGCAAAATTGCCGGACTAACCGTGAGAGGCGATAAAGTCGGTGCAATTCAAAACTCCTATTCCAGACGACAGATCGAAGTTTTCAACCGCGAAGGCGGACTTCTCAGCCCAGTCGCCAGCTCCGCTTATGCGATTGCAAGACCATTTCCAGAAAATTTTGAATACAATTCGAATCCACAGAACACCATTCATTCGTATGCGAGTAGCTCGACACAACTCCAGAAAGGAGTTGTGATGGGCTTTGCCAGTCAGAACCGCACCGATGAAGATCTCCGGCTCCCAAGCACGTTTGAAAATTGGGATTTCGAACAAACCTGGAACATTCCGACAGCGCAATTTCCTAAATTGAATTTCGAAAATATCTGGCAACGCCATCTCTGTCCGATGGATTTTAATCAGGACAACCAAATTTCTGTCCCAGATATTTTCTCATATTTGCATCTATGGTTTCTTTTAGACTCTGCGGCAGACTTTAACCAAGATGCTGTGATTGATAGTGTGGATCTCTTCGGTTTCCTGTCGGAATTTTTTGGGCTGAACGGTCAGCCATGTCCCGAGCCTTAGAGAAATTATCTGCCCGAGCATCCTTCAAAATAGGTGGCGATAAACGCAAAAATGTCCGCCGTATTGACGCTGCGATCTTGATTAAAATCAGCTACTCATAGGCTAGGAAAGTGACAATCAAAACAGCCGGTATTTCCAGAGTTCATCTGATATTCCCCCCACTGCACGTTCCGAGCTTCCGGAGCCAACTCCCAACCTTTCAGCTTGATTCGATTCGCTCCTATATAAATGCAGAAGTCCTCCCACACTGTATTGTGTAGTATAGTTTACATAATAAATATTATCGGCTGATCCATGGGCCGTAGCGATAGAACGTATTGTCATAGCGGCGTATTTCTACCTGTAAGAATCCGTCCCCAATGATCAAAGCCTTTTTGCTCCAGAACAAAATCATCCTGAATAAAGCGGTCAAGAGCTGAACGGCGGTCAAAGGAATTTGGGTTTGAGCCAACCAAATAGTCGTGGAATGTAAGTTTCCAGTCCGCTGCTTCGTTTCGAAGAAGACTCGCAGGCAAAATGCCTCGCAGGTCGGCAACACTCAGTGGCTTGGAACTAAAACAGTGGACCTTAGAAACCCAAGTCTGGCACGAAGCCAAATACTAGTTCGGCAAAACTTTAGTAATTTCGCCCACTAAAGATTCGGGAGATGTTGTGGGGGCAAAGCGCTTTACGACGACCCCTTCCGGTGAAACTAAAAACTTGGTGAAGTTCCATTTGATGCCTTCAGTTCCCAAAATCCCCTTTTCTTCTTTTTTGAGGAACGCAAAAAGTGGATGCGCATTCGGGCCATTGACATCAACCTTTGAAAAGAGAGGAAAAGTGACTTCGTATTGGGTCTGGCAGAAATTCTTAATCTCCGATTCATCTCCCGGCTCCTGCGCACCAAACTGATTGCAGGGAAAACCTAAGACCTCAAAACCCTTCGAATTGAAATCTCTATACAGAGTCTCAAGACCTTTATACTGCGATGTAAAGCCACACTGACTCGCAACATTCACAATCAATAATGCTTTGCCCCGAAATGCCGACAAGTCCGACTCTTTTCGGTCAATGCTCATGACCTTAAAATCGTAGATCGTTTCAGCCACAGAATATCAACTTACCTTGCGAAGCCGTGTCCCCATGGAAACGAGTTTGATATGCGAGCCACGACGTCTCTCGGCACCACTAAAGTAAGCCTCAAGATATCGCTTTTGCTGTTTCAAAAGAACGTCCACAACCTCTCGACGTGATAAGCGATAAAGATCCACAAGTTCTCTCAGAGCTGGAAGCGGCGGCGAACAAAGTCCACGCTCAAAATTTGAGATGAACTGAGGACTCGAATAACCCAGCTCATGAGCAACCTCGGATTGGCTTAAGCCCGACCTCTCGCGCTTCTCTTTTATATATAGACCGAATTCTTTTAGAAAACTTTTCTCTCGTCGAGCTTTTTTAAACATTTGAATGTTTTACAAATCTGCCTTTCAAGCTTCAAGAACTTCTTTTAGAAAGATGCTGTGGTGAATTATAAGGATTTTTTTCGTGACAAAGTTGTTTTAATTACGGGGGCGTCGTCCGGAATTGGCGCATCCTTAGGAAAGTCCCTTTCTGAGTCTGGAAGCCTCGTGGGGCTCTGTGCGCGCCGTATTGACCGGCTTGAGGCGGTCGCCAAGACCCTCCGCCGCTCGGATCGACATCTTATTTGTCGACTCGATGTGCGGGATCCAGCCTCCATTCATGAGGCCGTCGATAGCATCATCAAGAAATTCGGCAGAATCGATGGAGTCATTGTAAACGCGGGATATGCAGTTACTGGAAAATTCGAAAAACTCACAATCGAGGACTACCGGCATCAATTTGAAACAAATGTCTTTGGAGCGATCTCCACAATTTCGGCAGCACTTCCTGAAATCAAAAAACAGCGGGGATTCATAGGAGTCATCGGTTCCGTCAATTCCTATCTTTCATTCGATGGTGTCGGGGCCTATGCCATGAGCAAATTCGCTGTCCGAGCTTTGTCTGAATCTCTCTATCACGAGCTCTACCCATCCGGCGTTTCTGTTACATTGGTTTGCCCAGGATTCGTGAAAAGCGAAATTCGCCAGGTTGATAATCGAGGGGTCTTTCATTCTGATGGACAGGACAACCTGCCAAAATGGATTGTGATGCCCACCGATCAAGCATCGCGCTTGATTTTAAAAGGAATTGCAAAGAAGCGACGTGAAATTTTGATTACCGCGCATGGAAAATTTGCAGTCTTCCTAAAAAATCATATGCCAGAATTCTTTCACTGGCTTTTGAGAGTCTTTAACGTCAAGGCGGGCAAACACAAATCTGTGCGGGCTCAATAGAGCGAGACTCGTGCGACGGGTGGTCGCTCCTTCCAAATACTTTGCCATCGCGCCCAAGCATCCTGAAGATAGGATCGGTAATCCTCCCTATTCTTTCCATCACTCTCAAATATTTCCGCAAGGCTAACGGAATGATAGCGAAAGAGTCCTTCCGAATAATTATTTGTTAAATCTACTAAGAGCCTTTGCTGCAGATCTTCATAGTCCAAGACCTTGCTTTCAACTTCTTCAAGTTCACGCCTCAGACTCTCCTCTTTCCAAACTAAACTTCCTGCGCCTCCGCTTCTTTCGATATAAAGTGCCCGAATACCAAGGCCGAGCGCACCCGAATTGGCAGCTTGCTCAATGATCTCATTTTTCTTCTGCAATACCTCTTGATAGGAACGATAAAGAATTTCGTATTCGCGAATGAAAGCTTGAATATCATTCGGTGGGTGAATCGCGGCGGAGTTGAGTTTGCCTTCTGCTTCAAGCCTCAAATAAAAATCGTGAATTGCCTTTTCTATTTTTTCATTCAAAAGATACATCGAAGAAAGTATTCGTTCAGCTTCGGCCTCATGTTGTACAAGCTCCTTGGACGTAATTCCTTTCATAGCGTTCTCGATTGCCGCTTTATTGGCTTCTGAATCTAAACGAACCAATTCCAAATTTTTTCGAAGTGCCTCTCGACGAACTTTGAGTTCCCCTTCGCTCTTTTTGACGGCGCGAAGTTCTGATTGCCACTGTCGACCCAAATCTCCTGAGGGTCCCTCGGGGAGACTAAACCCCTGACGTAAACTTAGAATGCGAATTCGCTCTGCTTCGAACTCGGGAATATTACCGGCTCGATTAATTTCTGAAAGTCGCGCGCTCAGTGCCTTCATCCTCTCGGTGTCCGCAATCTTTCGGTAGACGCTATGATGGGCTATGAATTCCCGAAAGGCTAAATTATTAGCGTAGGTTTGAACCATCTTCTTTAATAGATCATCGGAATGGCTTTGCTTCTTGGCGGGCTCGAGTTTTATGCCTGTTGTAGATTCAATGAAATCTTCGATGTCTGCGAAGACTTCAATCTTATGCGTCCCCGGACGATGATGATCAAAAATCATATGCCCCACATCAACATCTCGCCCCAGTACCAGATCATTTCGCTTGCCGTAGACTTGTAGTCGGAGTTTTGGAATGGGTACTAGTAAATCGGCCACTAATTTCTCGTGTCCTCTATAGAGCCCGTCTTTTGCGCCCCAGACATAAAGCGAAGGAACGTATGAAGTACCACCGTCATTTGGAAGAACCCAGGAATTCTGAAGTGAAAAGAGCGATTCGAATAATAATGCGGTAAACGAAAGCTTACCTTGTTTTACAAGTCCCTGTTGAAGTTCTCGATCTTCTGGTGAAGGTGAATTTTCACCTCGAACGTCCTCATCTCGACTTTGAATGAGCTTCACTTTTTCTTTCAGTGGCTTTCCTGGCCCCACATCGACCACGGGAGAAAGAGCAATCACTCCACTGACAAGCTGATCGCCTGGATAGAGTCGCATATAGGTGTCGGCAAATTCTCCGCCCATACTGTGGCCAGCAAGAAAAACGGGCTTCCCATTCAGCGCGCCCTCGCCAACCGTTTCTTTAATCACCGCTCTAACCCATTCAAAATAATCTCGCGGGGAAGAAAAATACTTTCTCGGTCCTTCGCCGTGCCACGCCTGATCAAACGAAACCACGTCCACCTCCAGATTTGAAAAGTGATTCATCAAACTCAGCCCCACATGGTGTCCCGTGGTTCGAGTACCCCCTCCGTGCATAAAAACAATCACGGCCCTTGCCTGGTCACGAACAAATAATTTATTGGGGCGAGAGAGATTCTGAATGAGCGCAGCTCGAGAAACTCCAATATTTGTTCCCAAACCATTCACCTCTAGCCTCAGGCTGATGAAGTCCCCAGAGCCTGCGTCTTTAACGACACCTGCTTCTGACGCACCAATCAGGGGGTGATCGATCAATCGAACAGAAGCCGGCAACATTTGCTGAATCAAGCGAGGAGCGAGAACCCCCTTCCATGTTATTTCGGCAGCTTGATCCGCTTTAAAATCATAGAAAGTGGGAGCCAAAAGTCGCCCCGAAGCTTGAGCCTCTTCCACTTTAGAATTCGCCAACTTAAGAAATCCGCGCAAATTTTTTGCACAGTCGGACGCATAGGCGGTTGAAATAGAAAAAAGAAAAATAAATAGAAATGCGCGAACCATGAGCCCTCCGTCCCCTAAAACCAAGCTTCAACGTAAATGAGAATTTTGGAGGAAAGCAATTAAAACTAACGCCTCGCGTTATTTTTTTCTGAGTGCGGCGCTTCTTTTTGTAGAGGCAACAATCGCTTTGAGGATTGTCGCTCGAAGTCTCCCCTCTTCGAGAGCCTGAAGGCCTTCGGTCGTACACCCAGCGGGAGTGGTCACTTGATCTTTAAGCTCTGCAGGATGAAGCCGAGTTTGCTCGACCATCAAGCCCGACCCAACCATGGTTCGAAGTACGAGTTCTCGCGAAGCATCTCGAGGAATTCCAACTCTCACCCCTGCCTCAATCAGTGACTCAATAATTGTAAAAATAAAGGCGGGGCCACAGGCGGAAAGAGCCGTAACAGCATCGAACAAACTCTCATCCAAAATGAGAGTTTTTCCAAGGCTCCCAAAAATTTTCTCGGCAATCTCTTTCTCGCTTCGCTTTGAATGAGAGCTTAGCGCAATCGCCGTAATTCCTTCGCCTATTAAACACGGCAAATTGGGCATGGCTCGAATGATGCTCGGCTTTGACCTAGCCCATTTTTTCAGTTGGGAGTGCGTAATGGATGCGCAGACTGATATGAGAATTTGAGAGGACTTGAGTTTGGGGGCAATCTCTTTCAAAAGTTTTTCAGCCTGATAGGGCTTCACTGCTAGAATCAAAATGTTTGAAGCTCCAACCAATGCTCGATTATCTGTGCCAACCGAAATGCCTAGCTTTCGACTCAGTTCCCGGGCTCGCTTGGGCGATCGAACAGTGGCGGAAACGCTAGTGCTCTTCATAGAACTTGATCGCCTTAGACCTCGTACAAGAGCCGAACCCAGCCTACCTAGTCCGATAACCCCGATTTTAGTTTTTCCCTGCATTCCTCAGATTCTAAAGGAATAACAAGGGGAAGCTCAACGGAAGTCTCCACTCAACCTAATGAACGGCTCTCGTCTTGGTTGAATCGCTGGCTTTGACATAGGTGAATTCAAGGGCCTTAGCCTTTAAGCCGATTCGAATCTTCGTTCCATCCTCGACTTCGCCGGAGATGATGGCTCTTCCAATTCGAGTATCTAGCTCACGCTGCAAATAGCGCTTGAGCGGTCTCGCCCCGTAAACTGGATCATAGGCGGCCTCCGCGATGAACGTGAGCGCATCAGCAGAAATCTCAAGACTGATTCGTCGCTCACTTAATCGGTCGGCAATGGACTTCTCCAAAAGTTGAACGATCTTCTCAATTTCTTTGAGCGTCAGTGGCTTGAACAAAACGATA
>Ga0105044_10013774_pt1 | contig 10961 bp, 7 predicted proteins | sample MAT01_FD_78092 | JGI IMG/M metagenome (GOLD analysis project Ga0105044, IMG submission 78092) | Freshwater microbial communities from Lake Fryxell liftoff mats and glacier meltwater in Antarctica - MAT-01 | ecosystem: Environmental > Aquatic > Freshwater > Ice > Liftoff microbial mat | place... | reverse complement strand
GATTACGAAGTGACGCCGATCGCGTTCGGCGTCGAGAACTTCTCGAAGGACCACGACAAGAACACGAAACTGTTCGACTTCGCGGCGGAACTCGGCGTCAAATACCTGAGCGCGGACCCCGATTTCGATAGCTTCGATTCGCTCGACAAATTGGTCGATAAGTACAAAATCGCGATCGCGATCCATCCGCACGGTCCGGCGGGCGGCAACAAACTGCACCGCTGGGAATCCGCCGAGTTCGTCATGAAAAAGGTGGAAGATCACAACCCACTGATCGGAACCTGTCTCGATACCGGACACCTCATTCGTTCCGAACAACTCGGCGTGAAACTCGATCCCGCACAGCAGATTCGCGTCATGGGCGCACGGAACTTCGGACTTCACCTGAAGGACCACGACAACAAGACCAAAACCGATGTGGTGTACGGCAAAGGCGTGCTGAACGTGCCGGAAATCCTGAAGGCACTTCGCGAAGTGAAGTTCAAGGGATACATCGCGATCGAATACGAAGCCAACCCGAACGAACCGTCACCGGACATCAAGGCGTGTCTTGAAGTGTTCCGAGAGTCGGTGAAGAAGTAGAGTCGACAGGAGAGTTACGCTCGTGATGACGCCGGAACAGTTCACAGAGTTTCGACAGACGCGGTATAATGGAACAGTGGTCGCACTGCGCAAAGTGCATTCCGACCTCATGATGATCCGCGTGAAACCCGATGCCCCGAAACCTCCCCATGAACCGGGACAGTACGGCACACTGGGATTGGGCAATTTCGAGCCTCGAATGCCCGGCTGTCAGGAAGAAACGCTCAAGGACGGCGACGAAGCCAAAATCGTCCTCCGCGCGTATTCGATCAGTTGCCCAATCTACTCCGAACCGGGTAAATTGATCGATATGTTCGCGCAGGATTACATCGAGTTCTACATTGTACTGGTGCGCGAGGGAACGGATCCCGCGAAGGCCCCCGCGTTGACGCCGCGTCTTTTCATGCTCAAAGAAGGTGATCGGATCAGCATCGGCAAGAAGATCGGCGGTCACTACACGCTCCACGGCGTGCAGCCGAATCAGAATGTGATCTTTCTTTCGACGGGTACCGGCGAGGCTCCCCACAATTTCATGCTGTGGGAACTCATGCGACGCGAACACAAGGGTAAAATGCTTTCGGCGTGCTGCGTACGATATCAGAAGGATCTCGGATATCTCCAGACGCATCACGATGTCGAACAGCACAACTCGCAGTATCGCTATCTGCAACTGACGACACGCGAAGCGAAAGCGGGCCAAAAGGTCTACATTCAGGATCTGATCACGTCCGGGGAACTCGAAAACGCACTCGGTTCGCGACTGGATCCCGAAAATACGCATGTTTTCCTGTGCGGTAATCCGAAGATGATCGGTATTCCGCACGTCGATTCGAAGACGGGCGAGAAAACCTACCCGGAAACGCTCGGCGTCATTCAGATTTTGGAAGAACGCGGATTCAAGGCAGACGACGCCAAGACGAAACTCGTGGGCAATGTCCACTTCGAGAAATACTGGTGATCGCGAAAGGGTGACGGAATGGCGGATACGCAGGAACTCGTCGGCGGTTATAAACTTCGTTCGCTGCTCCAGTCGGGGCAGACGTCGCAGGTGTACGAGTGCGTCGAACCGAGTTCGGGTCGCCATTTCGCGATGAAAATCCTTCTCCCCGAAGCGGCGGGAAAATCGGAACACCGTTACACCCTGTTCCACGAAGCCGAAGTCGGCATTGCGCTTCGGCACGAGAACGTCATTCGTATTCACAAGGTGAATCGCGATCCCGCCACGCCGCACTTCATCATGGAGTTCTTCCCGTCGGGCAGTCTTCGCGGAAAGATGCAGCAGAAGGACACCGCATTCGTGCGCGAACACGGTCTCAAGATGTTCAAAGCGGCCGCGACCGGACTCGCGTACATGCACGGCATGGGCTGGCTCCACTGCGACGTGAAGCCGGACAACTGGCTCGTCAATTCGCTCGGCGAACTGCGACTCATCGACTTCGCGATCTCGAAGAAGATTCCGAAGGGCTGGCGGAAGTGGTTCCATCGTCGCCGAAAGGCACAGGGCACGCCGAGTTTCATGTCGCCGGAACAGATTCACGATGAACCATTAGACGAACGTGCGGATATCTATTCGTTCGGCGCGACGCTGTACGAACTGACGACGTTCCGCCCGCCGTTCCGCGCGACCTCGCAGAACGAATTGCTCAAGAAGCACTTCACCGATAAACCGGATTCGCCGAAGGTTTACACCCCGGATCTGACGGACGATTTTTGCGATATGGTTCTGAAGATGCTCCAGAAAAAGAAGGAAGATCGGTATCAGAACTTCCACGAAATTCTGATGGCGTTGCGAAACATTCGGGTCTTCAAAGCGGTGCAGGTGCCGAAACCGGCGAAGTGATGGGAATGCCTGTTCCAATCCAAATCAGACTCGTCGGTTGGATTTTTCTCATCCGTGAACTAAACTGTGTTGTCGGCTGAACCTTCTGCTGACAACGAATGTTCCGTACCGCTGCCCCTCTCGGTACCCGAGATGCGGTTTCAGGAAGAACTCTGTTATGTTCACGACGGTTGCGCCGATTGTCGACCTCCTCGGTGAGTATCAACTCATCGACTCCGATGCGCTCGCCCAACGTCTTGAACGGCTCGGACCGCAAGTCACTCCCGAATCGCTCCTCGCGGATCTTGTTCGACTGGGCCTCCTGACGCAGTTTCAATCGGACCAACTCATCAACGGGAATGCCCGCCGACTGGTTCTCGGCGGATATCGACTGCTCGAACCACTCGGCGAGGGTGGGATGGGGCAGGTGTATAAGGCATCGCAAATCCGACTCAATCGAAAGGTCGCGATCAAAGTCATCGCTCCCCATCTGATCGGTGATGAACAGGCGTTTAAGCGATTCCAGCGTGAAGCGGAGGCGGCCGCGCGGCTGACCCATCCGAACATCGTCGTCATTCACGATTTCGACTGCGACGGCTCAATCTGGTATCTGGTGATGGAGTACGTCGAGGGAACGGATCTCGCCGGACTCGTGAAACAACGCGGGATGCTTGGGATTCGTGAAGCTTGTATCTACATTCAACAGACCGCCGAAGGATTGCAGCACGCCCACGACGCCGGTCTGATCCATCGCGATATCAAACCGCACAACCTCCTGCTTACCTGGCCGAAGGAAGCCGTCACGAAGCGTTCATCGGGATCGATCTCGATGTCATCGCTGCTTCGCACCGTGGGGGAGAAAAATCGGGCGTCTCAGAGCCACGAAAACGCCATCATCAAAATCCTCGATCTCGGACTCGCCCGCATACAGGGGCCGGAGAGCGAGGATTCCATGTCCCGACTGACCCGAACGAACGCATTATTGGGGACCCCGGACTACATTTCGCCGGAACAGTCCCGCGAAGCGCACAGCGTGGATGGGCGTGCCGACATCTATTCGCTCGGTTGTACGATGTATTATCTGCTCGCCGGTGCGCCGCCGTTCGCGGATCGAAGCGTCGTCGATAAACTGGTGGCGCACCAAACGGAAACGGCAGTCCCGATCGAAGAGTATCGGCCTCAAATTTCGCACGTGCTGGGCGACATCGTTCGTAAAATGATGGCGAAACGACCTGATCAACGATTCCGAACCGCTCGCGAAGTGGCTCGGGCACTGGACGACTATCTGCACGGATCGCCGACTCCTTCGAGTGAGATTTCCCCAACTCCGCGTTCCGACTCGTCCGACGAGTCGTGCAAGACGGTGATTCAGCGAGTCCCGACGGTTCGAATGAAAGAATCGGCGGAAGAATCTACCCCATCCGCCGATCATCCGACCCAGGAAACCCAATTCGCGCCGGAATCTGTCTCCGAAAAAGAACCGGAATTCCCCCGGCCGTTACCGCAGCGGATCGCGGTTTTGAGCGGGCATCGGGGGCCGATCACGGGCCTCGCATTCTCGTCCGATGGTCGATTGCTCGCGACATGCGGGACGGACGATACCGTCCGGATCTGGAGCCTTGCCAACACGAATCCGATCGAAATCGCGGTCGGATCGGGACCGCCTTTCCGGGCCATGCAGTCGTTGGCGTTCTCACCGGGTATGCTCCAGCTCGCGATCGGTTCGTCCGAAGCGTCGGGGCGAATCATCCTCTGGAACTGGGGACAATCGACGAGTCGAAACGTGACGACCATCCAGGTTGATCCGATGGCCGTCGAGTCGCTCGCCTACGCGCCCGATGGCGGGATGCTGGCCGCAGCGGTCGGCCCGACGATCTGGGTGTGGCGCGTGAAGGACGCGGACGTCAAACTCCGCACCGCTCTGAAAGGCCACCGCGGGAACGTGAAATCGATCGCGTTCGCGCAGCAGGAAGGGATCCTCGCTTCGGGTGGCGATGACGGCACGCTGCGACTGTGGCAATTAGGTCGCCTGTGGGCGGGTGAGAAGAACGCGACCATCGCCTCTCGCGATCCTATTCAGACGATCGCATGGTCGCCGCACGGGATATTCCTCGCCGCCGGTGGACTCGATCAGAAAGTTCGCATTTGGGATACCCAGAGCGGACCGACAGAAAGTACGCGAACGGTCGGTCGCGTCGATGGGTATGTGCGTCGGATTGATTGGACCCCGGATGGTGCCGGATTGTTCGCACTCGGGGATCGGGGACAACTGACGGGTTGGGAACGATTGTCCGAATCGCAGAACCAGACGGTCTGGAATCTGGATCCGGGACTGCTCAACGCGACCGCGTTGCATGGACGGGGGTTGACGGCACTGGGATGCACCGACGGAACTGTACATCTGTTCGCAGTGGAATGGGGTTCTTTGTCTCAAAATTCAACAACTTGAGTGAAATCGGAACTTTCCAGTGCATCGGGCGGAACTCCTGTGCTATCTTCTGATGTAGGAGAATTTTCGCATCCACCATCGCCTTCCCAGCCTGTGAGTCGGAACGCGTGGGTTGAATGATTCTCGCCGGATCCGACCAACGGCCCCGACCTGGGATGGGTGTCGTCATGCCAACGCTTACTTCGGTTATCGATGCCATTCGCGAGATGTCTCTGGTCGAACCCGAGGCACTGAAGCAACGCATCGCGCGGGTCGGGTGCGGTGATCCGTCCCTCCTGCTGGATATTCTTCATCAGGAAGGATATCTGACGTTATTTCAGGCGGAGCACCTCCGCGACGGTCAGCAGCACAAATTGATGCTCGGCGGCTATCGGCTCATCGAGCCGGTCGGCGAAGGCGGGATGGGAAAAGTCTACAAGGCATTTCAGATCCGCCTGAATCGCAAGGTCGCGCTGAAGGTCATCGGTTCGCACATGATCGATGACCCGCACGCCCTCAAGCGATTCCAGCGCGAAGCGTTCGCCGCCGCCGCTCTCAATCATCCCAACATCGTGACCATCTACGACTTCGATTGCGCCGGCGACACTTATTTCCTCGCGATGGAATACGTCGACGGCGTGGATCTCGCCAAAACGGTGAAACAACGCGGTCCCCTCAACATACGCGAAGCGTGCATCTACATTCGGCAGGCGGCCGTTGGGTTACAGCATGCCCACGACGCGGGCCTGATCCATCGCGATATCAAACCACACAATCTCCTGCTCACCTACCCAGCCGATTCGGCGAAATCACGAAGCGGGGTCCTTGCTCCGCAATCGATGAAGTTGCGCACGGTCGGGGCTGGCGGGACGGGTGGAAATCGTGATCCCGAACTGGCGGTCGTCAAAATCCTCGACATGGGGCTGGCACGATACCGCGACACCGAGTCCGACGGTTCGCAAACTGCTCTGACCCAATCACATGCGTTGCTCGGAACGCCCGATTTCATCGCGCCCGAGCAGGCACGCGATCCACGCAACGTCGATGGCCGGGCCGACATTTATTCGCTCGGTTGCACACTCTATTATCTGTTGTCCGGTCAGGTGCCGTTCCCGGATCGAACCGGCGTCGAGAAACTGATCGCCCACCAGAGCGAAATGATCGAGCCGATCGAAAACTTTCGTCCGCAGACTCCGCCCGCGGTTTCTGCAATCCTTCGCAAGATGCTGGCGAAGAAGCCGGATCAGAGGTATCGAAATCCGACGGAAGTCATCATCGCGCTCGAAGAATTCCTGCGCGGAAGCATCGTTCCGGTTCCGTCGATCGTCACGGTGGATCCGCCCGGCGGTGACGACGAACAGCCACCTCCTGAGCGGATGAGCGGAGCGAATCCGGGCCTGCGAACACCCGTATCCCGACTGGTCACCCTGAAGACGCCGATTCCCTCCGGGATGCTGGAATCTCACCAGACCTTTGAAACACCGATCGGGCACCCCTCCCTCGCCGAAACTCCGCATGGCGGCATTCAGACATCGAATCTGGGAATGGCCAGTATGGTGAACGAGACGGAAGTCCTCCGTCCGGAGTTCGTCATCGAATGGCAGGCCCATCGCGGACTGGTTTCCGCACTCGAATTTTCATGCGATGGTTACATGCTTGCTTCCTGTGGGCTGGATTCCGTCGCGCACATCTGGGAATTGAACGCGGCCCCTCCCGGCGAGAAGGCGGACGGGTCGAGTCCTCGGTTGAACACCGTGACGAGTATGGTGTTCGCGCCGCGACTCCCGCAGATCGCGATGACGACCCACGATCCGAACGGTCAGATTCTGATCTGGAACTGGGGCCAGACTCGGGGCAACAACCTCACGATGGTGCCATCGGAACCCGCACTGGTACATAGTCTTGCGTATTCGCCGGATGCAACCTTACTCGCCGCAGGTGTCGGGAACAATGTCTGGGTGTATCGCGTTCGTGGGACCGAAGTGAAACTCCGCACGACGTTCAAAGGGCACAAGCTTCCTGTTCGGACCATCGCGATCGGAGCGGGCGAGAACTTCATCGCATCCGGGTCGGAAGACGGCTCGATTCGGGTCTGGGCAGTCGGGCGACTGTGGGCGGGTGAGAAAGCGGCCCTCTCGGATCACGGGGGCACGGTGCTCGCGATGTCGTGGTCGCCGGACGGCAATTTGCTTGCATCGATCGCGGAAGATCAATCGGTGCGTGTCTGGGACGTGGCGAACAATCCCGCCTCCGGTAGTACCATGATCGGCAAAATGGACGGCGTCACCCGTCAATTGCAGTGGACTGCGGACGGGAAGGGAATCCTTGCGGTCAACGCGGGTGGACACGTCGTCCTGTGGGAAGTGGGCAAAAAATCGCGAAAAGTGCGTGAATGGCACCTCGGTTCGGGATTGCTCGTATCGCAATCGCTGCTCCCCGATGGAGTTCTGGCGATCGGAACCTCCGAGGGAATTGTGCGGTTGTTCCAGCTCGAAACGTCGATGGGATCATCGATGGGGTGAGTGATTTGCAAAAAGATTGCGCAAGTCCGAACGAATCGCTCGTTGAAATGTCCGATACAATGAGTGAATCGGAGGTGCAATCATGATTCCTGTCAGTGAACGAATCCAGATCCCCGAGACGGAACTGGAATGGAGTTATGCTCGTTCGGGTGGTCCCGGCGGGCAGAACGTCAATAAAGTCTCTTCCAAAGCAGTGTTACGTTGGCCGGTGACCACATCGCCGAGCCTCCCCGACGAAGTACGCGCACGGTTTTTGAAGCGGTATGTTCATCGTGTGACCGTCGAAGGCGATCTGGTATTATCGTCCGAGCGTTACCGTGATCAACCGCGAAACCGGCAGGACTGTCTCGACAAACTCGTGTCGATGTTGCAGGTCGTCCTGAAACCGCCGACCGTACGAAAAGTGACGAAGCCGAGCAAAGGCTCGAAAATTCGACGACTTCAGGCGAAAAAGCATCAGTCCGCCACGAAAGCCGGACGTCGAACTCCCGGCGGTGACGACTGAGACTCCTTGTGCCGTTTGCGATTCTACGCTCCTCGCAAACGGCACACTCATTCACCCTTCTCCAGACTGCCCCAATTCCGCCCTTCGATTTTCCTTTACATCCCCCCGAATCGCATCTACAACAGGTCATTGCTGCTCATCGAACGTCCGAGGGATTGTCGGCGCATGACCACGCGCACTGGGGTGAATTCAAATCCGGCGAAAAGTGATCCTTCTCCCGCTCCGGGTGGACTGACACTCTGGGACGCGGTGTGCATCATCGTCGGCATCATCATCGGCACCGCCATCTTTCAGGCCCCCCCGGACATTTTCGGGAACGTCACGAGTCCCGGAATGGGCATCGCGGCATGGCTGATCGGTGGCGTCGTTTCATTACTGGGTGCCCTCTGCTACGCCGAACTCGCCACGACTTATCGGACATCGGGTGGTGATTACACCTGGTTGACGCGCGCCTACGGACGACCGGCCGGTTTTCTGTTCGCGTGGGCGGAACTCGCGGTCATTCGCACGGGCGGCAGCATCGCGTTCATGGCTTACGTCGTCGCCAATTACGCCAATGAGTTGGTCAACCTGACGCCCACGTTCGGACAGTACGGGACGCTGGTGTACGCGGTCGGTTCCATCGCTTTTCTCACGCTGATCAATCTCCTCGGCATGCAACCGGGCAAGCATGCTCAAAACCTGCTCACCGCCACGAAAGTCGTCGGCCTGCTCGCGATTGCGATCGTCGGCCTCGGTTGTTATTTCGCGGGTTACGGTGCGAATACGCCGAATCTGATTGCCGGTGTCGTACAGGCATCGGCGGACGAAACTTCGACTTCGGTTTCCATCCCGACGACGACTTCGTTCGCGCTCGCGATGGTGTTCGTGTTTTATGCGTACGGAGGCTGGAACGAAGCCGCGTTCGTCGCGGCCGAAGTCCAGAATCCCCGACGCAACATCGTTCGCGCACTGGTCCTGGGAACGATCACGGTCACGGTCATTTATCTGCTGGTGAACCTGGCGTACCTCGGTGCGCTCGGCTATCGCGGAGTGTGCGAATCGAAAGCCGTCGCGAGCGATGTGATGGCACTTCGGTTCGGCGACAACGGGCGCATCTTTATGAGCGTGCTGGTCATCATCTCGGCACTCGGAGCGATCAACGGATTGCTGTTTACGGGGATGCGGTTGTACTCGACATTCGGGGCGGAACATCGCTTGTTCGCGTGGTTGAGTCCCCGAAAGTCGTCTCGATCGCGCGTATCGATCGGGGCACTGGTCGCGCAGGCGGCGTTCAGCATATTGCTGATCGTCCTGATCGAGTTCGCCCACATCTGGCGGGAAGTGCTGTCGCGGATCGCGCCGTATCTCCAGCTTTCCGGGCCAGATACGTTCCATCAATCGGGCAGCATTTACCAGTTGGTAAACTGCACCGCTCCGGTATTCTGGCTGTTCTTTCTGCTGACAGGGATGTCATTGTTTGTACTGCGGATACGGGATCCGCAGGCCGAACGACCGTACCGCGTGCCATTCTTTCCCGTGGTGCCGATGATCTTCTGTGGAATGTGTGTATTCATGCTGTATCGGAGCACGGAGTACGCGCTGGAGCAGGAACCCGCCGAGGCGATCGTCGTGGCGGGTCTGGTTCTCGTCGGTATTCCCTTGTATGCGTGTTCCGGACATGCGAAGATATCCCCCACGCATGCTGCGACTCGAACATGAGGAGTTGAGACAATGAAGCGATTTCAGACGCTGGCCGGGAGCCTCCTGGTCGGTCTACTCGCGTTTGGACTGGCGAACAACGCGGTCAGTCAACCCGTCGCCGAACCGGAAACTCTGCAACCGGCGTTCCTGAAGGTGCTTGTGCCGATCGGCGCGACCCTCGAAATCGAAGGCATCAAGACCAACCAGGCTGGCGAAGTGCGCCGGTTCATGTCGCCCCCGCTCGCGGCCGGCAAGAAGTACGAATACACGCTCAAAGCCACGATCACCGAGAACGGCAAGACCTTCCCGCGCGAGTTGAAGGTGTCGGTGACACCGGGTCAGGAAATCACCGTCGATCTTCGCGCCGATGCAAAGATCGACCCGAAGAAAGAGGATCCGAAGAAGGAAGATCCCAAGAAAGAAGACCCGAAGAAGGAGATGAAGAAGGAGGAGAAGGACCCGAAGAAGGAAGAACCCAAGAAAGTCGAGCCGAAGAAAGAGGAGCCGAAGAAGGAAGAACCCAAGAAAGTCGAGCCGAAGAAAGAGGAGCCCAAGAAAGTAGAGGTCAAGAAAGAAGAACCGAAGAACGAGCCAAAGAAGGAAGAGCCTAAAAAGATCGAGGTAAAGAAGGAAGAGCCGAAGAACGAACCGAAGAAAGAGGAACCGAAAAAGATCGAAGTGAAGAAGGAAGAACCGAAGAACGAGCCGAAGAAAGAGGAACCGAAGACCAAAATCGACGAACCGTTGAAGGTCAATCCGAAAAAGATCGACGATCCGGCGAAAGTCGAACCGAAGAAAGTCGAGCCGAAGAAAGAAGAAAAGACGATCGTCGTCCCCTACGTCTCGACCCCCTACGAAGTGGTGGATGCGATGTTGAAGCTCGCCGAAGTGAAAGAAGGCGAGACGGTGTACGACCTCGGATGCGGTGACGGGCGGATCGTCATTTCGGCGGTCAAGAAGTACAAAGCGAAGAAGGGTTACGGCCTCGATCTGAACCCGGAACGGGTCAAAGAGTCGATCGCCAACGCGAAGAAAGACGGCGTCGAGGACAAACTCGAGTTCAAACAGGGCGACGTTCTCAAACTGACCGACGTTTCGGAAGCGAATGTCGTGACGTTGTATCTTCTGCCCGAAGTGAACCTGCGACTGATGCCGGTATTGCAGAAGACGCTGAAGCCCGGTTCACGCATCGTGTCGCACGACTTCGACATGGGCGACTGGAAGCCGGAAAAGGAAATCAAGATCACCGATCAGGACGGCATCGAGCACACCGTCTACCTCTGGGTCATTCCGAAGAAGTGAGTCAGGCTTAGGAGTTACGCAGTTGGGCAATTCGGATCGGAACCCCGAAGGGGTGGAATAACATAGCCTGGGGTGGAAACCCCAGGTGCGTAACGAGATACGGCATTTCGTCGAATCCTG
>Ga0105044_10013773_pt1 | contig 10962 bp, 8 predicted proteins | sample MAT01_FD_78092 | JGI IMG/M metagenome (GOLD analysis project Ga0105044, IMG submission 78092) | Freshwater microbial communities from Lake Fryxell liftoff mats and glacier meltwater in Antarctica - MAT-01 | ecosystem: Environmental > Aquatic > Freshwater > Ice > Liftoff microbial mat | place... | reverse complement strand
GTGGACGAGGTCGGTGCGGTCCGGGGCCGCGGCCGGCTGTGGGACGTGGCCGATCGATTTCGTGCGCCGCTCCTTCGGGGGGCCGAGGTCCTGAAAGGCTCGACCCGAGCCATCTACGAGGGCCTCGTGCTGGGCGACGACCGTGGACAGAGGGACTTGGATCGACATCGGTTCCGTGCTTCGGGGTTGTCCCACCTGCTGGTGGTGAGCGGCGAGAACGTGGCCTTCGTCCTGGTGGCGGTCCAGCCGTTGTTGTTGCGGCTCGGCCTCCGTCAGCGTTGGCTCGCCACCATCGTGATCCTGATGGTGTTCGGCACCGCGGTGAGATGGGAACCGTCGGTGGTGCGAGCGGTGGCCATGGCGGGCGTGGCCGCCACCGCGACGTGGGGTGGACGACGAAGCGCTGGCATCCGGTCGTGGTCCCTGGCCATTGGTTCGTTGATTCTGATCGATCCGCTGATCATGCGTTCGGCCGGATTCATGCTGTCGGCCGCAGCCACCCTCGGGCTGGTTGTGATGGCCCGACCGATCGCCGACCGCCTCCCGGGGCCGAGGTTGGTGGCGGAGCCCGTAGCGGTGGCCATCGCCGCTCATCTCGGCGTGGCGCCCCTCCTTGTCGTCATGTTCGGCGTGGTCCCGGCGGCCGGGCTCGTGGTCAACCTGCTCGCTGTGCCGTTGGCCGGGTGGATCATGGTCTGGGGCCTGACCGCCGGCCTGGTGGCCGGGTTGGTAGCGGGGAGTGGGCTGTGGTGGCCGGCTCAGGTGCTGCACGTCCCGACCACGCTCATGGTGTCGGGCGTGGAACAGCTGGCCGAGTGGGGCTCCCGGCCAGGCCTCCCCATGCTCGGCGCGGTGCACGTCGCCGCGCTGGTCGGGTTCGGAGCGGTGTGGTGGTGGACATCGACCACGGCGGCTCGACGCCTCCGGTTGGTCCTGGGGTCGATGGTGACCGCAGGCGTACTCGTCATCGGACTCCTGGCCGCTCGACCGCCCGGTCCCATGACCGAGCGGGTCGACGCCGGATCCTGGTTCCGGGTGGAGGCCGACGGCCGGACCTCGGTGTACGTCGGAGGCCTGGCCAGCGGGGAGGACCTGGCCGGCGCGCTCAGCGCCCGACGGGTCAAGCGGATCGACCTGGTGGTCCTGACATCATCGGGCCCGACGGCATCGGGCGTCGCCAGGCTGCTGGCCGAGGTGTGGCCCGTCGCTGCCGTACGGCCGCCCTGAGTGGACCTGAACCAGAGCGGCGAAAGCCTCGTCGGCTTGGCCGTCGGCACGGTCGTCGAAGTGACGGTCGAAATGGCCGTCGGTGCGCGTGGGTAGGGTGACGCCGTGTTCCTCGAGCTGGGTCCCCGGCACCGCTTCGACATCACCTACCGGTCCGTGGTGATGGGCATCTTGAACCGCACGCCGGACTCGTTCTACGACCAGGGCACGTACTTCTCGTTCGACGACTTCCTGGCTCGCGCCGAAGGCCTGGTGGCCGAGGGCGCTGACTTCCTCGACGTCGGCGGCGTGAAGGCCGGCCCCGGTCCGGAGGTGAGCACCGCCGAGGAACTCGAGCGGGTCGTCCCGGCGATCGAATCGCTCCGAGCCCGTTTCGATGTGCCCATCTCGGTCGATACCTGGAACCCGATCGTGCTGGACGCCGCCCTCGACGCCGGAGCTGTCGTCGGCAACGACATCTCGGGTTTCGCCCACCCGGACTACCTGGCCACCTGTGCCCGACACCAGGCCTCGGTGGTCGCCACGCACATCCGCCTCGGCCCCCGAATCCCGGACCCGGAGCCGGTCTACGCCGACGTGGCGGTCGACGTCCGAGCGTTCCTGGCCGAGCGAGCGCAGCAGGCCCTCCAAGCTGGCATTCCTCGGGAGCGGATCATGGTCGACGACGGCCTGGACCTGGGCAAGAACGAGCCCCAGTCGCTCACGTTGCTCCGAACGTCGGACCAACTGGCCGGGTTGGGTTTCCCCACCTTCCTGTCGGCGTCGAACAAGCGCTTCCTCGGGGCGCTCTGCGGCACCGAGGTCGGGGATCGGCACGACGCAACGTTGGCTGCCCACGCGTTGGGCATCTCGCTCGGTTGCCGGGTCCTGCGCAGCCACGACGTCTGCTCGTCCCGCCGGGTCGCCGACACCATGGCGGCCGTGCTCGAAGCAGCGGACCAGCCCGCATGACGCCGTGGACCGACCGGCCGTGGACCGACCGGCCGTGAGCGTCCCGGTGCACGTCATCACCGGCGACGACCCGACCCTGGTGTCCGAAGCGGTGTCGGCCCTGCTCACCGAACTGATCGGGGACCGATCGGCCGACGGCATCGTGGACGAGTTCTCGGGCGACGACTACGTGCTGGGCGAGGCCGTGCTGGCTGCTGCCACGGTCTCCATGTTCGGCGAGCGGATCGTGGTCGCCCGAAACGCCGCCCGGTTCGCCAACGACGAGCTGGCCCCCTTCCTGGACTACCTGACCGATCCCACCCCGACCTCCACCATGGTCGTCGTCTGGGAGAAGGCCTTCGCCGTCGGGGCCACCAAGAAGCCCTTCGCCAAGAAGTTGTCCGACGCGGTGAAGGCCGCCGGCGGGGTCATCGTGGCCACGTCCTTGCCGTTCCAAGCGAAGGCTCAGCACGCCTGGGTGGCCGAACGCCTCGACGCCTCGAGCCTCCGATTCCCCGGTCCGACCCGGGCGCACATCACCGCACACCTGGGCGAGGAGTTGTCCCGTCTCGGCGGGCTGCTCGACACGCTGGAGTCGTCCTTCGCCGCAGGGACAACGATCGGCATCGACGATGTCGACCCGTTCCTCTCCACTGCGGGCGGCGTGCCGCCGTGGGACCTGACCGATGCCATGAACGCCGGCGACGTGACCACAGCCGTCACCACGGTGCGCCGGATGATGGGGGGCGGTGGCCGCCACCCGCTACAGATCATGGCCACGCTGGCCAGCCACGTCGACGGTCTGCTGCGGCTCGACGGCGCCGAGGTCCGAACCGAGTCCCAGGCTGCCGATCTGCTCGGGATCAAGCCCTACCCGGCCAAGAAGCTGCTGGCGGCGTCGAGGGTGGTGGGTTCTGACGGCGTGAAGCGGGCCGTGCGGCTCCTGGCCCAGGCCGACGTGGACCTGCGAGGTATGACCGCACTGGATGCCGAGGCGACCATGGAAGTCCTGGTCGGTCGGTTGGCTTCGCTGGCCCGCCGCTGAGGGCGGACCGGAAACAATCAGGCCTCGGCGCCGGCGGTGGCCAGGCGCTTGGCCAGCCGTGACTTCTTGCGGGCGGCCGCGTTCTTGTGGATGACGCCCTTGGCGGCGGCGCGGTCGATCTTGCTCTCAGCGGCGCGGCCGGCGGCAACGGACTCGTCGGTTCCGGCGGCTGTCTCGGCGGCCTTCACGCGGGTCTTCAGCTCGGAACGCACGGCCTTGTTGCGGAGGCGCGCCTTGTCGTTCTGCTTGTTGCGCTTGATCTGACTCTTGATGTTCGCCACGGCGGGTGAATCCTCGGGTGTGCTGGTTCGGGTTCGACTGACGGCGCGTCCGGGACGCGCAACCGCTCGACTGTAGTGGGCCAGAGCCCCACCGGCTCAATTCGCCCAGCACTACGGACCTACAGCCGAGCGAGCCTACGCTGAGGATCCCGTGATCGAACTCTCCCGCCTCCGCAATCTGTCGATCATCGCCCACATCGACCACGGGAAGTCCACCTTGGCCGACCGGATCCTGGAGATCTGCGGTGCGGTCGATCCGCGCGACATGCGAGCCCAGTACCTGGACACCATGGATCTCGAACGCGAGCGCGGGATCACCATCAAGCTCCAGTCGGTCCGCCTGGACTACCGGGACCACGTCATCAACATCATCGACACACCCGGACACGTCGACTTCGGCTACGAGGTCAGCCGCAGCCTGGCGGCGTGCGAGGGCGTGATCCTGGTGGTCGACGCATCGCAGGGGATCGAGGCCCAGACGCTGGCCAACTGCTACCTGGCGCTGGAGAGCGATCTCGAGATCGTGGCGTGCCTGAACAAGATCGACCTCCCCGCCGCCGATCCGGACGCCTACGCAGCAGAGATCGAGCACGTGTTGGGGATCCCGGCCGGCGAGATCCTGCGCATCTCGGCCAAGACCGGCGACGGCGTGGCCGAGTTGCTCGACGCGGTGATCGAGCGGATCCCCCCTCCGGTGGGCGATGCCGACGCCCCGTTGCAGGGCCTCATCTTCGACAGCCACTTCGATCAGTATCGCGGCGTGGTCAGCTCGGTGCGAGTGATGAACGGCGTGCTGCACACTGGATCCAAGGCCAGGTTCCTGCAGGTGGGCACCGTCCATCCGGTCGAGGAGGTCGGCGTTCGGCGGCCGGACAACTCGCCGGTGAGCTCGCTCGGACCGGGCGAGGTCGGCTACCTGATCGCCGGCATCAAGGACGTGGGCGAGGCCCGCTCGGGTGAGACGGTCACCGATGCGGCCCGTCCAGCACCCGAAGCGCTCGAGGGCTACATGGATCCCAAACCCATGGTGTTCTGCGGGCTCTACCCGGTGGATGGCGACGAGTTCGAAGGGCTTCGCGAGGCGTTGGAGAAGTTGCGCCTCAACGACAGTTCGTTCACCCATGAGCCCGAGACCTCGGGTGCGCTCGGCTTCGGGTTCCGCTGCGGGTTCCTCGGTCTGCTCCACATGGAGATCGTGCGTGAACGCCTGGAACGGGAGTACGACCTCAACCTCATCGCCACCGCGCCATCGGTGGAGTACCGGGTGGTTCGTACCGACGGGACCGAGATCCAGGTCGACAACCCGGCCGACCTTCCGGATCCCGGGACGATTCAGTCCGTCCTCGAGCCGTACCTGCGGGTCAGCATCATCACCCCGTCCATCTATACGGGCACGCTCATGGACCTCTGCCAGACCCGTCGGGGCGAGATGATCAAGATGGAGTATCTGTCGACCGAACGGCTGGAGCTGCAGTATCGGCTGCCGTTGGCCGAGGTCGTCATGGACTTCTTCGATCAGATGAAGAGCCGCACGCAGGGCTACGCCAGCCTCGACTACGAACCGGTGGGCTACGAGGCCTCCGCTCTGGTCAAGGTGGACATCCTGATCGCCGGCGAGGCGGTCGACGCCTTCAGCGCCATCGTCCACAAGGACAAGGCCTACGACTACGGCAAGAAGATGGCGGACAAGCTGAAGGAACTGATCCCGCGTCAGCAGTTCGACGTGCCCATCCAGGCGGCCATCGGGGCCAAGATCCTGAGCCGCCAGACGGTCAAGGCCTATCGCAAGGACGTGACCGCCAAGCTCTACGGCGGTGACATCACCCGCAAACGCAAGCTGCTGGAGAAGCAGAAGGTCGGCAAGAAGCGCATGAAGGCACTCGGTCGGGTCGAGGTGCCCTCGGACGCCTTCATCTCGGCGTTGCGTCTGGAGGAGTAGCGCAGTGGACGAGGTGATCTGCGTCGATGCCGGTTCGTGGGGAATCGCCTGGTGCGTCGATCACGAGGGTCGTCTGCGCCAGCTCGGTGTGGGGCCCGATGCCCGGCGGGCCACGGTCGACGTTCCGGCGGCCTTCTACCCGTTGGCCCATCCGTGTTGGGGCGAGGACCCACTCCGCGATACCCCGCTGCGCGTCACCCACGCCGACGGGATGCTGACGACTCGGCTGGCCCACCAGGGCTCGCGTGTCGACGTCGACGACATGGTGACCCGCACCGTCATCGAGACTCGGGACGAGATCCAGCCGTTCACCGTCCGGTTCTGCTTCGAGGCGGACGCCTCCTGTGGCGTGATCGAGGCCTGGCTCGAGATCGTCCACCACGAAACCGGTCCCGTCCTGGTCCAGGCGTACGACTCGATCTCGCCGCTGTTCGTCGGTGGCGAGTTCGGACTCACCCACTTCGGTGGGGGAGGTTGGGCTCAGGAGTGGGCCCCGACCTCGGAGCGCCTCACGCCGGGCACCAAGGTGATCGACTCGTTCGGCGGGATCCAACCTCATCTCCAACGCAGTCCCGTGGCGCTGTTGGCCCTGGGCCGGGAGCCGGTCACCGAGACCACCGGGGCCGTGCTCGGGTTCAGCGTCGGGTGGTGCGGCAACGTGCGGCTCGCTGCGGACCTCCGCCTGGACGGCACGCTCCGCTTCCGGGCCGGCGCGAATCCGGTCGGCGCCGAGTATCGCCTCGATCCGGGGACGACGTTGTCGACCCCCAAGGTCGCCATGGTGTGGTCCGAGGCGGGCCTGGGCGACATGTCGAGACGCTTCCACGACTGGATCGCCCGGACCGGGGTCCGCCAGCCCGATCGTCTGCGGCCGTTGGTGATCAACAACTGGGAGGCCACGTTCTTCGACTTCGACCACGACCGGCTGGTGGGGCTCATGGACCGCGCGGCTGACCTGGGCGGCAACGTGTTCCTGTTGGACGACGGCTGGTTCGGCACCACCTTCCCGCGCAACGACGACGACCAGGGCCTGGGCGACTGGCAGGAGAACACCGAGAAGCTGCCCGGGGGTCTGGCCGCGCTGTGTGAAGCGGCGCACAAGCGGGGACTGGACTTCGGGATCTGGGTCGAACCCGAGATGGTCAGCCCACGCAGCGAGCTGTACGGCGCCCACCCCGACTGGGTGATCCGAGACGCCCGCCAACCTCGCGAACATCGTCAGCAACTGGCGCTCGACCTGCTGCGCGACGACGTGTTCGACTTCGCGGCCGGTGTGGTCGACTCGACGTTGGCCGCGGCGCCGGGGACGGCCTATGTGAAGTGGGACGCCAACCGGTCGATCTCCGATCCGGGCTCGACCGCGTTGGCCAACGATCGTCAGTCCAACCTGAACGTGGATCTGGCGCGGCGCACCGATGCCCTGATGGCCCGAGTGGCGGCCGCGCACCCCGACACGGTGATGATGCTCTGTGCCAGCGGCGGTGGCCGGGTCGACCACGCCAGCCTGCGCCACTTCCACGAGGTGTGGACCTCGGACAACACCGACCCGGTGGAGCGGGTCGTGATGCAGTGGGGGTTCTCCCACGTCTTCCCGGCCAGGACCATGGCCGCGCATGTCACGCGCATGGGTGACCGTCCGCTCGAGTTCGCCTGCGCGGTAGCCCTCTCCGGCCGCTTCGGCTTCGACCTCGACCTGGCGGCCCTCGACCCTGACGAACTGCGGATTTGTCGTCACGCCGTGGCGGTGGCCCGTCTGACCCAGCCCCTTGTCCAGTTCGGACGCTTGCACCGGCTGCTGTCTCCGGCCGCGGCCGATTCGCCGGGTGCGGTGTTGGCCTACGTCTCCGACCAGGGGGACCTCGCGGTCGTCTTCGCCTACCAACTCCAGGACCGGCCCACCGATGGTGATCAGTCGGTCGAGATCCCCCTGGCGGGGCTCGGAACCTCGGGAACCGGTCCGGCTCGTTTCCGGGCCCAGCAGCTGCGGTTGGACGCTGGAGCCGCCTCGTTCGACGTCGAGCCGGTCGGCGCCCCGCTCGAAGTCCTGACCTGGGAGCTTGCCGGTCGCCACACCGCCGGCACCTGGTTGCTGAGCGCCGTGACCCGCTGACAGAATCGCCGATTGGCACTCGCGTACACTGAGCGCCAATCATGCTCGACGACCGCAAGTCCGCCATCCTGCGCGCCGTCGTGCAGCAGTACATCGAGACGGCCCAACCGGTCGGCTCGGGCGCGATCGCGGCGGATCCGGACGTCAGCGTCTCGCCGGCCACGGTGCGCAACGAGATGACCTCGCTCGAACGTGACGGCTACCTGGTGCAGCCGCACACCAGCGCTGGGCGCATTCCCACGGAGAAGGGCTACCGGTTCTTTGTTGACAGCCTGGGCGACCCAGCGGACTTCCAGGGCGTTGAAGTGCGGCAGGTCACTCAGTTCTTCTCCCACGCCCAGGGCGAGTTGGAAGGCCTGCTCCGTTCGGCGTCGCACCTGCTGAGCCGCCTCACGGCCACGGCGGCGGTGGTGGTCGGGGAGCCGGATGCGTCCGGAGTGGTCCGCTCGGTGCAGCTGGTCGGTATGTCGGCGACCTCGGTGCTGGTGGTGGCGGTGGTCTCCACCGGCGATGTGCTCAAGCGAACGATCGACCGACCGGAGGGCGCCACCGACGACGTGCTGGCTGATGCCCAGGCGCTGGCGGCTGCCGCGCTGGTTGGTCGCGCCGTCACCGACTCGGCGGGTCCGGCGCCCGATGATTGCACGGTTGCCGCCGTCATGGCCCGCAACGCCTGCGTGGTGATGGCGGGAGCGATCGGCCCCGAACAGCACCGCATGTACGTGGACGGGACCTCGCAGATCGCTGGTGCATTCGACGCAGCTGACACTGTGCGAGAGGTGCTGGTCATCCTCGAGCAGCAGTTGACCGTGGTCTCGCTCCTCCACGATGTGCTCGATCGTGGGTTGAGCGTTGCCATCGGATCCGAGACCGGCGTGGCGCCCCTGTCAGAGTGTTCCGTCGTGGTCGCCCCCTTCCTCATCGACGGAGCTCACGCCGGCACCATCGGCGTCCTCGGGCCGACGCGCATGAACTATCGGGACACCTTGGCCGCCGTCGGCGCGGTCAGCTCCCAGCTGTCCAAGATGCTGACGGAAGGCTGACGTGCCCGATCCCTACCAGACGTTGGGTGTTGCGCCAACCGCCAGCGCAGATGACATCAAGAAGGCCTACCGGCAGTTGGCCAGGGAGTTGCATCCCGATGTGAATCCCGGCGACGACCGGGCCGAGGCGCGCTTCAAGGAAGTGGCCCAGGCGTACGAGTTGTTGTCCAACCCTGAGGCGCGGGCCCGATACGACCAGTACGGGTCCGGCGGAGGCATGAACTTCGGCGATCCGTTCGGTCAGGGCGGCATGGGCGGACTGGGCGACCTGTTCGACGCCTTCTTCGGCGGGGGAGGCCCTTTCGGCGGTGGGCGACAACGGGGACCGTCCGGGCCCCCACGCGGCCCCGACCTCGAGGTGTCTGCCGCGCTGGACTTCACCGAGGCGGTGTTCGGCTGCGAGCACGAGGTGAAGATCCGGACCGCCATCAGCTGTGAGGATTGCGAGGGATCCGGCGCAGCACCCGGCACGACGTCGGAGACCTGCTCGGACTGTGGCGGTTCGGGCGAGCAGCGGGTCGTGCGCCAGTCGCTGTTGGGTCAGATCGTCTCCACGACGGTCTGCCGGCGTTGCTCGGGTGAAGGTCACGTGGTGGCCAGTCCCTGCCCGAACTGCTCCGGCGAAGGTCGCACGGTGACCGAGCGCAGCTACATCGTGTCCATCCCGGGCGGCGTCGATCAGGGGTCGGTGCTTCGACTCAGTGGTCGTGGCGCGGTCGGGGCGCGGGGCGGGCCGTCCGGTGACCTGTACGTGAAGATCTCGGTTCGTCCCCACGATCGCTTCGTCCGCCAGGGGAGCGACCTGATCGAGGAACTCCGGGTGTCCATGACTCAGGCCGCCCTCGGCCACCACTTGGCGTACGAGACGCTCGATGGGTCCGAGGACCTGGTGATCCCCAAGGGGACACAGACCGGGAGGGTGTTCCGGCTCAAGCGCCGGGGTGTTCCGCACGGGGCCTCCCGCGGCGACCTGATGGTGCACGTCGTGGTCGTGACGCCGACCGACCTGACCGACGACGAGGAGGTGATCCTGGAGGACTTCGCCACCCGGCGCGGGGAGGACATAGCCCGTCCCGACACGGGTCTGCTCTCCAAGATCCGTAGCGCGTTCCGCTGATCACGTGATCACGTGATCCCGGCGTCCGGTCACCTGTTCTTTGTCAACGACCTGACCCGACCGGCGCTGGCCGACGAGGATGCGCATCACGCCGAGCGAGTCCTGCGGATCCGCTCGGGCGAGGAGATCTCGGTCAGTGACGGAGTGGGGGGTTGGCGACGCTGCCGATTCGGCAGCGCCCTGGAACCGATCTCCGAGGTCGTGGTCGAGCCGCCGTCGGCCTGGCCGATCACCGTGGCCTTCGCCCTGACCAAGGGCGCCAAACCCGAGTGGGTGGTCGAGAAGCTGACCGAGGTGGGCGTCGACCGTGTGGCCGGTTTCGTCGGTGACCGTTCGGTCGTTCGCTGGGACGACTCGCGGACCGGGCGAGCGGTCGAACGTTGGCGGGCGGTCGCCCGAGGCGCGGCCATGCAGTCGCGGCGGGCGTGGCTGCCCGAGATCCTGGGAGTCGTGTCGCTGATCTCGCTTCAGGGCGATCATTCCGGAGCTCGGGTCGGGGCCGGTGCCGGTGTCGTCCGCGCTGATCGAGACGGTCGGCCGCTCGATCTCGACGTGCGAACTGTCCTGATCGGACCGGAGGGTGGCTGGTCCGAGGACGAGCGTTCGGGTGTGCCCGCTTCGGTGTCGTTGGGCCCGACCGTTCTGCGAGCAGAGACCGCGGCACTGGTAGCCGGCGCAGCATTGGCGGACCTTCGCTGGCGTTCGGCTCTCGAACCGAGCGGTAGGTCGGATGACCCAGGCACTGAGCAAGGTGACCCGGGCACGTAGGGTGGTTTTCCCTGTTGCCCCAGCGGTAGTGGACACTCAGAGTGTTGATTGCTGCCGGAGTGGACACGTTGAGTGTTCGACCGGCCGCACGTCCTGGGGGATCGCCCCCCGGAGAGGAGCCCTGATGACGTCGGAAGAGGACGAGCTGCTGTTCGCGCTGGGGTACGGCCGCAAGGTCGGCGAGCGACTGCGAGTCATTCGCCGTCAGAAGCGCCTCTCGTTGCAGGACGTCGAGGCGAGTTCCGATCAGGAGTTCAAGGCGTCGGTCCTCGGGGCTTACGAGCGAGGCGAGCGGGCCATCTCCGTGCCCCGCCTGCATCGGCTCGCCAAGTTCTACCGGGTGCCGGTCGACCAGCTGTTGCCGTTCGAGGACGACGGGGACAACGGCGAGGGCGAGGCCCAGATCCGCCGGGCCGACGAGGGCGGCGCCAAGATCGACCTGACCCGCCTCGAGCAGCTGGGTAGCACCGAAGCAGCCACCCTGGCCCGGTACCTGCGGATG
>Ga0105044_10013772_pt1 | contig 10963 bp, 8 predicted proteins | sample MAT01_FD_78092 | JGI IMG/M metagenome (GOLD analysis project Ga0105044, IMG submission 78092) | Freshwater microbial communities from Lake Fryxell liftoff mats and glacier meltwater in Antarctica - MAT-01 | ecosystem: Environmental > Aquatic > Freshwater > Ice > Liftoff microbial mat | place... | reverse complement strand
GACCGATGCACCGCCACCCGGGTGCCCTCGCCCGTCGGCGGCACCAGGATCGTGAAGTCGTCGTCGGCGTCTGCGAACCGGACGGGCCGGTACCCGAGGACGCCCGACCAGAACGACCCGCACGCTCGACCTCGTCGGCTCCCAACACCACCGTCCCGAGCCGGATCATGCTCGCGAGGATCGCATCCAGGCACGACACCAACGAGCCGATTTCGGCCGTCACCGTTCGACGGTGGCGTGGGCGCTCGTATCGACGAGCCCCGCCGCATGTCCTGCGCTTCCCGACGCACATGGTCGTACACCCCCAGGTCATGATCGACGTGATGGACCGACTTCGGACGTACATGCCAATATGTGGTATCCCATACATACCGTCGAGTGGTATATTCTCCGAATGCGACAGATGAGTCCGTTTCCGCACCACGGACCGCTCGAACCAGCGCAGGTGTCTGGGCGCGACGGGTTGATCGACGAGCTGGTCGAGCGGCTGAGCAGCCATCGCCCCGTCGTGCTCGTGGCGCCCCGGCGGTACGGCAAGACCAGCGTCCTCGGCTGCGTCGAGGAGCGGCTCGACCCCACGGTCACCGTCGTGCGGGTCGACCTGTACGAACTGCGCGGATGGGCCGACCTCGCTGCCCGGCTCGACGACGGGCTCGCGTCGGTGCCGGCGCAGAGACGGCGCGGGCTCGACCGCATCGCCGCCGGGTTCGAGGTCAACCTCGGCATCGTCAAGGCCACGCTCGCCCGCCCGTCGCGACCCGACCCCGACGCCACCGTCGACCGCCTGCTCGACGTGCTCGTCGCCCACGCCCGCAACAACCCAACGGTCGTCGTTTTCGACGAGTTCTCCTCGATCGTGCGCGTCGACGGTGCGGCCGGGCTGCTGCGCACCAAGCTCCAGCACCACTACCAACGGATCGGGCTGCTGTTCGCCGGGTCCGAGCCGTCGACGATGCGGATGCTGTTCACCGATACCGATCAACCCTTCTACGCACAGGCCGACCTCGTCGACGTCGACGCGCTCAGCCTCGTCTCGCTCACCGACATCATCGACCACGGTTTCGAAGGTGCTCCGCCGCCCGGCCTCGCAGCGCGCATCCATGCCTTCGCCGGTGGTCATCCCCAACGATCGATGCAACTCGCCGATGCCGCCTGGCAGGCCGCCCGCGACGACGTCACGCCTGCCGACGCGTGGGCGACGGCGCTCGAACGTTGCCGAGTTGCGACCGCCAGTGGTCATGAGACCCGCTTCTCCGACCTGCAACCGTCCGACCAGGCGGCGATGCGGCTCACGGCGACGAACGGTGTTCTGTTCGGCCGCGACGCCGCGCTGTTGGAACTGTCGCGATCGTCAGCGCAGCTCGCCCGTCGCCGACTGATCGAACGCGGCCAGGTCATCGAACGCGACGGTCAGGTCACCGTCGTCGACCCTCTCTACGCCGACTGGATCCGGCACCGCTTCCCCATCTGAGGCGAACTGGAATCACCGTTCGGTGGGCCACGGCGGCTCGAGGGAGAACACGTCCTCGACAGAGCGACCGAGCACGCGAGCAATGCGCAGTGCCAGCACCAAACTGGGGCTGTACTCCCCTCGTTCGAGGTAGCCCACCGTCTGGTAATGGACGCCGATCGCATCGGCGAACTCCTGGCGGCTCATGCCGAGTCGCTCGCGTTCAGCGAGGATCAGGTTGAACACCCGCTCGCCCGCTTCGGTCTTCGACTTCCTGCCCACAGCGACACAGCATAAATGCTACAGAGCATGAATACAACATCGACCCGAGCGAATGCGAGCTCATCGTCGCGTTCGGGTGTTTGCCTTCGCCACGTCGAGTTGTCGGCCGAGCCACGGTCGCGAAGCGATGGCTGGATGGTCACCGGCGCTTGGAGATGCTCCGGATCCAGACGCTGTGGCTGCGGACGTCCCCGCCGGCGGGTCGCGCCAGCCACGGACAAGGATGGGTCGCCACCACGTTCAGGCGGGCGGCCCGCTGTTGATAGCCGGGCACCGGCGCAAAGGTGGACGCCAGCGCCACGCCAGCGAGCTCGTCCACCGGATCGCCGAGCAGCACTCGCACCGGCCGCTGCTCGGCGAGCTCGGCGAGCGTCTCCGCAATGAACACGAGCCGCTTGCCGCTGAGACGGAGGCGGGCGAGCAGCGGTTCGTCGAACACGAACATCGCGGCCGTCGCTGGCCATGCGACGAGCGCCGGGTCGCGATCACCGAGCGATTCAGCGGTCAGCCACACCGCCTCCGGGTCGGCCGTGATCTCGGCGTGTTCGGGTCCGGCGAGATCGGGGCCGGCATGGAGCAGGCCGTCGGCGATCGCCTCTCCCGGCGTGGCAGTCGGCCACTCCTCGATGGGGCAGGCAGATGCGAGCGGACACGAGGCGCACCACGTGCGGGCGCGTCGTTCGACCTGCCATCGCGAGAAGCCGTACGCCTCGGAGGTCATCGAACCGATCGACCACTGCCAGCCGTACCGGTTCGCCGCCCGCGAGCCGTCGAGCAGGTGGCGGAACATCCACTCCTCGCCCTCGCGCCAATCGGCGCCGGCTCGCACCGACCAGTGCGACGCCATCCACATCCTGGTCTGGTTCACCAACCAGCCCGTCTGCTCCAGTTCGTCGCGCACACTGCGGAGGCACACCATGTCGTTGTCGATCACCTGTGGCCATGCGGTCGCGGCGAACGTCGGGCGACGCCGCAACGGGGCCCGGCTGCGAGAACCCACACGTGCGTACAGGTGCCTCGCGTACTCCTGCCACCACAGCTCGTCGACGAACTTGCGGCGGTCGGCCGCCGGTGCCTCCCCGGCGGCGGCGGTCGCCTCCGCCAACGTGATCATCCCGTGGCGGATGTAGGGCGAGAGCACCGTCGCGGCCCGGGTGCGCTCCGGATGCACCTGGCTGCGCCGCTTCGCGTACCCCGTGACGTCGAGGGTGGCCAGCGCAGCATCTGCGGCTCGTTGGCCGCCGCGACGCGCCGGCCGAGCAACGGCGCCCGGATCGCAGACCAGGTGCCCGAGGTGGCGATCGACCCATTCGGCGGCGTCATCGAAGGTCGGGACAGGCAGCAGTGACACGTGGGCCATCGTGCAGCAGCCCACCGCGCCCCGCACACTCGTGCGAGGAAAGGTCCCGGCGTGTGACGAGGCGCGGGCGGACGGACGTCGATTCAGAAGGTGATGCCGGCCGGACGGATGCCGGTTGCCGGGGGCGGCTCATCGATGGTGGAGAACCGATCGCGCAGATGGGTCGTGTCGTTGTAGCAACGGACGATCCAGCGGTCGCCCGTGACCACGAGATGCGAGATCGACCCGTTGTCGGCTCCGGTGAAGGCGAAGCCCGTCGAACCGGCCGCCAGGTTGAAGATCGTGCCGATCACCCCGCCGTGCACCACGACCATGACGAGTTGGTCGGCATGCGCGGCGGCGATCCGTTCGATGCCGGCACGCACCCGGGCACGCAGCGCGGCCTCGGTCTCTGCCCCGGGAACAACATCCCAGCGTCCCTGCTGGAACATCGCCACGGCGACCGGGTCGCCGTCGACCACGCGCTTGCGCAGCTCGCCGCCTTCCCAGTCGCCGAGGAAGACCTCACGGAGATCGGGCTCGACGCAGCACTCGAGGCCGAGTCGTGCTGCGATCGGCGCGGCCGTCTGGTGCGTCCGCTGGAGCGTGGTGACGTAGATCGCGGCGATCCGTTCGCCGCTGGCCACCAACCGGTCGGCGATCCGCTCGGCCTGCTCGAGACCCTCGACCGCGAGGGCGGGATCACCATGGCCGTCCTTGAGGGGCAGCGGCTCGCCCTCCATCATCGGCTCCGACTCCCCGTGCCGAACCACCAGCAGCTCACACGCCCCGGGAGGTGGGACGAAGCGGTGCTGGCGGAACTGGCGAGGGCCGGCCTCTGGCGCGGTGGCGAGCTCTGATGGCTCGATGGCCCCCGAGGTGGCGGCGGTCGCCGTTGCAAGGATGGTCGCCGTTGCAGGGATGGTCGCCGTTGCAAGGATGGTCGCCGTTGCAGGGATCGTCGCCGTCGAAATGCTGTGGAACTCGACGGCGAAGGTCGCCGGCTGGTCGAGTTCGAGGTGATGCTGCCGGGCGGGTGGAATGGCGACGGTGCCACCCGCGCCGACGCTGATGGGGTGATCGGGGGCGTCTTCGAAGACGAAGGTGACCGTACCGGTGTGCACCACCAAGCGACCCCAGACGCCATCGGCCACGCGGTGCGCGCGCAGCAGACCGGCCGGCACCGTGGTGTTGTCGAACACGTCGGTGGTACGAACATGTTCGAGACCTGCAGGCAGTCGACGTTCCATCGGGGGCTCCTTCATCGAGGCGTCGTCGAACGTTCCGGGTGGCGCCGACGCCGGCACCGACACACGCGATCAGGACGCACTGGAGGTTCGCCCCGTCCCCAACGACAACGGGGTGTCGGCCTTGGTGAACGCCAGGTTCAGCTTCAGGGTGCCGAGCATGATGCCCGGCTGGTGCAACCAGTCGTTGCCGTCGCCGTACTCGATCGACTCGAGCCGGTCGAGCAGCACACCCCACGCGATCTGCTGCTCCACACGCGACAGGTTGGCGCCAGGACACACCCGTGGACCCGTGGAGAACGCCACGTGGCGGGTCAGCCCCTCACGGTCGAGGTCGAGATCGAACGGACAGGCGAACTCGTCCTCGTCGACATTGGCCGCACCGAACCGCAGGTGCAGCAGCGAGCCGCCGGGCACGGCGACGCCCTGGAACACCTCGTCGCGGGAGGTGACGCGAGTGGACAACCCGTGGGTGGGCGAACGCATCCGCAGACCCTCCTCGGTGAACGCCCGCACCTTCGCCCGATCGTGGCGCAACTGCTCGAACATGCCGGGGCGCTCACACAACAGCTGCGCCTGCTCCTCCAGCGCGTACTGCGTGGTCTCCAGACCGCCGAGGATCATCGCATGGACGATGCCAGCGATCTCGAGGTCGGTGAGCGTGCGATCGAGCGCCTCGTAGTGCACGCCGCACAGGAAGCTGACCATGTCGTCGAGGGGTTCGAGACGCTTCGAGCGCACGTGTTCGTAGATGTAGTCCTGGAAGCCCTCGAGCCGAGCCAGCATGACCTTGGTCTGCTCGGGGCTCATCTCGTGCTTGAGTCCGCTGCCATGCACGAACGGGGTGACCACGGCGTCACCCCACTCGGCGAGCTGCGGGATGTCCTCCAGCGGGAACCCGAGGATGGTGGCCATCACCCGTTGGGGCAGCGGTCGAGCGAAGTGGCTGATGAACTCGACCTCGCCGTCACCGATCCACTCGTCGAGCAGATCGTTGGCGTGCTTGGTGATCATTGCGCGATGGCGCGTCGCCCCGGTGCCGACCCACGGATCGGTGAGCTCCTTGCGATGCCGGATGTACAGCTCCTGCGTCGGGCGCAGCGACACCATCGAGGCCTGCATCAGGCTGCGGTACTTCGCGAAGGTGTCGTCGGCCGACATGCCCTCGGCGGCGAAGCCACCGACACGCGCCTGGCCGAGGGCCGGGAAGCGCTCAGGATCCTTCACCACCCGCGACACGTCGGCGTGCTTGGTGAGCACGAACGCGTCGGTACCGGGCGTGAAACCCCCGCCGACGAGCCGTAGCACCGGCGCCTCGCGGTGCAGGATCTCGTACGCCTCGTACCAGTGCTCCTGCGCGCCGACGCCGAACAGGTCGACGTCGCCGAGGCCCACAGGGCACTCCATCGGGCTGAGTTCGTGATTGATGTGCTTCGGATAGGACGCCATGCTGTGCATTCCCCCATGAACGCTGCCATCAGCTCGCTACCGACGGCTCGATGCCACGCTGCAGGTCAGGGTAGACCGAGCGCCTGCCCCGACTCAGGGTCGGCACGTCGCCATCGCGTCAGCCGCCGTTGGAGGCAAGGAGCCAGGTGCGGCACGGCTGGCCGCGGAGGGCGCCGCACGCAGGGGGTGCCGGTGCGGGCACATCGACGCCCGGCACCACAGCGAGCACCACCCTCGACGCGGTGTCTCCGCCTCGGCCGATGGTGACGGTCTCCCCGCCGCTGATCGTGGTGTCGAACTCCCACTCCGCTCGGTTGCCACCCGGGGCGTCGATGGTGATCCGCAGGCTGCTGCCCGCCCGGAACGGATGGGCGAACGGGAACAACTCGACGCGCACGGGCGCCAGCTCGCCGTCGGGCAGTGGCGCAGCGTCGGCCTCGAGGTGCGTCTGCACGGGGCGCAGCTCGCTGCTGCGCGCGTCGTCGAGCGCGCGATGGCTGGCACGCAGCCAGCCGCTCTGCACATAGATCTCGGTGCCGTCCGGTCGCACTTCTGCGACGGTCACCTCGAGGTCGGTGTCACCCGTGGACGACCCGACCCACAGGTCGACCGAGCCCGATCCGGCGATGAACATGTCGTCGGTGAACGGCGCGGTGGTGAAGCCGAGTCCGGTGCCGTCGGCGAGCGCCGGCCAGTCCCATGTGACGGCGGCATCCCAGATCGGGTTGTCGGTGTCGTCGTAGAACGTCGCAGCGATCGCGTCGGGGTCGGCGACGAAGTCGTCGGTACCGGCCGACGATGCCGGTTCGGGCACCAGGGCGCCTCTCTCGTCGAGGTACCACACCGTCGCGACGGCGTCAGGGATCGGCCACGCCGCCGTCTCGACGGTGAAGTTGGCGACGGGTGCACCCGGCACCGTGTCGGGTGAGCCACCCTGTTCGACCAGCAGCCGCACGGCCGGTTCGTCCTCGAACGCGGTGAGCGCCTCATCGAAGGTCATGCCATCGAAACGGTCGGTGAAGGTGCTGGTCGATTCCACGCCGTAGACGGCAGGCACCAGTACCGATGCGACCGAGTCGAGGGCCGACATGTCGGGTACCTGCTCGCCGACGTACAACTGGAGGAACTCGAGGTAGCGCTGCAGCACGCCGGGGCTGAGCGACTCGGTGTGCAGCCCGTTCACCAGGGTGATGAACACATCGGATGTGCCGGTGAACCGGTCGAGCATCGTGGCGAAACGGCCGCCGGTCTGCTCGTCCTGCCAGGCCCCGGCGATGAACACGGGCACCTCGATCTGATCGACGAAGGTGCGTGGCGCCAACGCATCGCCGGCCGGCGAGTAGAACGCGCTGTCTGCGATGGCCTTGGTCTGATCGGGGTTCTGCAGGCGGACGAGCTGGTTGTCCGCGCACATCTCGTCGCCGGCGCCGGCCCGCTCACGGGTCCACTCCTGGCCGAATGGCTCGGTCTGGGCGGCGCGCTCGTCGCCCCAGGCGACGGCGAAACCGGTGTTGAGCAGTCCGCCCGGGTAGAGGGTCGAGCCGTACACGTCGTCGATCACGCTGAGCGGGGTGATGGCCGCCAGGCTCGGCGGCCGGGTGGCCGCCACGAACAGCTGGCTGATGCCGGGGTAGGAGATGCCGACCATGCCGATGCGGTTGTTCGCGACCCAGGGCTGTGCTGCGATCACCTCGATCATGTCGTAGCCGTCGAGCGACTGGGCGTACTCGAAGTACTCGAACGAGCCGCCGCTGCAGCCCGAACCACGCATGTTCACGCCCACATAGGCGAACCCCAGGGTGGTGTAGATCTCGGCGAAGGTGGCGTCGTCGGGGTTGCTCGGTGCGTACCCGCTGTATTCGACCACGGTGGGGTACGGGCCCTCTCCAGCCGGGCCGGGCAGCACCACGTTGGCACTCAGCGTGGTGCCGTCTCGCGTGACGATGTAGCCGAAGCCGCCGGCCGGCAGCAGGTCCTGGTCCTCGTACAGCGCCGCGGGTGGCACGTCGGAGCGATCGGCCACCGTGAACACCTCGGTGGTCTCGGTGGCCGAGGTGAGTCGGTACTCGCCGGGCGCAATGGTGCGCAGCACCAGCGACCCCTGCTCGTCCACGGTGCCCGCAGCGACCTCGCCACCGGCACCGTCACCGGCACCGGCACCGGCATCGGCACCGGCACCGGCATCGGCCAAGGAGAGCTCGGTGCCCGGCTCTGCGCCGAGCACGGTGACCTGCTCGGTGCCGGGCTGCACGGTGAACGTCGCAGGATCGAGCATCCCGGTCGCGTCAGACGTGTCGGGAGCGTCGGTGTCAGCAGCTGCGCTCGCCTCCGATCCTGTGTCGGCCGACACCGACGAGACCGGTGCCGACATGCCCGCCGAGTCCGACGTACCGCTGCACGCAGCGACGACGACGACGAGCGAGACCGCCGCGATCGAGCGTCGGAAGACACCGAGCCGGGGACGTGAGACAGCAGACATGGCGCGCAGTGTGGCAGGTGCTGTTCAGGGGCCGGGAATCGAGACCGACGACGACGGGAATCGTCGTCACCACCCGTGCCGATCACCGGTCGGAGTGCGACTCAGCCGAGGGGTCGGTCGAGCTGGGCGAAGCCGATCGAGTGCGCGTGGATGACGGCTTGCACGCGGTCGCGCACGGCGAGCTTGGTCAGCAGGCGCGACACATGGGTCTTGATCGTCGCCTCCCCCACTGCGAGTCGGTCGGCGACCTCCTGGTTGGTCATCCCTTGGGCCAGCAGCCACAACACGTCGAGTTCGCGCTCGGTGAGCCGTCGGAGGGTCGACAGATCGGGCGCAGGTACTGCGCGAGAAGACGACGGAGTCGCGAAGCGGGCGAACACCCGTGAAGCAACGGAGCGATCGAGGACGGCGTCGCCCGCGGCGATCCTGCGCACTGCGTCGATGATCTGCTCCGGGCTCGAGTTCTTCACCAGGAAACCAGCCGCGCCAGCACCGAGCGAACCGTGGAGCACGTCGTCGTCGTCGAACGTGGTCAGTACGAGCACACGGCACTCGGGCAGGGTGGCTGCGATCTCGGCGGTGGCGCTGATGCCGTCGCGGCCCGGCATGCGCACGTCCATCAACACGACGTCAGGCCGTTCGGCGAGCACGGTCGCGACCGCGGCGTTGCCGTCGCCAGCCTCGCCGACCACGTCGATGTCGGCCGACTCGAGGATCATGCGGAACGCCGCCCGCATCGCGGGGTGATCGTCGCAGAGCACGACACGGACAGCGTTCGGCTCGTTCATGGCCGGCCCGACGGGATCGTTGCGCTGACCCTGAAGCCGCGTTCGAACGGAGACGCATGCGCCTCACCACCGAACAATGACGCCCGTTCACGCATGCCGACGATGCCGCGACCTGCGTGAGAAGGATCCGCGCCGGGGTCTCGAGCCGGACCGACATCGACGATCTCGATGCCGACGGTGTCGCCGACGCACACGCGAACCGACGCCGTCGACGCCGTCGAGTGGCGAGCGACGTTGGTCAGCGCCTCCTCGACGATCCGGTAACAGCACAGCGATACCGTCGGGGGCACCCTCGTCGGATCGCCCGTCAGGTCAGCATCGATCGCCAGCCCAGCGCTTCGCCAACGTTCCACCAGCGCCGGAAGCTGGTCGAGCCCGGGTTGCGGAGCACGATCGAACGGGCCGGTCGCAGCTTCGTCATCGCCCGACAGCGGAGCGAGCACATCGAGCAGTTGACGCATCTCGGCCAGCGCCGACCGGCTCGACGTCTCGATGCCGGCGAGGGCGTCGCGCGCCCTTTCGGGCCAGCGATCGAGCGAGGTGCGAGCTGCGCCCGCCTGCACGCCGATCAGGCTCACGTGATGAGCCACGACGTCGTGGAGCTCGCGGGCGATGCGCGCCCGCTCTTCGACCACTGCGTGACGGGCGCGCTCGTCACGGTCGTTCTCGGCGGCCGCCAGCCGCGCTTCGACCTCGGCGACGTACCGGCGACGCGTGCGTGCGGCGAACCCCAGTGCAGCAGGCAGCGCCACCAGCGCGAACCCCAGTGCGAGCGATGCGAGGACCGCACCGCCGTCCGCCCAAGCTCCCCCGACAACGGCCACGAGCAGCCCCGCGAGGAACACGAACGACAACAGTCGACGGGTCGACCAGGCACCGATGGCGAAGCACAGGATGACCGCCTCGAGGACGATCTGTCCGGAGAACAGGCCGGCTTCGTCGAGCGCCGATGCGAGCGCGACACCCGCCAGGAGGGCGCCGAACATCAGGTGTGGCCACCGACGCCGCCCGAGCAGCACGAGCGCGACGAGCATCGACACCACCCCGAGCGGCAGGGTCCAGGCTGCCGCCTGCACGCCGTCGTCGGTGCGGGCGGCGAGCATGCCTCCCCAACCGACGACGGTGGCGGCGATCACGAGCGCGACGTCGAACACACGCGTCGCCGGCTCGGTCCGCAGCCACGCAGCGATGCGATCCATCTAGGCAGTGTACGAACCCGGATGGCGACGGTCGGGTCTCCGCATCGTGGCGATCATCTGACGTCCGCCGCGGCGCAGCATGGCCGCGAGGGAGCGGGCACCGCGCCACGGGTGTCGCAGCATCCATGCCGGGTTGCGCAGGCCCCGCAGCGGGTGCCACAGCTGGGCCACGATGCCGGTGGGTGTCGGGGCGCTCACCCCGTAGACGGTCGGTCTGCGATCGGCTGGCATGTAGTACGTGCCGAAGAGCAGATCCCACGCCGGCAGGAACACCGAGTAGTTCTTGTTGATCGCGGCGGTCTCGTCTGCGTGGTGCCAGTGATGGAACTCGGGTGTGATGACGATCTTGTGCAACGGCCGCAGACGCCAGCGGACGTTGGCATGGGCGAACAGCCCTGCCAGGAACTGCACGACCGCGAGCGCCCCGCTGAACTCGGGCGAGAATCCCGCCGCCAGGAGCAGCACGAACGCCGGGAAGAAGAAGGCTCCGTCGAACGGATGGTTGCGGAACCCGCTGATCCAGTCGAGATGGCGGGTCGAGTGATGGATGGAGTGGAACCGCCACAGGAACGGCACCTCGTGGGCCCATCGATGGGCCCAGTAGATCGCGATGTCGAACAGCACGAGACCGACGATCGCCTTCAGGCCCCCGGGCAGCAGTCCGACGATCGGCCGCAGCGCGAGTCCCGGCAGCCAGGCGAACGAGGCAACGGCGAAGGCGAGACCGACT
>Ga0105044_10013771_pt1 | contig 10963 bp, 23 predicted proteins | sample MAT01_FD_78092 | JGI IMG/M metagenome (GOLD analysis project Ga0105044, IMG submission 78092) | Freshwater microbial communities from Lake Fryxell liftoff mats and glacier meltwater in Antarctica - MAT-01 | ecosystem: Environmental > Aquatic > Freshwater > Ice > Liftoff microbial mat | place... | reverse complement strand
TTCTGTGATATAATTGAAGTGGAAGGGAGATGCCCAATGAGCAAGGAGCTGGTCTTCAAGGCCCAAGCGCTCGCGACGGGCGCTCACTTCGGCCAGGTCGACAAGGTCGGCAACGACTACATCGAGCACGTCGCACGTGTTGCGGCGGCGGTCCGCGGAGACGACACCGCCGAGACGGTGGCGTGGCTGCACGACGTCGTCGAAGACACCGAGGTCACCATCATCCAGGTGCGTGAGCAGTTCGGTGACGAGGTCGCCGATGCAGTGGCGGCTGTGACCCGAGATCCAGCGAACGAGACCTACGTCGAGTTCGGGGATCGCGTCATCGCTGCGGGTCCGCTCGCCGTCAAGGTGAAGCTGTCCGACACGCTCGACCACTTGGCCCGCAACTGGCAACTGCCGCCACGGCAGCGTCGAAGCATGGGTCGCCGGTACATGCGGCTGACTGAGCGTCTGCTGGCGGCGCAGGGGGTGACGGTGGGGTGAAGTTTGAGACCACCGACATCGTCAAGATCCAGACCACCGACCACACCGGCCACAAAGCAACTCGGCTCCTGGTCCCACAGTCGGAGTCTTCGCGGTTCCTTGTAGGCGAAGAAGTAGACCGAGAGGGCGCTCGTACCGGCAGGATTCACGTGATCGACGTAACCACCGTCACCCGCCGGATCCCGATGCAGTGGAACCTTCACTACGGACGACTTGAGGTCACCAAACCAAGAGTGTGATATAATCGTGACAGATCCCAAGGAAGGGGACAACATGGAGACCGTGACCATTCAAGGAGTCGAGATCACCGAGGGCGGATACCTCGGCGTCGTGGACACCGCGAAGCTGGTGCGCAAGGCACTCAAGCGGGAGTTCCCTGGCTTCAAGTTCTCCGTGCGTTCCGACAGCTACTCGATGGGCGCCAGCATCGACGTGAGCTGGACCGACGGCCCGACCGAGGCTCAGGTCGACGAGATCGTGAGCGACTACCGAGGCTCCCGCTTCGACGGGATGATCGACCTCAAGTACGGCGTGGCTCATTGGCTGACTCCCGACGGGGTCGCAACGGTGCAACGGACCTACGGCCACTCCTACAACGGTCCGCAGGGCAACGAAGAGGTGACGCCCGAGCGGCCTGAGGGTGCGGTGGCGGTTCACTTCGGCGCTGACTACATCCACACTCGCCGGACCGTGACGCCCGAGTTCCTCGCCTCGCTCGTCCCGCTGGTGACCGACAACGGTGACGGCGACGCTAACACCGAGCGCTGCAACGGTTGCGGCGGATGGGAGATCACTCACACCTACGTCGTCAAGATCCCTCGCTACAGCGACGACGAGCTGTGGACCGAGATCCTCTGCTCGGTGGAGTGCGCCACGCGCAAGCTGGCCCGCTACACGGCGGCACCGGCGTGACTCGCGACGAGTTGTACGCCAGAGCGAACCGAACGCACGTCTGCCCAAACCATCCCGACACACCGTTGTCCTACATCGCCAACTCGATCCTCTGCACGGCGTGTCTCGCGGACCTCATCGACTTCGACTCGAAAGGAGCAGCGCAATGACCACCACCATCGAATGGACCGAGATCGGTGACGGCGTGATGGGCCGAGGCTTCGTCACCAACGCCATCGCTGCGCTCGACTGGCACACACTGCCGACGACTCTCGCCGGGATGGCGGGGCTCGGGATCAAGCAGTGCATCGCCGAGTTCACCATCCCGAAGGTCGCACGCGTGGCCGTGGGCTCTGTCGGCCGGTACGGCTTCTACGGCGTCGAGGGTCATTGGGCCGATGGGGCACGGCGGATCTACTTCATCGACCGAGGCGGAGACATCGTCCCCGTCGCTACCCAGAAGGTGAGTCTCTGATGGTCGCAGTGCATTCGATCGAGAACGTGCGGGGGATCAGCATCCCGTCCGAGGGCTATCAGTTCACCGGCTTCGCCTCCGAGCTACCCGCGAACGCAGGCGGGGGCACGCGCGAAGACCACGTCCTGGTGTCGATCATCTCGCCGTTCTCCGCCGCTCGCGTCATGGCGAAGCGCAGCGTCCTGCACTACGAGTACGTCATGGAGAAGTTCGCCATCCGCTCGATCGACGACGCGTACCTCGTCGGATTGCTGAGACTGCTCGCCCATCTACTTCCCGAGCGCGAGGTGGTCTTCCCCGAACCTGCCTAGCGTGAGGAGATCCGAGCGGCGAGCGCGTCCTCCGGGGGGAGGGGATCGCTGCTCGCCGCTCGTCAGTCAGACAGCGTCGGGATCGGTCTCGGGCTCGCGCTCGCTGGTGTCTTCCTCGACAGCGTCGGACATGTCCGAACTGCGGATCGCCGACTCCGGCGAGAGGAACTGCTCCTCGTTCGTGCGTTCGTGGCGCTCTTCGCGGCGCTCGACCTCGGCTGGGTCGGCGGGATTCGCCTGGTGGCGATCAGGGTCGGGGGTCGGGGTCGAATCTGGCATCGGTACTCCTTGGTCGGTTCTGAGGAACCTACCCGCGCGAAGAAGCGCCGAACCGAGGTTCGGCGCTTCCTCTGCTCTCGGGCGGGAGATCAGACAGGCGGGTCGACCGGCGGGTCGGCCGGAGCAGCGTTGTCGGCGTCGAGTTGGTCGGCTGCAAGCTGGAGCTGATCGACGACGGCCTGCACTGCGGCCTGGTCGATCTGGCCCTGCGCTACCTGCTCGGTGAGGGCGACGATCGAGGCGTTGAGCACGTCCTGCGCAGCGCGGAGCTGCTCGATCAGGGTCTTGGTCTCGCCGGACTCGGTGGTGACGCGGTCGGCTGCGGCGGTGAGGTCTTCGATGGCACCCATGAGTTCTCCTACTCGTTCGTACGTGGCAACGGTCAGTAGCGCGACGTCGCGGAGCAACAGATCGTTGACGTCCCCGACGATGATGCGGATTCGATCGACGGCGTCGTCTGCACTGCTCATGGCTCCGACGTTACCCCCTCGGACCGACGCTCAAGCGCTTCAATCCGGATCAGTTCACCGCGATTGCTGTCGAAGCGCTCGATCACCACGGAGTTCTGCTGGGTCCCGAACCGGCACAAAGCGTTGCCTTCGTCGTCGATGATCTGAGCATGGGGGCACTCCACGCGCGCTCCTTCGAGGTGCTCGATCCAGGAGACGAGATCCTTCATGTCGACCGTTCCCACTCGTCGAGCTGTGCGGGTGATGCGCTCGACGTCAGGTCGAATCACGCCAGCTCTCCGCTTGGCACGCCCGCCTTGGGCGGATCACCATGCACCCGCGTGATCGCAGCGCACATGTCGACGTACACGGCCATGCCCTTGCACGCAGCTTGGCGCCCGAGTGGGTTGTCGAGCCCGAGCACGTTGGCTCGGTGCATGTAGCGCAGCACCTCTGATTCCCACCAGCTCCCCGGCCCGATGCCCTCGCGCGCGAGCGTGGCGTCGTGGGCGGGTCGGTAGTCGTCCTGCTTGGCGTTGGCGTAGTGCTCCCACTCCTCGCGCAGCCACTCCAGCACCCGCTTGCGCTCGGGCCGCTTGAGGGTGAACAGGACGAGAAGGTCACGCACCTCCGGGATCGTACCCAGTCGCCCAGTACGTGTCGCCGTCCGGGAACGTGAAGCAGTGCTCGCCCAGCAGCTCTTGGCGATCGAGCCAGTCGATCAGGTACTGCGTGCGAGCATCGTCGGGACGCTCATCTTCGAGCAACGGATCCATGAACATCGCCGCCAGTGCTCGTCGGACCGTGGTCACACCCCAGCCCTTGGGGTGCGCCAGGATCGCGTTGTGGATAGCGATCGTGGAACCGATCCAATCCTCCTGAGCGTGCGTAGGCGGCGAAGCGTGGCCGAACGGCCAGTACGCACTGATGAACTCGTCGATGCGCAGTCGCTCGTTCAGCTCGAACTCGATGCCGCTTCGTTCAGCAGCAGCCTCCTGCGCGCGAGGGTCCTGAGTCATCTCGGCACGAACGTGTAGGCATTCGGTGTGAGGGTGTTGTTCTTCCCGCCACGGGTGCGGAGAAGCTGGCTCATCGCCCAGCCTTTGCGCATCGGGCCGACGTTGCGCTGGTGCTGTACGTGGTCGGCATTGACGTAGTCGCCGAGCATGTGACCGTCTTTGATCTTGTGGTGGAGGTTGTCGATCACCTGGATGTTGCGAGCGCGGGCGGTGCCGTCGGCCTTGCGGGGTCCGACCATGATGCGCCCACCGACACACGAATCGAAGCGTTCGTTCGCCCGGATGAGCAACCCGTCGAAGTTGACGAACGTGCCGGTGATGTGGAACACGTTGTTGCCGCCACGGATCACGTTGTTTTCGAACACACCGTCGCCGACCTGATCCTGAGCATCGTTCGTTGAAGCATTCTCGACGTGGATGATGCTCGACGGAATACGCGTTCCGAACTCAGCGTCACGACACGACCAGCCACGCACGCCGTGGACCAGCATTCCCATGCGCCCGAGGTCGTCGAACTTGCCACCGTAGATGTGCATCTCGCGCGCGGGCGGGGTGTTCGGGACTGTCGTGCCAGGCGAGAACGCGTCGCCCCACCACCCGGTGATCGTTGCTCCGCAGATGTCCCAACCGTGGACACCAGCGTCGATGTTGTCGGGGGTGAGGTCGTAGCCGAAGTCCTTGGACCAGAACGCGTGCTGTCCTTCGAGGCAGTTGCGCGACTTCGATGTCGTTCCGTTCGGTGAACGCAGTGGCATCCCGGCTTGCTTCGGTCCCTTGAGGATGCCGGTGAACTTCCACCCGTGCCCGCCGACAGGGCCGAGCCCGAACCGGGTGCGGTACTTGTCCCGCAGCACGTCGCAGACCAGCGGATCAGCAATCGCTTTGGCGATGATGTCGGGATCGTCGTCCCCAGGACCGAGCGTGGGCCAGTGGAACCCTGCACCAGCATCGGAGAGAATGTGGACGAAGCGAGCGTCAGAGCGGTACGGCTCGATCGACGACACGCAGCGGTACAGCTCAGGGACACGGATGATCGTCGGGTCGTCTTTGGTGCCGTTCGGGACTGCCTCGATGACCCGTTGGAGCGACTTCGACCAGTCGTCCTTGCCGAGATCCTTGTCGAGTCCGATCTTGCGCACTGCGTCAGGGAGAACGATCGTCGTCATCGAGCACTCCAGTACGTCATCGCCGCTCCGCCAGCGAGTGCGGCGATTCCGGCTGCGGTCAGCGTATCCACGGGGGCGCCCGTGCGGGGAAGCTCATCCCGCCCGCCGGTCGGAGGAGTGGGTTCGGGTGTCGGAGGAGTGGGTTCGGGTGTCGGAGGTTCAGGCGGCGGGCTCGTCAAACCAGCAGCGCTCGCTGGGTCGAGCGTGATGATCGTCGGGACGACGAACGCTGCCGCTGCGCTCGCGGCGATGAACGCCCGACGCGATGTCATGTCTTCCTCCGCTGAATCTGGAGCATCCGATGAGGTTCGGAGCCCCCTGACGTACCGAAGCAGTGATCACACGAATCTGACTGCGGCGGCTTGAGCAAGAACGCCCGGAGACGGGTGGAATCATCCAACGAGCATCCGTCGTCGGTACTGACACCAAGACGTGGAAGGTACGCAGCAGGTGGGCACTGGTACACACGACTGTTGCTCACAGTCCAGCAGTGCATCTCGTGGACGATTCTGCAAGCGGCGAACGTCTTGGTGGAGTCGTGGTCCGCAGGGATGTCATCGAACATTCGCCGGAACTGAGAGACAGGCTTCGCTCTGAGACGAACATTGTGTCGAACAGCTTTCTGTGCCCACTCCGGATCAGCGACACGGCTCTCGTAGAGACTGACTTCAACCTCATCGACAGCAGCCCAGAAAGCATCGGGCTGACGCGACAACAGTCGTCCGTTCGTGGTCACCCAGACTCTTGCGGTGATCCCTGACTCCCGAACGACAGCGAGTACGTCAAGCAGTCGAGGGTGAAGCAGCGGTTCGCCTCCGAGCACCTTGACGAACTTGGCTGATGCCACCCGATCAATGGCCGCAAGATCATCAGCGAGAGTGTCCGGGTCAACGTAGCGAAGCGGGAACAGCGGACTCAGATGGCTACAGGAATGACAGGTCAGGTTGCAGCCCTCCACGATCGGAACTTGAACACGCGGAAGAGCAACCTTCATGTCACGTCTCGACGTCGGCTTCGGGCTTGGGTCTCTGCAACACCACGCGTCGAGTGTCGTCAGGAGCACCACGCACGGTCAGTCCGATCCCGGCCATCTCCATCCACCCGAGGTCGAGCGTGATGCGCGCCTCGTTGAGCACGGCGAAGCTGCCGATCACCATCCCGTCATAGACCAACGCTCCCGTCGCCTTCATCGACAGCTCGGGCTCGGGCTCGGGCCTCACGGCTTCCATCATCGACCAGGTTCCTCTCGGAGATCTCGGCATCCGGCATGATCAGTTTCAGTTCTTCCCACTCGGCCGGGAACAGCATGAGCGTCCCGGTCAACTCGCGACGATCAGGGTGCGGGCCGCAGAACACGCTCACGCTCCAGCGAGCTTGACGCTTCTGGGCGCGCAGCAACCAGGAGACCTTCACTGCATCGCTGCCTTCGCTGCCACCCAGAGCCCCACGAACACTCCGCCAATCGCTAGACCGAGCATCGCACCGACCACGGCGATCAGCAAGCCCAACTGGCCGAACGTCCTCATCCGGTCCCGTACATCTCAGCGAAGCCATGCATGACCCACGCCGATCGGCGTTCGGCTGCGGTGTGCTCATGGCACGCGCAGACGATGCGCCCATCCGGCCACAACGCCGGAGGTTCGAGCGGGTCTTTCGCAACGATCTCGCCGGTGAAGTTGTCGATCGCTCGGAGAGCGTGTTCAGGGCACCGATCGAGGTCGAGCGCCCCGCACACAGCACAACGCGTGAACTCGATGTCGCTCACATGCAGATCCCGAACGAGACCGAGCGACGAACGAGATCGCTCAGACGCACAATGCCACCGTCGGTTGTGTCGAGAGATTGACGCCAGATCATCTCGGGGTCGGTCCCGTTGTAGATCACCGCTTGAGCGTGGAGCACGCAGCGCTTGCATCGCCAGTCGTACAGCGTCTTGTCGAGCGGCTGCTCCGGACGTTCACACGCCCACCAAGCTCCCGGAGGAAGACCCTCGGGGGGCGTCTCATGCAACGCCATCTGATCGAGCGGGGTCATCGGCGGGAGGTCATCGAGGTCGAACACGCTTCACCTTTCGTAGCCACCGATCAAGGAACGTCTTGGCCTCATCTTTCGACACGCGCTCGACGACTTCTTGGTGGCCGAACAACGCCAGATCCTCGGTCGGGTAGCGCTGTTGGAACTGGTCGTGCTTGCCCCCGAACACCATCGTCTCGAAGATCAACGGAACGTCGTCCACGAAGCCGTGGTCAATACCGAGCCACACCGTCGACACTTCAACCTCTTCGCCAATCTCTGTCTGCTCCACGATCCTGTACGTCAGATCTTCGGCGAGAGCACCCCACTCGCTCATCGTGATGGGCTCTCCGTCACGGTTGTAGTAGGGATGCATCGTCAGTCCGCCCACGCGCCCAGGCGCGCTGTGCACGCGCGCGAGCGCGCGTGCGCAGCTTGGAGATGGATCTGCGTGTCCCAGTACCAGAGCACTTCGGCGTCAGTCATGCGTCATCGGCCATAGCGCCGCACGTTCCGCTTGTACGGCGGGGTGGTGTTGATAGCAAGAGACGGCGGGAGATCGAACGCCGCCATGATGCGCGCGACGCGAGCAAACTGCGGAACGCTGCGCTTCATCGACTCCTCGACCATAACGAACATCTTGGTGAGTGGCGTCACGGTGCTCATGCCGCCCTTCGCTCCCAGCTTCTGGGGTCCAAGCGTCCAGTAGTACGGCGGCGGCTGGACCCGGTGATCCCAGCTCGCCAGTACCAGTTCTTCATTCATCGGCCAATTATATCTCAACAGTAGATGGTCCCGAGACCGAAACAGTTCTCCGCGTTGGAGAACCTCAAATCGTGCTCACTGCACCACTCCTCCATCGCCGTACGCACCGGAAACGGGGGCTGTGGCGTCGTGGCGTTTCCGGTCGTCTCAATCGCCGTGTCGTGCAGGAAGACTCGCCCGCCCTCGCGCACGCGGGGAACGTAGAGATCCAGCTCGGCGAGTGTTTCCTCGTAGACGTGGTTCGTGTCGATGAACACGATGTCCACCTCCTTTGGCAACGAGTCGAGCACTTGCTTCTGCGTGTCGGTTCCGAGCAGGAACACCCAGTGGTCCTGCACTCCTAGTGCCCCTTGCGGATCGAGCAGGTTGATGCCCCACCCTGGCTCGACAACGGGGAACGAACAGTCAACCGCCCACAGATTTCCGCGTCCTTTGAGAGCGTGCAGCCAAGCGATGGTAGAGACGCCGTAGCGGACACCCAGCTCGATGACCCGTGTCGCCTTCAACTCCTCGACCGCAGCAACGAACGTCGGGAGATGTTCGTTGATGTCGGAGACGACTCCCTCAGACTTGCAGAGCATCTCGTACCGCTCGACCAGATCCTTGTCACCCATCACCACTCCAAGTAGCTGTCGTGCTCGTTCGGTCCGAGCGTGAAGTCCAACGTCTCGATCTTGATCTCGGAGAACCAAGCAGTCAGATCTGGGAATCGTCGGTTGACGATGTCCGGTGCAGTATCCGGTTTCGATCCTCCTTCTCGATGCACCACGTACAACGTGTAGTTGAAGCACACCCCACAACGCGCGCCTGCGCGAACTTGCTTCGCGACCATCTCCTCAAACCCGTAGAGCCACGGGAAGTCGGTGCTCATCTCTGCCCACCATTCGCGGCGGAACATGATGCACCAGCCTTCGGGACGTGCGTTGCCTTCGATGTTCGTGTCGTGTGACCAGCCGAACGAGATGATGTCCTTCGGTCCTGGTGACGGTTGCGTTGGGTGAGCATTCCAAATGGTCGGTCGATGTTCGATGGTGCCTTCCATCCAGGCGAGCTGCTTGGACAGCCAATCACCACGCAGGAATCCGACGTCCGAGTTGACCAACACGATGAACTCGGACGATGGGTCCGCTGCTGCGACACCGACGTTGTTGCCACCGGAGAACATGAGGTTCGTGGGTTCGAGGATCAACGTATCGATACGGCCTTCGTCCTTGTGTTGCTGCAAGGAGACGGCCGTGTGTGGCGTGGACTCATTGTCAACGACGATCACCTCGTACTCCACGCCTTCTGTGATGGCGAGAGATCGGAGACACACGTCGATGATCAATGGCTTGTGGTAGCTGAGAATCACGATGGAGACCTTCACGAGAACCACATGCTGCCGCAACCAGGACACGTCGCCACGACGACAACGGCCTCATCAGCAGCCTTGTCCCACTGCGGGTCGAGCCCAACGCCGTAGACGACGTCACTTCTCTGATCACACCGGCCTTGGCGACAGAGCCGGGCGTTGCGCCGGTCGCGATAGCTCACGGCTTGAATCGCGTTGCGCACGCGTTCGATGATCGAGTCAGTCATACGCCTTCATCACCTCAGCGATAGCGTCGCACTCCGCCCTGGTGAGAAGTCTGTTGCGCATGTAGTCCGGCATCGCTGGAAGATACTGCTCCGGGACGACGTAACCAACAGTCTCGCCTCCGGGGTTGATCTTCAACCTCTGCGTGCGCGAAGCCGCTTCGAGGAACACAGCGCCCTGCACAATCGCAACGCCTAGGAACCGGTCAACGTCGCCCTGCACCTCGGGGTCACGACGGTGAGCGAACGAGATCCACCACCACTTCACTCCTTCGCCCAGCCTTCCCACGGCATCACCTTGACCTCGACACCGAAGAGCCCGGTCAGGTCGGCGAACGTCATCGACTCGGCATCTCGACTGCGTCGCACGATCCAAATGCACCGCCCGCAGATCGCCATCCACTGCCAGCTTTCTTCACCGCCCTGAATGGCACCGGGCCGCGCCATCAGCTCCGTCAGTGCGACCCGACAGATCGAGCACACCCTCGACACGTACGCCGTCATCACGCGCTGGTGCGATGCGCGCATGACTCCCGCTGCGTCAGAGAGGATCGTCCCGGCCAGCTCGACCTCGAACAGCACGTCCGAAGAGGCGTGGTCAAGGCGGTTGTGGAGTGGCTCGGTGCAAGCGTAGAAGCCGCAGGTGCAATCGACCACGGGGGCGACGTGCTTCTCGTCGAGATTGTCGGCGTCGATGAACCGACGACACTCAGCCGTCATCCAGTCACCAGTCGTCGGCCAGTTGTAGACGCCCGATCGGATCTTGCCATCAGCACTCAGCTTGCCGCGCTTCCAACCCTGGATCGGCTCTACGCGGGTACTCGCTCGGGTGGCAAAGAGGGAGCGGGCTCCGGCATCGTGTCCGGGATCTTCATCGGCACCGGGATCGTGATGATCTCTTCGATCTCGTCCTGTCGCATCGTACGGCCTCCATCGTTCGTGGGTCACGGGTGCGCTCCATCTCAAGGGATTGCGACGGCGGAAGAACAGCAATCCGACGTGCATGCCGATGACTACCGCCCACAGCGTGACATCGAAAGTTCCGTGGTCGCCGATGACCAACCAGAACACTCCCCACGCAATCCACATGTAGGACCACCCCGGCGCCCTCAAGAATCCTTTCACTCTTCGATGATCTCCTCGACGTTCGGCCAACGCTGCTCGACGCGACGTCGCGCTGTGCTCTTGCGATTGAACGACTCCTCGGGGGCATCAATCGTGCGCCAGTTCCCACCCTGGATCCGGTAGCGCCAGTTGCCCGTGCGGTCCTGATAGATCCGTGCTCTGCGTGCTCTCTGATATCCCATCGGATGATTCTGGCCCAGATCGTCACGGGCTGCACTTCTTGCACGGCCGGTAGCCCTCAGTGACTGCTTCGTCGAGCGTCATCTCGACGCCGCCGTAGCTCACGCACGGGCGCACCCCGCGCTCGCCTACGCGCGGGTACACGAGCCCTTCGCGCTTCGTCGGAGCTTGGTGGTAGATCTTGCCTGCACGTCCTGAGCGACTCACGATGACCATCAATCCCCCACCG
>Ga0105044_10013769_pt1 | contig 10965 bp, 9 predicted proteins | sample MAT01_FD_78092 | JGI IMG/M metagenome (GOLD analysis project Ga0105044, IMG submission 78092) | Freshwater microbial communities from Lake Fryxell liftoff mats and glacier meltwater in Antarctica - MAT-01 | ecosystem: Environmental > Aquatic > Freshwater > Ice > Liftoff microbial mat | place... | reverse complement strand
GAAACCCGCGACCCCTCCGTGTGGCAAGAGATCGGCCCCAGGATGCAGGAGTTCCGCTCCGCCTCCGACGCGGCCGAGAAGGTCCTGCTGGAGGACATCAAGTCGCTTCTCAACGATGAACAAATGGCCAAGTGGCCCGCGATGGAACGGACGCGCCGTCGCGAGACCACCATCCGCCGCGGGTTTGTCTCGGGCGAGCGGGCCGACGTGATCCGCATCGTCGACGACCTCAAGCTGACCGAAGACCAGCACGCGACGCTGACGCCCGTGCTCGAAAGCTACGAGCAGGATTTGGACCGCGAGCTGATCAAGCGCAATGAGATCGTCGACCAGGCCCAGAATCAGGGCGCGAACTTCATGCAGGCCTTCCGCGGCGGCGGCGACACCACGCAGATCGACAAGCTGATCACCGAAGGCCGCGAGGCCGCCGTCCGCGTGCGCGACGTCAACCGCCGCTACGCCAGGCAGGTCGAGGCGATGTTGCCCGAGGACAAGGCCGGGGAGTTCAATCAGGCCTTCAAGCGTGAGAGCTTCCCGCAGATCTACCGCCAGCGTTACGCCCAGCAGGTGATCACCGCGGCTTCGGGCTTCGAGGATCTCACGCAAGACCAGCGCGACGGCCTGGCCGCGATCAAGGACACCTATTCGCGCGAGGCCAGTACCTTGGCCATCAAGGCCGAGGCCGCCACGGAGCAGCAGGAGCAGAACTTCTCGATCCAGGGCATGATGCAGCGCGGCTTCCAGGAAGACCCGGCCATCGTCGACGCCCGTAACGCTCGCAACAAGCTCGAAGAAGAGACCGTCGCCAAGATCCGCGCTCTGCTGAATCCCGAGCAGGTGGGCAAGCTCCCCGAACGCCGCGCCGATGGGCAGGGCCAAGGCGGCGGTGCCGGCAACGCCGATCGTCCGCAGCGCGGCCAGCGCGGGGCCAACGGCGCAGGCGGCGCCAACGGCGGCGGCGAGAACCAGCGCCCGCCGCGTCGCCAGCGCCCCGGTCGCGAAGGCGGCGGCGGCGAGCCCATGAACCCTCCAGGCGGGTGACCAGCTGTGTTCAGGACATGAAGCCTTTGCTGTCACCGCACCAACCCGCACCACGGGAGCGGGTACAACTATGTCAGCGATGACGACCGCCAACGGATATCTTGCCGCTGCCGACGCCCCTCACGGGCCACGGACGCTGACCGAGAAGCCCGCGATTGATCCCCAGGCCGCGCGTCTGCTCACGCCCGAGCAAGCCGCGCGTCTGCGGGCCGTGCCCTATGCCTTTGAGGGCAAGCGCCTGCTGGTCGCCATGGCCGATGCCTCCGACGAGCAGGCCAGCGACGAGGTTTCGGTGCTCACGCGAAGGCCGATCACCAGCCTTGCCGCTTCGACGGAGATCTTCGACGCGCTCCTCCGCGCGGCCTATGGCGCGACGGCCTCGCAAATGGCCGAACGCCTGGGCGGGGGCGACGGCGGGGACGACGACCTGCTCTCCAACCTGCAAGCCGTCGACGCCTCCGACGTCCACCGCATGGCCGAGGAGCCTTCGGTCATCAACCTGGTGAATCTCATCATCCTCGAAGCGGTCAAGTCGCGGGCCAGCGACATCCACGTCGAGCCGTTTGATCGCCAGTTGGTGGTGAAGTACCGCGTGGACGGCGAGCTCCGCCCCGCCAACGCGCCGCCCAAGGCACTGCAAGCCGCGATCACCAGCCGCATCAAGATCATGTCCGGCATGGACATCGCCGAACGCTACGTGCCGCAGGATGGGCACATCACGCTCCGTTTCGAGGGCCGCAAGGTCGACATCCGCGTTAGCACCGTCCCCACGATCTACGGGGAGTCGGTGGTGATGCGCATCCTCGACAAGCAGGCCATCAGCCTCAACCTCGAGGCCTTGGGAATGTCGCAGGCGGACCGCGACGAGTTCGATCGCCTCCTCGCCCTGCCCCACGGCATGATCCTCGTCACCGGTCCCACCGGCAGCGGCAAGACGACCACGCTCTACGCCGGGCTTACCAAGCTCTATGACCCGTCGCTCAAGATCATTACTATCGAAGACCCTGTCGAATACGAGCTGAGCGGGATCAACCAGATCCCCGTCAACCCCGATCGCGGCCTGATGTTCTCGACCGGGCTACGCGCCATCCTGCGGCAAGACCCCGACGTGGTCATGGTGGGCGAAATCCGCGACAACGAGACGGCCGAGATCGCCGTGCGTGCTGCCCTCACCGGCCACCTCATCATGAGCACGCTGCACACCAACGACGCCGCCAGCGCCATCGGGCGTCTGCTCGACATGGATATCGAGCCGTTCCTGCTCGCCAGCGTGGTCGAAGCCGTTATCGCGCAACGGTTGGGCCGGCGGATGTGCCAGGTCTGCAAGCAGCAGGTCGACATCCCCGAGGCGCTGCAGCACCGCATCCTGCCCGACGAACGCCCGCTCTTCCCCGGCATGCGCGCGTTCAAGGGTACCGGCTGCAAGGAGTGCGACAATAGCGGCACGCGCGGCCGCGTGGGCTATTACGAGATGCTCGTGCTCAACTCCGGCATGCGGGCGGCCATCACACAAGGCCGCACCAGCGCCCCCGAGCTGCTCAAAACCGCCGCCGCCAGCCACATTACGATGCGTCGCGACGGCCTCAACAAAGCCGCGCAGGGTCTTACCACCGTTGACGAAGTGCTCCGCGCCACGCAGGACGCGGGCGATTAGCCGCTCGCGATCGATCCCTTTACCATGCCCGCCTTCCGCTATAACGCGACGCCCGGAGCCACAGGCCTGATCGACGCGCCCGACCGCGCCGCCGCGGTCCGCTCGCTTCTAGCCAAGGGGATCACGCCCAGCGTGGTGGAGGCTGTCGGCGCCGCCAGCAAGCCCGCGGCCGCACCGTCATGGAGCGGCACGCGTCAAAAAGCCGCCGCCGCCCCGATCAGCGCGGGCCGGCACCGCGGGATGTCGCTGCCCGACACCGCCAGCTTCGTCCGCGAGCTCGCGACCGCTATCCAGGCCGGCCTGCCGATGGTCCCCGCGCTCCGCACGCTGGCCAAATCGGGCCGCAGCCCGACGCAGAAGGCCATGCTCGCGCACCTGCTGGCCGAAGTTGAAGAGGGCAAAACGCTGGCCGACGCGGCCCGCTCGTGGGGCCGGCCGTTCGACGACCTGCTCATCAACCTCATGCGCGCCGGCGAGGCCTCGGGCAAGCTGGGCGATGTGCTCCACCAGGGGGCCGACCTTCTCGACAAGGACTTGGCCCTGCGCCGCTCGGTGATGGCAGCGACGCTCTATCCGATGATCCTGACGGTGCTGGTGGGCGGGGCCGTCGCGGTGATGACGACGGTGATCGTCCCGCGCGTTCTGGGGCCATTGAAAGGCCAGTTCAAACAGCTCCCGATGCCCACGCGGATCGTGCAAGGCTCGGCGGAGTTCATGGGGACTTGGTGGTGGCTGATAGCGCTGATCGCCGGGGGGCTGGTGATGGCATGGGTGCGCGCGCGGGCCACGCCCGGGCCGCGCGAGTCGATCGATCGCGCGCTGCTCAAGCTCCCGCTCTTCGGCGCGGTGCTGCGCGACGCGGCCGTGGCGCGGTTCACACGCACCCTGGGCACGCTCGTGCAGGCCGGGCTGCCCGTGCTGCAAGCCCTCCGCCTGACGAGCGCGACGCTGACCAACCACGCCATGCGCGCGGCCGTGGGACGCGTGTGCGACCAGGTGCAGGCGGGCCAGACGATCGCCGAGCCGCTCGAGCGCGAGGGGATGTTCCCGCCGCTGTTGGTGCAGATTGTCAGCCTCGGCGAGCGCTCGGGGCGCTTGCCCGAACTACTCAACCAAGCCGCCGGCTCGCTCGACAGCCGCACCGAGACGCGGGTGAAGGTCATCACCAACATCCTCCCGCCGCTGCTCATCGTGGTGCTGGCGGTGGTCGTCGGTTTCGTGGTGGCGGCGATCATCCTGCCGCTTTTAGAGATGCAGCAGGCGATCGGATAGGCGAATGCAACGGTCCGTCGATTCGATGCCAACGCGAGTGATCAAAGGGGATTTCAGATGAGCACCAATGCCAATGCATCCAAGCCTCGCCTTCGCGCCTCCGCGCCTCGGCGGTCGAGTTCCATCCGCCGCGGCTTCACCATCGTCGAGATCATCGTCGTCATCGTGATCATCGGCATCCTGGCCACGCTCATCGCGCCGCGCCTGCTCGGCCGCGTCGGCCAGGCCAAGCAGTCGACCGCCAAGTCCAACGCCAACACCCTCGCCGGCGAGGTCAACAAGTTCATCCTCGACTGCGGCCCGCTCCCGCCCGGGGCCACGCTCGACATCCTCACCATCCGCCCCGCCGACGTCGACGCGAGCAAGTGGCAAGGCCCGTATCTACAGAACGCCGACCAGCTCAAGGACCCGTGGGGCAACGGCTACCTCATCATCGTGCCGGGCAGGAAGAACGTCGACTTCGACATCGTCTCCCTCGGCGCCGACGGCAAGGACGGCGGCGAGGGCGAGAACGCCGACGTCACCGCGCCGTGATGAGAAGTGATCCAGGCATCGGCGGGGTTTGTGGAGCCAGATTGCCGACGTGTTTCCATCTCGCCGTCTCATGCTCAGCCCCCGCGCCGGCGGCGCGTCCGCTGCGCGCCCGCGCCTTCACCATCATCGAGATCATCGTCGTCATCATCATGCTCGGCGTGCTCGCCGGTGTGATCATCCCGCGTATGGGCTCGCAATCAACGCGGCAGGCCGCCCGCGAGGCCGACGCCATCGCGGCGTTGATCTCCGACGCGGCCCAGGCGGCCCAGTTCTCGTCGCGACCCGTCGCCGCCCGCTTCACACCCGCTACCAACCGCTGGGAGACCATGACGGCCGAGGCGGTCGGCGCTGAGTGGACCCTCCGCACACCGCAGCGCCCAGTCGAGATGGACGCCGCCGCCATCGCCTCCGTCATCGTCGATAACCAGCAGCGCCAAGTCGACGCGGAGTTCTTCATCGAGTTCCTCCCCGGCCGGCCGCGCCCCGTCGCGACCGTCTTGCTCAAGGCCAGTGCCAAAGCCGGCGGCGGCCGCGCCTGGCAGATCGACTTGTGGCCCGGCACGCTCAACGCCCGCGTCCGCGGGCTTGATTCCGAGGCCTCGTCCGCCGCGCCTCTCGACGACTCGATCGACCTCGACGCCGCCGGGCAAAGGAGCACGCCATGGTGAGCTCCAGTAGTCGCCGCCGCGGCATCGCGCTCCTTGACGCCATCGTCGCCGCCGTCATCCTCGGCGTCGCCCTGGCCGCCATCATCGGCCTCGCCAATCAGGCCGTCATCTCGCAGGCCACCGGCGAACGTCTCGCCATCGCCGCCCGGCTCGCCGACGAGCAGCTCAACCTCGTCCTCGCCCGCGGCCCCGACAGCTACGCCAGCCGCTTCAAGATCGACGACGCCTGCGACGCACCCTTCCAGGACTTCCGCTACCAGCTCGCCTTCACCGGCGGCGGCAGCGACGTCTACCGCGTCGTCTGTACCATCAGTTGGCCCACCGGCTCGGGCGACCGCTCGATCGCCATCGAGACCATGATCGCCCCGCGGGTGGGTGACGATCCCGACCCCGACCGCCGCCCCGCCGCTGCCGTGGAGCGCCCGCAGTGACGCGCCGCGCCGCCACACGCCCCGCGTTCACCATCGTCGAGATCATCTCGGCGTCGGTGGTCATCGCGCTGATCGCCGGGGCCACCACACTGGCCCTCGCCCGCTCGCTCAAGACGCGCGAGATCGTCTGGGCCCGCTTCGAATCGCTCCGCTATGCCGGGGCCGCCGCCGACCTCATCGCACACGACATCCAGGCGCTCAACCGCGAGAGCGACCCGCTCCACGCCCGCTTGGCCATCTTCGACGGCATCTCCGCGCTCGACCAGCCCGCCGACCAGCTCCTGTTGCTGTCCCGCGGAACGCGCCCCGTCCGCGCCACCAGCCCGCAGGCCGAGGGACCGATTCACTCGGTTCAGTACCGCGTCCAGGGCCGCCCCGCCGCCGCTGCCGCGGGCCCTGAGGGCACGCTCACCCTCTGGCGCCGCGCCGATCCCTTCCCGCAGGATTACCAGGACGGCGGCGGCGTCGCCACGCCCATGGTCGACCAGCTCGTCGCCCTCTCCATCGAGGCCTACGACGGCGTCGACTGGTTCCCCGATTGGGACTCCGACCTCGACGGCCTACCGCACGCCGTCCGCATCACCGTCACCACGCACTCGGGCGAGCCGCCCCGGCAATCAACCGCCCGCACGGTCGTAGCTCTCGACCGCATCCCATTGCCCGTCGGCGCGCCCGCAGCCCCCGCCCCCGCCGCCGCACCCGCCACCAATAACCAGCAAACCGGCGGGAACCAAACCGGCCAAGGCAATCAGGGCGGCCAAGGCCAAGGTGGTCAAGGCGGACAAGGCCGCGGGCCCGGCCGCAACCCCGGAGGTGGCCCCGGAGGCGGTGGGGGGGGCGGCCCACGCCCCGGCCAAGGTGGCCAAGGTCCCGGGACAGGTCCAAATCAGGGGCCAGGCCAAGGCCCGGGCCAAGGTCCGGGCCAAGGCCCAGGGCAGGGTCCGGGTCAGAACCCAGGCCAAGGCGGCGGCCCGGCCCCCGGCACCGGCGGAGGCCCGCGATGAACCACCCCACCTCACACCCTCACCACCCCCGCAGCTTCGCTACGGCCCTGGTCATCTGGGCCATCGCGCTGGCGGTGCTCATCCTCTCCGCCATCCAGCTCGCGTCGTGGCGACAAGCCATCGATGGCCGCGAAACCCTCGCTCGCGTCCGCGCGTCCTGGGCCGCCCGCGCTGGCGTCGAGTCGGTCATCGCACGTCTCCAGCAAGAAGCCGACCAAGCCCAGCCGCTCGGCCCTCGCGCCCTCCTGGCCGACCTCGCCAACGTCGCCGACGGCTCTCTGCAAAACGCCACGTTTACCACCACCCACGACGGCCCCACCGGCCCCGAGCCCGGTCCCGGCGACGCCCACGCCAAGATCAACGTCAATCGCGCCATCGCCAGCGACCTCATGCTCATCCCCAACATGACCGAGGACGCCGCCGACTCGATCATCGATTGGATCGATACCGACGAAGAAGCCGGTGCCAACGGCGCCGAGTTCGAGGCCTATACCGGGCTCACCATCCCCTATGTGCCCCGCAACGGCCCCGTCCCCACGCTCGCCGAACTCCTCCTCGTCACCGGCGTCCGCAGCGAAGACCTCTTCGGCGACGGCTCGCAGGCCTTCGGCGTCCTCCTGCCCCCCGCCGCGACCACGACCACCAACTTCGCCGCTGCGGCTTCATCCGCCGCCGGCTGGTCGGCGTATCTCACCGCCTCCTCGCTCACCGGCGGGCTCAGCGCCACCGGCCAGGCCCGGATCGACCTCGCCACCGCATCATCGCAAGATATCGAGAGCGCGATCGGCGTCGACTCCGTCCAGGCCGACGCCATCATCGCACACGCCTCCGGCGGCGGCACCATCGCCGATTTCATCCGCACCGACCTGCGCACCCTCGCCCAGCAGGCCCGCCAGGCCCAGGGCAACAACCAAGGCCCCCAGCCGCAGGTCGCCAACCTCACCCGCGACGAGCTGACGCTGCTGCTGGCCGAGTGTGCCGTGGGCGATTCCACCATCCTCGAACCCGGCAAGCTCAACATCTGCACCGCCCAGGAGGAAGTCCTCGACTATGTCGAGGCCTTGACGCCGACCATCCGTGATGCCATCGTGCTCTTCCGCGACCAGCGCGGTGGCGACCTCACCAGCATCGTCGACCTCCTCGACATCCCCCAAGTGACCAACGCGGTGCTCGCCGACCTTTACCCCCTGATCGACGTCCGCAGCAATGTCTTCCAATTACGCGTCGTTGGACGCGACGCCGCCAGTGGCATGTCGGTAGAAATGTTCGCCGAGATCGACCGCTCGACCCAACCCGTAACCATTCGTTCGCTGATGACCCGCTGACCGATCCCTGGTTCTGCGACCGAGTTTTGAGCCCGCGATGACCAAGCCCCGCCTTCCCCAAGCCGCGCCCTCCCGAATCGCCGCCGTCGCCCGTGCCGGCGACACCTGGCGGCTGCTCGTCCTGCGCACGCGGCCCGATCGGGCCGTCGAATCGGCCCAGTCCTTCCAACTCGCCGACCTCACGGGCCTGCGGCAAGCGCTCTACCGGGCTCGGGCCGACGCCACCGCCGCCGTGGTTCCGGCCGATCAGACCGTGGTCCGCGCCGTGGCCGCCGCACCGCCGACGGGCACGTCGCAGGAAGTTGATTCCGCCCTCGCGCTGATTGCCGAGTCTCAGTTGGCCGCCATCGCGGCCCACCGTCGCGGCGCGGGCGTCATCCGCCTCAATCCCGCCGTCGCGCCCGTGCCGGCCCTGGTCGCCCTCGCCTGGAGCGGCACGAGCGTCCATCACCCGCTCCTCGAGCCCAAGCGCTCCGAGCCGATCTGGATCCCCGAGCCGTTGGCCCTCGCCGCGCTCGCGTCGGCCGCCTCCGCGACGACCGCCGTCAGTGCCGACCGCGCCTCAGGCTCGATGGTCCTCATCGCCGGCGGGCCCGAGCGCACCCAGGTCCGCACGCTCTGCGACGACGGCAGCGACGAGGCCTCGTGGCGGCAAGTCGTCAGCACCCGCTTCAACGCTCTCTGCGCCGCCGCTGGGCTCGACGCGCCCACGCTCGCCGGGCTCTCCGCCCCGCACCTCGTGGCCTTGCTCGACCGCACCGGTTCGCGTGTCGGCCCGTCCATCGCCGGGGCCAAGGCCGATCCTGATTGGCTCGCCGGCTTCGGACCCGCACTCGGCGCGGCCCTCGCGCTCGTCGATGCCGACCCCTCCACCCGCGCCCTCATGGGCTTCCTGCACGACGAGCCACTCCCCTCGCGCCCGCTCCTGGTCCGCGCCGTCGATGTCGTCGCCCGACCCAGCCGCGCGATCCCGATTCTGGTCGCCTGTCTGGCCCTCTTGCTGCTGTGGCCCCTGGGCGTCTCGTGGGCGCGATATCACTACCTGCTCCGCCAGGCCCAGGTGGTGCGGTCGGATCAGGCCGAGCTGCAAGCCGCCCGCAAGCAGGCCGAGTTCTACCAGTTGCTCCGCGACCGCCGCTGGCCCATGACCAAGCTGCTCGCCGACCTCACCGGCTCCATGCCCGTCGGCATCACGCTCGACACGCTGGTCATCGAGACCGGCCAGCGCCTCCGCGTCGCCGGGACGACCAGCAACGCCGCCTACGTCTCGGATTGGCTGACGGCCCTGGAACGCACGCGGATCTTCGACGAAGTCCGTACTCCTGATCTCAAAGGCGACACGTTCGAGCTAACCGCCCGCGCCGCCCAGCCGCTCGTCACCGCCGGCACTCCCGGGCCCCTGCCCGCGCCCTCCGCCAAACCGCCTGCCGCCGCCACTCCCGCGCCCTCCGCGCCTCCTCCCGAGCCCCCGGCTCCACAGGGCCGCGCCCCCCGTACCGACGCAAAGGGCGAAGCTCCCAAGAGCGGCGAGCCCCCGGCCGCACTCACCGACGAGGAAATCGCCGCCACCGACCGCCCCACCGCGACCCGCGAGTGGGGCCTCCGCAAAGGAGCGGCGTCCCGCCCGGGCCTCCCCGCAGACGTCAAGCAACGCCTCCTCGACGAAGCCGAGAAGCTCCAGCGCCACCGCAAGCAACTCGAAGGAGGCGGCCAATGACCACCCTCCTCACCCGCCTCCGCGCCCTCCCCCGCGCCCTCCGCTGGTCCCTCGCCGGCGCCGCGGTCATCGCCGGCTACTTGCTCGTCATCGCGCCGGCCCTCGACAAGACGGCCGAGTTCCGCGTCAAGGCCGACCAGCTCGCCGCCGAGCTTGAAGACCAGGCCCGCGTCCGCACGAGCGTCGCCGGCGCCGCCCGGAGCGTCGAGCAGACCGTCGCCGTCTTCGGCCGCCCCGCTTCCCCCGCGACCATGAGCGAGCAGGCCGGCACCCTGGCCCGGCGTGTCAACGCCGTCTTCGAAACGCACAAGGTCGCCAATCAGCGCGCCAGCTACCGCGACCCCGCCTCCCTGATGCCCGACCCGCCGCGCTCGCTCGTCGGGGCCAACCAGCGGATCGAGCGGGTCGCCGTCGAGCTTTCCTTCGAGTGCGATCTGCCCACCCTGCTCGCCGTCATGACCGACCTCGAAAAGTCCCCAGAGATCGCCGCCATCGCGCGCATCAACATCCGCAAGTCGCAGCCCTCGGGCCGCGGCCGCGCCGGCTCGACGCTCTTGGTCAACCTCGCCGCCGAGGGCTGGCTCGTCGGCAACGCCCCACGCACCAGCCGCTCTGCCGCCCCCTCTGCCACCACCGTCGGAGGCGAGCCATGACCGCCGCCCAGCTCACCTCGCTCCTCCGCTCCGCCACCACGCCGGGCCGCCGCCTGGGCCTGCTCGCCCTGGTGGCCCTCTCGGTCACGCTCGCGTGGATGCTCTACACGCTCGTCCCGCTCCTCATGGCTCCGCTCTCAACGCCCGGTGCCGCGCCGCAGGCCGTGCCCGAGGCCACGCTGGTCAAGAACGAGGCCGCGGCCCAGCAACTCCTCGCCGACGCCTCCGCCCGCGTCGTCGCCCGCGCCCCCTTCGGCCAGGTCCGCGTCGCCGAGCGCCCCGCCGCCGCCAAGGCAAGCAGCCCCAACAAATACGCCGGCCCCAACATCGTCGGCATGGTCGACCAGGCCGTCTGGTTCGCCGACGGCAAACGCCTCAAGCCCGGCGAGTCAGCAGGCGAGTCGCTCACGGTCGTCGCCGTCGACGCCCCCTGGTCGGCCAAGCTCCGCTGGATGGGCGGCGAGTTCACCGTCCCGCTCTTCGACCGCAGCCCCATCAGCCTCTCGCAGCCCATGTCCGTCTGGCTCGGCCCGCCGCCCCCGCCCAGCATCGCCGCCCCGACCACTCGCCCCGCCACCACCCCCATCACCCCACCCGCGCCCGGTCCCGGTGGGCCCCCGCCCGGCGGCCCGGGCGCGCCGCCCATCCAACTCCCTCCAGGCACCT
>Ga0105044_10013768_pt1 | contig 10965 bp, 9 predicted proteins | sample MAT01_FD_78092 | JGI IMG/M metagenome (GOLD analysis project Ga0105044, IMG submission 78092) | Freshwater microbial communities from Lake Fryxell liftoff mats and glacier meltwater in Antarctica - MAT-01 | ecosystem: Environmental > Aquatic > Freshwater > Ice > Liftoff microbial mat | place... | reverse complement strand
TATAAAACCCAACAGAATGATTTCGGTGAATTTTTCTTTTGGTGATTTTTTCGCATAGACAATTATAAGATCAGTACTTCTTTCGGAAATAGCATGAAGGAATGGAAGAAATCCGATTTGGCATGGGTTTTATTCCTTTGTATATTCGCGGGAAAGATCAATCATATGTCGCGTTCCTTTTTTCTCATATCACTTTCATCGCTTATTTTATTTGCTTGCGCGAAAGATGAAGATGTCGTTCCAGGCTCGGCAGAGTCGGCAGCTCCTAAATCTATTCAAACTACTCAGCTCATCACATCACCCGCAAATTATTACACAAATCTCTTCAACCTCAGTGGTGGTGGATGGACCGGCGGCGACGGCGCTTACAGCATTCCCCTGCCCGATGGACGCATTCTCTGGACTTTTGGCGACAGCTTCCTGGGCACAGTCAACCCGGATTATTCACGTCCCGGTTCCCCATTGTACAACAATATTTTTGTGGTGCAGGATGGCAACGAGCTCACTACCCTCGCAGGTGGTACACCGCAAAATCCTACCGCCTATGTGCTCCCGATTGGCAATCCAAATCACTGGTACTGGCCCGGTGATGGTACCGTAATTGGAAATAAATTGTACGTATTTATGTTGCGATTAAAATCAAATGGCAGCGGTGGCGTATTCGGATTTGAGCATATCGGTACTGATATGGCCGTATTTTCACTTCCTGATCTGCAATTAATCGAACAATATCCGATAGTCCGTACGACTAAAATTCTTTGGGGAGTATCTATTTATGAGGAGGAGGGTTATATCTACACTTACGGTACGCGTGTTACTTTCGGGCGAATGGCTCTGGCAGCGCGTATGGCGATTTCCAATCCCGGTGAACTTGAATTTTGGAACGGAACAACATGGACATCCAATCTTGACGCGACTGCTTACCTCGAAGGTCCGAACGGAACAGATGTGCACGTTTCCAATCAATTTTCTGTTTTCAAAAGAGGAAGCAAATACCACTTGATGACTCAGGATGACTTTCTGGGAACAGGATTGAAACTCTACACCAGCGACTCTCCTGTTGGCCCGTGGCTCAATCCAATCAACTTTTACAATACGCCTGAAACGGGTGGTGATATCTGGACTTACAATGCATTTGCACATCCGCACATCGAGCATCCGACCAAAGGAATGTTGGTAACATATAGTGTGAACAGCTTTAATTTCGGCGATATTTTTGAAGACGCGCGCAATTACAGACCCCGTTTTATTTGGGTGAAAGAAGCGGAATAATATTCCAATAATTTCTTCCTTTCGGCGCATTATTTTTATTTCTAATTTTTAGTTTCAAGAAAATTGAATTAATTGCGATTTGTATAACGGCGGCAATCATTTCTGGCTGTACGAAAGAGATTGAATCACCTGCTGAACCTGCGACCGATGCAGCAGGAAAATCAATTTCTTCTACGGAATATATTATCACTTCTCCGGCAAATTATTACACAAATCTCTTTGACTAACGGGGGGGTGGATGGACGGGAGATGATGATGTTTACAGCATTTCTCTGCCCGACGGACGCATTCTCTGGACATTTGGCGACAGCTTCCTGGGAACCGTTAATCCCGAATATTCACGTCCCGGTTCCCCATTGTACAAGAATATTTTTGTGGTGCAGGATGGCAACGAGCTCACTACCCCCGCAGGTGGTACACTGCAAAATCCTACCGCCTACGTGCTCCCGCTTGGCAATCCAATCACTGGCACTGGCCTGGAGATGGTACCAATTGGAAATGAATTGTACGTATTTATGTTGTGATTAAAATTAAGTGGCAGCGGTGGCGGACTTGAGCACATTCTATCGCCCGCAGTTCATTTGGGTGAAACCAGCGGACGATTTTTATTAAACCCTCCGGAAATCCGAAATTAAACTGCGCCTTTACCCGATCGCCAGCAGAAATAATGACATCTAAATTTTAATGTTCAAGATCTCTTTTCTCCATTCGTGATCCTTCGGTTTGAACTGTTCGCCTAAAAGTGGCTTTGAATCTAATCTCTCAACGCGAACACATTTTTGATGTGCTCGCTGATTGCAGCTTTCGATTTTTGAAAAAGTTTGAGCAATGGTCCTGGGTCAGCCATACAGTTTCGTTCTCCAGGCGAATATCTATTTTGATATTGCTGTCTTGATTTTGGTATGGCAGGATTTCGCTGTTTTTAAATTTTTAGTGTAATGAATTATGCTGAAACCAATGAGAACTTGGCTTCTGACAATCCATCTTCGGCTACATCTGAGTGGACCCAGACCCGTCTAAATACAAAGAGCCTGTTCGTCGCAACCGACTTCCGTTCAGGACAGTATTACGACTTTTAGGTACGTGCCATCGGCGCAAGCGACATCCGCTCAGACAGCGAAGTTGTACTGATAATGGCAATTTGAAGTGAGCCAAATCTACGTAGTTGCAATATGGCCTTATTCGCAAGATGCAAATTGTATGACAAAATGATTTGATCGCTTTCTCACTACCGTTTATACAAGGAAATTAATAATTATTGGATTATAGTCGACTCAGAATTTCTGCTTTTTTGGCGTCAAAGTCGGCTTGATCAATAAGATTATTTTCCAGGAGTGTTTTTAGTTTCTGCAATGCGGCAAAGGGGTCGTCAGTTGGCTGCGACGGTTGAGTCGTTGTGGCTTGCGGTTGTGCCGCATTTGTCACACTGATGTTTCCGGCTGAAGCGCGTTTGTCTTCAAGGTCGAGTTGCCTTCTATACTCTCTTTGTTTTTCCTCTTGTTCCTGGGCAATGGTATATAATTTTCGCGCCTGATTTTTGGGTAGATAGTCAATTCTGTTTACTTGTCCTCTGACTGTTCTTAAGGAAAATTCTGCTCCTAAAATTCCTTCCTTCAAATGGCAGTCTTGGATGTCTTTCCAGACATAATCCTGAAACTCCATTGAGAGACCCATTGTTTTAGGCCTGCAAAAAATGATACGCTTATTGGTTAGAGCAATGCAGTCTGGCGAAAAATTGACAGCAGGTTTCTTCTGAACTGCGATGTATTCCACTTCCTCACCGGTCATAAGCAATCCATTGAGTTTTCCGGCGATTTTTTCGATGGCTTTTGGGTCCTGGTCTTCGTTTAGGAACTTTTTAAAATTTTCTATCATGTTGAATGAAATGGTTTTTTCAATAAGAGGCATCAAATTAGTACGAAGTATGAGTTCAAATTCTCGTACTATTACATGTTTGATTGATTATTTTTATTGATTGATTATCACCCCAGTGACCATCAAAGTTAATACCATTTCTCTTTCAAGCAAATCATTCTGTGAATTGGTCAGATGAACTATAGTTTGGTGCCAGAATGGATCGGAATTTCTTCAAATTGGGAAACACGGAAAACCTCACAAGAGGACAATATTTTCTTTCGATTTCCCACCGATTAAACAAAACCCACCGGAATGATTTCGGTAGGTTTTGTTGATGGAGAAAAGTTCAAACCAGCTGAGCGCCTGGCGAATTTGCTTCTTTGAAATCACTAAATTGCTTTTCGTCATTGAATCCCGCCGGAGCGCAAAGCAGAATTTTATCTTACCAATGAACCGCCAATTTCGAGTCGGTGATATTTTAAGACGTTTTTATTACTCTGATATCTGAATCGTTGTAGTAGTCGCTACAGAAGAAGTCACTTGATATCCTGGAGGAACTTGAGCGTTTTCTCCTTTGATTGTCAAGAATAAAATACAAACAAATATGCCTAATAAAATTGATAGGGTTTGTTTGTCTTCACCTTCTTGATATACGTTGCCGCCGGTTAAATATACTTCTTGACCGTCTAAAGCTGTAACTGACTTAATCTGAATCTCTACGAAACCCTCTTTGCCAACACCTTTGGCCTTTTGTGCCCGCATAACTTGTCCTTTGGCTATTGATCCGGCAGCAACAACTGTTTTGCCATCAACTTTTACATCATACTTAACTCTAAAGTCAATTGTTTGGCCCACTGAAACTAAATCCGATTGAATCATTGAAACCGTTTCAAGTGGTATACTGGTCCCTGCATTTAAAATGACTTCTTCATTTCCATTCATTTTGAATGACATTGAAAGAACTGATAATGCAAGTAGTAAAGCAACATGCTTTATATAAACTGAATTGTGGATCGTGCTGAACATTTTTTTTTGGTTTTAAAGGTTAGAATTAAATGCTAATTTGTTGATGATTGCTTTTTTTTGTTGTTCATTAAAACGGTTTGCACTTTTGGAAGCCCCATAAATATTACCAATGTAAAAACTTAAATTGAATACGCCAGTCAAAATGGCCATTCCATAATTTTCGTTTTTAAGGTTTGTATAAGTGGCATATGCTAAAAGTCCATTTACGAGCAGAGCGGAAATCGCTGTCTGTTTATGACCTGTATAGGCGTATCCCAAACCTGGCATAATTGAAAGAGCACCGGCAAGTGAAGGACTTTTATTTTTTAGCAGAATTGCTTTTTCTGAAAGCATGAAATTTGCCGCTGATAATTGTTCGTATGAATCAAATAATGAAAGTGATTTATATGATTGCATCGAATTTTGCCAGTCGTATTTGCTCGCATAAAGTAAACCATTGATTAAAATGATTTTAGGTCTGCAAAATGTATCAATGCAAGATTCCAGTGCAACGGAATTTGACAGGAGGGCCTGATCGTAATTTTGAAGTTTAAATTGTACGAGCGCAATCTGAAAAGCCAATTCAGGATTTGACTTATACGCTTTCGGACATTTATTGTCGAATTCAAATAAGGCTTTCTCATATTCGCCCATCGCTTTTAAGCAAATGACTTTGTTTATAAAAAGGTCTATATTGAATGTACGAAGTTGAAATTCAATTCTCATTATTTCCAATAGTGCTTCCTGATAATAATGGTTGTTTATTAATTTTTTTATAAACAGGGATGTTGAGTCGTCTCTTACTGTGTCGGAATATGCAAAATAATAGGAATTGCGACTGTAATAAAGTTCTATTGGTGGTTTGTCGTAGGCAGGATAGTCAAGAGATTTGAAACCATTCTTTCTTAATGTCAATGAATAGTTTTTATGGTCATGCCCACATCTTAATAAACGGTCAGAAGTCAGAGCGAAAGCGGAGGCAAAATTCGTTTCATTAAATGCCTTTAGTCCGTAATTAGAGCAACTTGGATACATGGGACATTCTTGTCCACGAATGCCGCTAATATATTTTTGATAAAAACCAATGTAGTCATTGACAGCTGATTCTTTTTTCTTGATCGAATTGTTATAATACGACTGAACTGTTGATATTGATTTTCCGTCAATTTGCTCGGTAAAATTCTGGCCAGTGCAAGTAGAATAGGTTAATGACAGTAATAAAATCAATAGGTATTTGTTCATCAGTGTCCTTTTATGCCTCATAGCTCGTTCTTGTCCATAAGCGAGCATCTCGTCTATACTCCTAGCTTTTCACGCACGTGCAACGTCATAACGTTTTGCGGTGCAAGATAATATCTAAAGTCGTATTTTCAAATATTTGTTAATTATTTTGCATCTTATAGTTAAAGGTATGGTTCTGGGCTACAGTGATTTTTTAACGACAGCCTTCTATCCCTCTTCATTTAAAACCCTTTAGAAACCCTACTTTCCAAACTTAGATCCCTCTTCCCCCAAATCCCCCAATTTCCCCTAATTTCGCGCCGTGTCTACTCCATATGATATTGCCATCATCGGCGGCGGGGCTGCTGGGTTTTTTGCGGCCATACACGCTGCCGACGCGGGCCGAAACCGCGTCGTGATTCTCGAAAAAACGTCCAAACTGCTCACAAAAGTTGGGGTGAGTGGGGGAGGCCGCTGCAATGTCACCCACGACTGTCCTTATCCCAACCAGCTCGTTCAGTTTTACCCACGGGGCGGAAAGCGTCTGAGAAAAGCCTTTGAAAAATTCAACACAGTGCATACCCGCTCCTGGTTTGAAAACCGGGGCGTGGCCCTGAAAACGGAAGCAGATGGCCGGGTATTTCCGGTGTCAAACAACAGCCAAACGATCATCGACTGCCTGATGGTGGAAGCCGGCCAGAGCGGGATTGCGATCCGGCTCAAATCGGACGTGCAGCGCATAAGTCCGGAAGAAAAGGGTGGTTTTTCGCTTTCCCTTCAAGGCGGCGAATCCATTTTATGTCACAAAGTGATCGTCACGGCAGGTGGATTCAACAAACCGGAAGGGTATGACTGGATCACGAGGCTCGGTCTGCATATCGCCAATCCGGTGCCATCGCTTTTCACATTCAATGTACCCGATTCGGATATGAAAGACCTGATGGGCCTTTCGGTGCCGCGTGGATTCGTGCAGATACCCGGCAGCAAGTGGAAAGAAGATGGCCCTGTGCTGATCACCCATTGGGGTTTCAGCGCACCGGCCGTGATCAAACTCTCGTCCCGCGCGGCCATCGATCTCCACAGCCGGCAATACGCATTTCCCATCCTCATCAATTGGACGGGGGAGGGGGAAGACACCGTCAGGCAAAAGTTGATGGACATGCGCGAAAATAACCCTTCAAAACGCGTTTCCGCAAATCCAGGTTTCGACATTCCCACCCGGCTTTGGGAGCGCCTCTGCGGCAAAGCAGAAATACCGGCTGAGCTCCGGCATGCCGACCTTCCGGCAAAAAAGGCCAACAAGCTGATTGAAATTCTGATCAGATGCGCCTATGAGGTCAACGGAAAAACCACTTTCAAGGAAGAATTTGTGACCTGCGGCGGCGTGCTGCTTGATGAAGTTGACCTGACGACTTTTGAATCGAAAAAAATCCCCGGTCTTTACTTCGCAGGTGAAGTACTTGATGTGGATGGAGTCACAGGCGGATATAATTTTCAGCATGCCTGGACCAGTGGGTTTTTGGCGGGTAGCTATGCAGCGCAGTCTGTTCGGGCCGATACCGCCTTAAAACCAATATGATGATAGTCCGCATACTTGCCACTGAAAAGGTGTTGAATTTCAAAATGTCCGTGGTTTGGCGGGAAATTGAAAAAATGGTCTTAGGTAGCGGTTCATGCTTAATGAGTTTATTCTTTGACCGCTGCCAGAGTATCTGCCAATTGTCCATTACAACTTGCACGTTGCCAATTGCCAATTGTCCATTGCCAATTCCTTACCCTTTCTCAACCTCCCCATTCGGCCCTTCCGGGCAAGGCATCCAATGGGTCACGTCAGAAAAGTAGTGGTTGCTCTGGCCTTCTCCCACCCAGAAGTGTGGTCCATGCCGGGCGAATTTAGGGTTGGCAGGTTTAAAAAAATCTTCTGCAAACCGCAAAAATATGACCGGAACATACCGTGTGGCTCCCGTTTTACCGGGTAGATAAATATCGTTTTTCGGAAGAAAAGCCAGCACCCTCTGGTTGTTTTCGGGAAGTTCTTCATCTACAGATATCCATTTCATCGTACGTGAGATTGAATCGCTAAATTACGGTGTTTTCTCAAAAACCAGGCAATGCTGCCAGGGGAGATTACCGATATTTTTAACAAACAGAAATCCTGCGGCTTCAAATTCCTTTCGGGCCTGATCTGCAGTCATTTTATGCACTTCCTTGATGGGTACCCATTTGTCTTCCGCGCGAAATTCCACCAGATAGATCCTTCCTTTTGGCCGAAGAGCCTCACGCATGCTGGCCAACATCTCTTGTGGATAGGCAAATTCGTGGTACACATCCACGAGCAACATTTTGTCGCAACTATTTTCCGGAAGGTTTACAGATTGCTCTGTACCCTTCACAATGTCAACCTGCGGAAAATCTCCGGCAGCCTTGCGCTCTTCCATCACCTGGATCATTTCATCCTGAATATCCACAGCGTAGACCCGCTCCGTTTGTCCCGCCATGCGAAATACGTGGTATCCCGACCCCGCTCCGATATCCGCTACAATGTCGGTGGGTATAAGGTCCAGATTTTTCACCAGGCGATCTGATTTTTCCTCCGTTTGCCTGTCCGGTCTCTCCAGCCAGTCCATACCGTGGTATCCCATCACGTGGGCTATTTCGCGCCCCATATACCATTTGCCGATGCCGTTTGGGTCTCCCTTTCGGTAAATGTAGTCGCCATCAGTGGGCTGTCCGCAGGCTTGCATGGCTAAGAAAGCCAGGGAGCAATAGATCAAAAATGGCGCAGAGATTTTCATTTGAATAAAACAATAAGAAATCGAAACGGTTCTATGGAATGATGTGCAAAACGACGCAATCCCTTGTCAGTTTTAATCAAGCAATATCAAGCCATGTAGTTACTTTTTCTGAAAGGATAATTTGAAAAAGTTGGCTTAGGAATTCATGACTGGCAAAAATTGGCGGTGAATTTGTGGATATTTAGCCTTTACTTCGCAAGTGAAAATAACGTTATGACTAAATATTCTACCTCTTTTTTTACATTCTTTATTATTTTATTCAGCAGCAGCGCATTTGCTCAGCTCTGTATCAATGGTTTTGCCGGGGATTATCCCTGCGACAAAATCGATCAGACTGCCATGATGCCCCTTGCCATGTTTGAAGCGGCGAATGCCAATGACGTGTGGGGCTGGACCAATCCGGAGACAGGAAGGGAATTTGTAGCCCTGGGTCTTGACAATAAAACCGCATTCATTGATATCACCTCACCCCAGTACCCCATTTACATCGGTTATTTGCCTACGCAAACCATTGCCTCCCTTTGGCGTGATATCAAAGTGTTGAACGGATATGCAGTAGTCGTGGCTGAAGCCCCCCTTCATGGCATGCAGATTTTTGATATGCGCAGACTCGAATCTGTTAGTTTTGAAGATACGCCGGTGGTATTTGATACCGATGCGTATTACAATGGATTTGGAAATGCGCACAATATTGTGATAGACGTAGCGAGTAAATTTGCTTACGCAGTCGGTTCCAATACCTTTGGTGGTAGGCTTCACATTGTAAATTTATTAAATCCGCTAAATCCATTTTATGCAGGAAGCGCTGATCAGGATCAATATACCCACGATGCCCAGGTAGTGGTATACAACGGACCGGATGTACAATATCAGGGTCGCCAGATTTGCGTTGCTTCCAATCAGGAAAACATCGCCATTTTTGACGTCACTTCAAAAACCAACGTGATCCTCATTTCTACTCAGACGTATGAGAATGTGGGGTACACGCACCAGGCCTGGCTCACTGAAGATCACAGATATTTGCTGGTGAATGATGAGACTGATGAATTGGCTGCCAACAGTCTGGGTGAAATACCCAATACCCGCACCATTATCTTTGACGTACAGGATCTGAATAATCCCATGGTAATCGGTGAATATTTCCACGGCAATACAGCGATCGACCACAATTTGTATATCAGGGACAACCTCGTTTATTTTTCAAATTATACTTCTGGACTCCGCATGGCAGATGTCAACGACGTTGCCCAGGGCCAACTTAATTATTTCGGATTTTTTGATGTAGTACCTGCCAACGACAATACCGGTTTTACAGGGACCTGGAGCAATTATCCTTATTTTGAAAGCGGTGTGGTACCCACTACAAGCATGTATGCAGGATTGCACTTTTTGCGCCCCAGACTTTACAATCTTCCACAAACAGTAATCAAAGTGTGTGAAGGAAATGAGATTTCTGCCCAAATTGAAATCAACCGGCCTGTTGTGGGCAATGTCAATTATGCCATCGACATGGCCTTGGTTCCCGGTTTGAGCGCTTCTCTGCTGGCAACCCAATCCGATGGTGCTCCTGCCCAAAACAGCATCCAATTTTCCGGACTGAATTCCGTGCCACCTGGATACTATCCTGGTCACGTCATCGTGACTTTCAATGGTGAGGAAATCCGATTGCCTTTTGTACTCATTCTGGACGGTGACTCACCCCAAGCTCCGGAACTTGTTGCGCCTGTTGACGATGTGACGCTTCCCATCCAGCAGGTTGATTTTACATTTTCTGATGCGGCAGCCGGATATGTCACTTTGGAGGTTTCCACAGATGCGGAATTTGACAACATTGTTTATCAGGAAATGCACTACAGCACTGCCACGACCATTTCCGTTACCGTACCTTTTGATCTGTCCAATTATTTCTGGAGGTTGCGCAAACCCACGGCTTGTGGAGGTGACGTGGTTTCGGAGACGGGGACATTTAATATCGGTGCTGTAAGTTCGGTGAATCAGAGAGACAATGTCGATTTATTCAGTGTGTACCCAAATCCTGCCACGGACATGGTTTTCATCAACCTGAATGTGCAGGGAGTGGATGTATTGAGGGTTTATGACCTGTCTGGTCGAATGGTCGACACCTGGAATGTACAACAGGGAACATCATTTTCAGTCGGTCATCTCGCAGCGGGAATATATGTGGTGCGGGCTGCGCAAGGTGGAAAAGGTCAAAAATTGGTTGTGAACTAGCGTGCTTTTCGGATTCCCGTTCTATTCTCCTAAGTTCGCGAGTTTTAGTTATTGCCTGCCTGGCAGTCGGAGTTTTTAGTTTTTGGTTTTTAGTTATTGCCTGCCTGGCAGTTGGTGTTTTTAGTTATTGCTTGCCCGGCAGTCGGGGTTTTTGGTTTTGAGTTTTTAGTTATTGCCTGCCCGGCAGTCGGAGTTTTTGGTTTTTAGTTTTTAGTTATTCCCTGTCCGGCAGTCGGAGTTTTTAGTTTTTGGTTTTTAGTTATTGTCTGCCAGACGACAGTCAGGCTTTTTGGTTGTGACAAAGTAAATTTCTATCTCATCAGAGATTTAATTGTCAGATTTGTCAGATTTCTGAAGGTATGGCAGTTTCCCATCACGGAGAAGTCCATCGCTGGGTGTTGCGTGCCGTAGGTACGCCCCGTATTGTAAGCCCCTGTTTTAACCGGGATAATGCCAACAAGTGTGGTTGACACGTGCCGTAGGTACGCCCCGTATTGTAAGCCCCGGTTTTAAGCGGGATAATGCCAACAAGTGTGGTTAACACGTGCCATAGGTGCGCCCCATATTGTAAGCCCCGGTTTTA